>Ga0164313_10006254_pt1 | contig 10512 bp, 7 predicted proteins | sample GuaBasSedimGuay4_FD_113735 | JGI IMG/M metagenome (GOLD analysis project Ga0164313, IMG submission 113735) | Subseafloor sediment microbial communities from Guaymas Basin, Gulf of California, Mexico - Guay4, Core 4569-4, 0-3 cm | ecosystem: Environmental > Aquatic > Marine > Hydrothermal vents >...
CATTGTGTTCATCAACTGTGATGACGAACCCAATGTATGACCTGTCATTATAGTCCCAGATCAGGACCCGCATGTCGCCACTTTTTTTATAAACAGGGTCACCATATTCAATCGTATTCTTGCGTCTTTCGTGAGCAATTTGTTCAAGGACTTTATCTGAAAAATCCCGGTAGTATGTATAGGTACAACCTGATATCAGATCATTTTCATAAAAAAAATAGGACCTGGGACTTCTTCCTTTTTGTTGCGTCAAGGGATATAAATGGTTTTTTTCAGCATGCATGGTGTGAAACTGTTCGCCAAATTGTTTTAATTGCGGTGGCGCCACAGTCCCGGATGGTCGTCCCGTAAGGTTTTCTACTCTCAGTACGTCTTCGGGCGACATTCCCCAATCACATGCAAAAAATGCACGCGTTTCCCAAAACCAGCTATTATGCTTATAGCGTCCTCCGAAAATAAATATCGCCGATACAATGGCCACAAAAACAATCGCTATTTTGGCCTCACCAAACCAGAACTTCTTTGATCGCCAGGGCCACTTTCCATAATCTCGATATGCATACCAGACGTGCATTGTCAGCATTAACAAGATAAATATTGATATGAAAATAATGTGAATTTTCATCGATACAGCCCTTACGTGATTTTATCTTCAGATCCATGTTCCTTGGCATACTGAACCATAAAATCGACAAACATCTGTCCGAATTTTTTCAGCTTTATGTCGCCAACACCATATAATCCAACCATCTCTTTTAAGGAAACAGGTCGTCTCGATGCAATTTCCTTTAATGTTCTGTCATGAAAAATAACATAGGGCGGCACCTTTTTCTCTTTTGAGATGTCTAACCGTAGCTGTCTCAATTCCTCAAACAACGAATGTGCGTATTCAAGATCGGGTAATTCAGATGATGCCTTTTCATGAACACGCCGGGTTGTTTTTTTGGCCCTGGCGACTTCTTTTCTCAGATAAATTGTTTCTTTTGATTTCAGAATGGCTCTGCCCTTTTGTGTCAAAGACAACCCACCATAGCCTTTCATGTCAATTTCAGCATAGCCGGCTGCGACAATCTGGCGATAAACGGATTTCCAGTCGTGGCTGCTCAATTCTCTTCCGATACCAAAAGTTGATACGCCATCGTGTCTGAAGCCTTTAATACGTTTGTTTTCTTTTCCTAACAGTACATCCGTAAGATATTTTACACCAAACCGCTCCCCGGTTCGATAAATACAGGACATGGCTTTCTGGACGGCTATGGTTCCATCCCATTTTTCGACTTTTTCAATGCAGTTATCGCAGTTTCCGCACGCTTTATCATAAGACTCACCAAAGTAATTCAGTAATACAGGCCTCCGGCAGTTTATTGTCTCACAATACCCGATCATGGCCTGAAGCCGCTGGTATTGTATGCGTTTGAACGCTTCATCACCTTCTGAATTTTCAAGTATTTTTCCGATTGTGACGATATCGGAAAGATCATAGGCCAGCCATGCGCTTGATTTTTCTCCATCACGGCCCGCACGACCGGTCTCCTGATAGTAGCTTTCTATGTTTTTGGGCATGTCCAGATGGGCCACAAAACGGACATTGGGTTTGTCTATCCCCATTCCAAAAGCAATGGTAGCGACCATGATGACACTTTCCTGTTCCTGAAATGCCCTCTGGTGCTTCATTCGAACGGAAGCATCGAGCCCCGCATGATACGGCAGGGCATTATATCCTTTTTTGGAAAGCCACTCAGCCGTTGCCTCCACTTTTTTCCGGGTAAGACAGTAAACAATACCGGAATCGCCGTGGTGTTCTTGATTTATAAAATGATCCAACTGGGATTTTGCATTCTTCTTGATCACCACGGAATACCTGATATTGGGTCTGTCAAAGCTGGATACATATTGTCGGGCATCTCCCAGATGAAGCTTTAACAGGATGTCTCTACAGGTAACGTTATCCGCAGTAGCAGTCAGAGCGATTCGTGGCACATGGGGAAAATTTTCATGTAGAAGGTTAAGTTGCAGGTATTCAGGCCGGAAATCGTGACCCCACTGAGAGACACAATGGGCTTCATCTATTGCAAAGAGGGAAATTTTTGATTTTTTCAAACACTGAAAAAAATCAGGCATAAAAAGACGCTCAGGAGCGACATACAGAAGATCCATTTCATTGGAAATCAGCTTTTTTTCCATGTTTCGGATCTCGGCGGAATGCAAGGTAGAATTGATATAATAGGCCTTGATTCCATACTGCCTTAAACCATCTACCTGGTCCTGCATCAAAGCAATCAAAGGTGAAATAATGATCCCGACGCCTGGCCGAATCATGGCCGGGATTTGATAGCACAACGACTTTCCACCGCCTGTCGGCATAAGGACAAAGGCATCCTGCCCGGAAATCAGGTGGTCAATGATTTCTTCCTGCTTTTCATAAAAACGTTCAAACCCGAAATAATGCTTCAGAACGGTTACCGGATTTGCTGGGCCTTTACCTTTCGTGATCAATCTTCCTCCTAAGGGCTCGCGAAAAAATAACTTCACATTTTTGCATTTCAGCTTCAGCCCATTTTTGGCCGATGCCTCATTCCCAAAATCCGCGAAATAGCTCGCTATTCCTGTGGATTTGCTCATTCGGATCAGCCAAACCTGAACTAAATCTGAACGCCAATTCTGTTAAGTTATTTTTGCGCGAGCCCTAAGTTCCACTCAAGCGATTTAACTTTTGGTTATAGCAGTTGTCAAAATACCGTTCCGATTGCATTAGAAGGGGTTTCCATATATTTCCGAGAGACTTATTCGGTACATATTTATCGCCAGTATTTCCTTGCCGGACCGGCTGTGGTTTCCGGAGCAACAAAGGTGGCCATGTCCCCCAGCATCACTTCAAAATTGATCTATCTATTTACAGGATCAAAAACCTTCCATCCTGGCGATGATTTCTTCCATAACTTCGTCGGCCCCTCCGCCAATAGATACCAGGCGTGAGTCCCGGAAGGCCCGCGATATGGGCATTTCCGCCATGTATCCCAGACCGCCGTACATCTGCAGGCACCCGTCCGCCACCTTGTGCCCCAGTCTGCCGGCTACCAGCTTGCCCATGGAGACCTCTTTGGTCACATCCAGACCGGCTATTTTCATATTGACGATATGGTAGGTCAGACTTTTCAGGCATTCAATTTCCGTCAACCAGTCGGCGAGCCGGTATCGCAACACTTGCCTTTTGATCAGCGGTTTTCCGAAAACGATCCGGCTTCTCAGGTACTCCAGGGTCATGTCGATGATCCGCTTTGAGCTTTCGTAAACCAGGGGAAGTGTCACAAACCGTTCATGTTGAAATTGGCCCATCTGGTAGATAAAACCTTCTCCCTCCTTACCGATCAGGTTTTCCGCCGGGATCTTCATGTCATCGAAAAACAGTTCTGCGGTATCGCTGGCGTGCATACCCAGCTTGTCCAGTTTCCTGCTGACGGAAAATCCGGGCAGTTCGGTGGGTACCACAAAGAGGCTGAACGAGTGGTAACCGGGATCGTCACTGGTTCTGGCCAAAAGGGTCAGAAAATCGGCCTGGGTTCCGTTGGTGATATAGGTTTTAGAGCCGTTGAGAAGGTAATAATCACCCTGTTTGACGGCAGTGGTCGCCAGCGCACTGACATCGGAACCCGCACCGGGTTCGGTGACCGCTATGGCACTGACCATTTCTCCGGAAATCGCTTTGGTCAGATAGGTCTCCTTGAGATATTCGCTGGCGTACTGAGCGATGGCAGGGGTGGCCATGTGCGTTTGGACGGTAATAGCCATGGAGATTCCCGCGGCATCGATTTTACCCATTTCTTCTGCAAAGACGAGATCGTACCAGTAGTCGAGACCTTGCCCACCGTACCTCGGGTCAAAGCGAATTCCCAAAAATCCAAGATCGCCCATCTTTTTAAAAAGATCGTGGAGGGGGATGATCTTCTGTTCTTCCCACTCTTCCACATGTGGATTGATTTCCTTGTTCACGAATTCGCGAACGGCCTTCCTGATCATCTCATGTTCTTTGTTGAAATAGAGCTCGTTCGTCATTTCCGCCTCCGTGTGAAGTGTGCATAATGCACTCGCTGTTGTGGTTCAAGGGATCCTATGAACCATTATGCAAGTACGTAGCTCAACCATATGTCACTTTTATTGACTTTTGAAGTACCCTTATGAAATTCGAGGACCCTGAAAATATGTTTTGCAAAAAGATTCCGAAGTTCGGTGTCCTGCCAATAGAAAAATGCCCGTCCATCCTCCCCCACTGACGAACCATCCCCCTCCTTAAGAGATACCAGTACCTTTCCGCCATTTCCCACCCCATCAAGAATATGCCCGAAAACTGATTCAAGATGCGCATGCGGAATGTGAACAAGTGATCCGGACAGAAGAATGGCATCGAACTTCTGTTTTGAAAAATCATACGTTTGAAAATCGCCCTCGATGATCTCACAACCCGTATGCTTTCGTGCCAGAGCTGCCAAACCTTTAGACCGCTCGAATCCCGTTACATTGAAACCGTGCCCTTTAAGCCAAAGAATATCCCGGCCGCTTCCACACCCCACATCGAGCAGCTTATCACCGGGTTTCAAATGCCTGATAAGCGGTTCCAAAAACGAAGAAGGATCGATGTGAAATGTCTTTTCGTGATAGGTTGTGTGGTGGTATTGGTAATAATCTACCATTGGAGCTCCTTGATGAGTGCACACGCTACAATATTTTACCGTATGAACAGAGACCTGGAGATCATTGGCCAGTGATGTATAGGACGTGGTGGAACCGACACGGTTTTTTAACAAATCCATCAATATTTCAATGGATTATGAAGCAAACTTCAAAAAAGTCAAGACCATTATGAAGTTTGCTTCAATTTAGTCAAAACCGCCCCTGGTCAGAGAGCCAGGGCAGCTTCCCTGCAATAGTGTGCTTCTCTCTCTTTGGCTACGGAAGTACTTTCCAGATAGTCGTCAAAACTCATGAGCCGATCAATGGAGCCTTCCGGGGTGAGCTCCACGATACGGTTTGCCACGGTGGAGACGAACTGGTGATCGTGGGAAGCGAACAGAATCACCTCGGGAAAAGCCATGAGCCCTTCGTTGAGGGAAGTAATGGCCTCCAGGTCCAGGTGGTTGGTGGGCTCGTCCAAAAGAAGCGCATTGGAACCGCTCAGCATCATGCGGGAAAGCATGCAGCGTACCCTCTCCCCGCCGGAAAGAACCCCGGTCTTTTTCATGGCTTCTTCTCCGGAAAAAAGCATGCGGCCCAGGAAACTTCGGGCAAAGTTCATCCCCTCTTCCGGTGCGTACTGCAGCAACCACTGTACCAGGGGCATATCGCTCTCGAAGAAGCGACTGTTCTCCTTGGGAAAGTAGGAAGTGGTGACGGTCTGTCCCCATCGGAAGGTACCAGCGTCCGGCGCCATCTCCCCTGTCAGGATCTGGAACAGGGCGGTTTTGGCCAGGCTGTTGTCTCCCACAAAAGCGACTTTATCCCCGCTGTTCACCACCATACTGAAGCTGTTGAGGACCTTCTCCCCATCGATTGTTTTGGTGAGGTTTTCGATTTCCAGGATCACACTCCCACACGGGCGTTCCGGTCTGAAGGCTATCCAGGGGTATTTTCGAGATGAAACCGGCATCTCATCCATTGTAATTTTTTCTAGAAGTTTTTTCCGGGAAGTAGCCTGTTTGGCTTTGGAGGCGTTGGAACTGAAGCGCTGTATAAACGCGGTCAGCTCTTTGGCTTTTTCCGTGGCTTTCTTGTTTTCGTTCTGTTTCTGTTTCTGAACCAAACGACTTGCCTGGTACCAGAAGTCGTAGTTGCCCACAAAAACTTGAATCTTGCCGTAATCGATATCGGCAACATGGGTACAGACCTGGTTGAGGAAGTGACGGTCGTGGGATACCACGATCAGGGTATTCTGAAAACGCGCCAGAAAATCTTCCAGCCAGGCAATGGACGTGTGATCCAAGTGGTTGGTGGGTTCGTCAAGGAGCAGGACATCGGGGTTGCCGAAAAGAGCCTGGGCAAGAAGCACGCGGACCTTGTCCCCTCCTTCCAGTTCTTTCATCTTCAGGTGGCACATCTCTTCGGGAAGACCTAGGCCGTTGAGAAGAACCGCTGCTTCGGACTCAGCTTCATAGCCGTTCATCTCGGCGAACTCCGCCTCCAATTCGCCGGATCTGATGCCGTCCTCTTCGGTGAAATCTACCTTGGCGTAGATAGCATCCCGTTCCATCAGGATGGCATAGAGCCGTTCGTACCCCATGATTACCGTGTTGATCACGGTTTCCTCGTCGTAGGCAAACTGGTCCTGCTTCAGGACGGCGATACGCTCGCCAGAGCCTACACTCACAACCCCTTTATCAGGTTCGATCTCGCCGGAAAGGATCTTCAGGAAAGTCGATTTGCCGGTACCGTTGGCGCCGATAAGGCCGTAGCAGTTGCCAGGTGTGAACTTGATATTAACGTCTTTAAACAAAACACGCTTGCCATAGGCAAGCGCCACATTGGATGCGCTGATCATAGGTTATTCCTCATATGTGTGCCCATGAAAGGTAAACCCCTCAAAATGGCTCCGACATACCAAAATATAGGTTTGAACAATAAAAAACCACAGGCCGTTTCAACCCGTGGTTCATGCGACGCATGCTTATAGCGAATCACCTTTACGTATGCAACCCTTTTTTGGCATAAGAATAAAATGTTGTGATAGTAGCAATGCCAAATGGTTTGTGATAACTTACAAAAATAAAATCATATGAACGATTTTATCGATTCAAAGAGGTTGCCTGATGGCTCTGATTGGTATGCGGGATGTGTGCTGGGGATTTGTTGATCCCCCGCTTCTGGAAAATATAACGTTCCAGATCGAAAAAGGCGAGCGCGTGTGCCTGGTCGGTCGCAACGGTGTGGGCAAGTCTACCCTGCTGAAGCTCCTGGGCGGCCAAATGATTCCGGACAGTGGTGATGTCTGGCGGCAACAGGGCGTCAGCGTGGCTGCACTGGAACAGGATGTTCCTGCGGAATTCGACGGCACCATCTTTGACGTGGTCGCCGAGGGTCTCGGTAAAACAGGCCGGGCCCTGGTAGAACACAACCGGATCTGCAGACAAACTGAGACCCGGGTCACCCCCCAACTGGCAAAGAGACGTGACGAACTGCAGCATATGCTGGACGTTGGCAATGGATGGGAACTGTTAACCGGCGTTGAAAACATTCTTTCACGAACCCGGCTGAATCCGGAGAACCTGTTCGCCGATCTTTCTGCGGGGCTGAAACGGCGTACATTGTTTGCACGTTCCCTGGCCGGAAAACCAGACATTCTCCTCTTGGATGAACCCACCAACCATCTTGACATCGATACGATCATATGGATGGAAGACTTTATCCTGCGCCATGTGAAAACACTGCTGTTTATCACCCATGACCGCACTTTTCTAAAGAAAATCGCCGGCAGAATCCTGGAACTGGATCGGGGCCGTCTGGTTTCCTATGGTGTCGACTACGCCACCTATTTAAAAGGAAAACAGGCTGCTCTGGAGGTCGAAGATGTGCAAAATGGAGTCTTCGATAAAAAACTCTCCCAGGAAGAAGCCTGGATCAGAAAAGGGATAAAGGCCCGTAGAACACGTAACCAGGGACGCGTCAGGAGCCTGCAGAAAATGCGTGCAGCCCACCAGGCCCGCCGCCGAAAAACCGGTAATGTCAGGCTGCAGGTTCAGGATGCGGAACGAACCGGCAAGCTTGTCCTGGACGCCCGAAAGGTGAGCTTTTCCTATGGACAAACACCCATTGTAGAGGATTTTTCCACGGTAATCATGCGTGGGGACAAGGTGGGCATCATCGGCCCCAACGGTGTGGGCAAAACCACCCTGCTTAAAATCCTATTAAAAACAGTGAATCCGGCAACAGGCAGTGTCCGTCACGGCACCAACCTTCAGGTCATATATTTTGACCAGCTCCGGGCACAACTCGATGAACAAAAGACCGTGCGGGAAAACATCGTCGCCGGCAACGACTTTATTGTCTTTAACGGCCGGAAACGCCACGTCATCGGGTATCTTCAGGATTTTCTCTTCTCTCCCGAGAGATGCCGCACGCCGGTTTATGTCCTTTCCGGTGGAGAAAAGAACCGCTTGATGCTGGCCAAGCTGTTCACGCAACCGGCCAACGTTCTGGTGCTGGACGAGCCCACCAATGATCTTGATGCCGAAACCCTGGAGCTTTTGGAGGAGTTGATTTTCGAGTATCAGGGAACCCTTCTGCTGGTCAGCCACGACCGGGACTTCTTGAACAATGTGGTCACCAGCACCATCGTCTTTGAAGGCAACTGACAGGTGGTGGAGTACGTTGGCGGGTACGATGATTGGCTGCGTCAGCGACCGCAACGCGGGGCCAAATCGCGTCCGGAAAAAAATATTCGTAAAAAACCCCCGCCAAAACCCGGGGCTTCCCAATCACGAAAGCTGGGGTATATGCAGAATCGGGAAATGCAGAACCTGCCCCAAAAGATCGAAGCCCTTGAATCAGCACAAAAAGAGCTGTTTGCGATCCTGTCCGACCCCTTGTTTTATAAAAAAGGAAAAGACGAGATGATCAGGGCTAAGCTGGATCTCCATCGCGTAGAGAGAGAAATCGAGACCGCCTACCGTCGCTGGGAAGAACTTGAAACAATGACCCCACCAGGGGACACCCCATAGTTGATAAGCACTTTAATAGGTGTCTCCTGTATCACGTGGGTGTGCCATTGTTTGATACGGAATCAAGTGCTCCTTTAAGGGCATCAAGTCTCGATCTGTTTTCCGGGCTCAGCTCCCCGTCCGCGGCAGCCACGCGGTTGACGTTCTCGAGTAGCCGCTTTGCCTGCTTTTCCGTGTATACTCCTTTGGGAACGAACATCCCTTTCGGCCCATTCACTGTGAGCGCCCGTAGAACGTTTACCCGTAACCCGTCGCTGAGCCGGGCCTTGTTAAGCACGTGGTCCAGCACCATTGCATAGGTTTCTTTTGAGATGTCCTTATTCGTGTGCGCCATGTCGACCATCGCAAAAGCCAGGTCCCTTTCGAAAGCGACCTCATGGGTGTTGATGTCCCGCCTGCTGTAAACCGCCATCGCCTCTTCCCCCACGATGGTGATGATCCATGTCAACAGGTAACGGAAAGTAATTTCCCTGGCCGACGTATACGCAATTTTCCTGCCCCAGTACCATGGGTTTAAGGCGTTGTAGCTCAGCCACGCACGGGTCCCCACCTTATAGAGGATCTTGTATTTTTTGAACCACTCTATTTTGTTTTTTATTTTCGAATCGTAATAGTCTTTGCCCTGCAGGATTTTCTGGATGTTGATGTCTTTGACGGTGTTGAGAGGAAACTCCCGGACCTTGAGATTGAGACGTGTGACGATCCGCTCGTTTAACCGCAACAGATCGGAAATCGAGGCCTGCAACACCGGGTTGTCGACCACCGGATAATAAATTCCGGCGATCTCCTTTGTGAGATCCGCGGCTAACTCGTAGACTTTTTGGGGGGCAATGGACGTGCTCATGGAAAAATGACGACTCACGGCCCTCACTTCCGATTCGATCCGGTCACACGCTTGTTGGTCCGTGGGAGCGGGAAATTGATTCCGCAGCAACACGATACGTTCGAGCGCGTCTTCACGGCCATTCGTTCCCTGTTTTTCGCTCAATCTTTTTTTGCGCCGCAAACGCAAAAGGACCAGTGCTGTCAAGAGAGCCGATCCGGCAAAGATTAATATGACGATAGTTGCTTCCACGGATAAATATCTCCTCGGTATTTAACAGATTGTACTCATTACCCCACAATAGCCTCAGCGCATTCAACGCAAAGATCAGATTCGGGCACAATCATCAACCTTTCAAATGGAATCGGCTCTTCGCACTCACGGCACAATCCAAAATCAGGGTCATGGACCATCTTCAAGGCACGTTCCATTCTTGACAACGTTTGTTTGGCCTTGTTCAGAGCGGCTTCATTGATGCTTTTGCTGTTTATCGCTTCCATTCGGGTGAGCCGCCCGATGGCATTATCAGGCACTATCGGCTGGATAAGCGTTTGATAAGACTTTATATTTCCCTTTAAGTCCTCAATTCTTTTTTCGATATGATCTTTCAGTTTATCTCTTTTCTCGGTTTCCATAATTCCTCTCATATTAGATACCCGGGCTAACCTCCGGAAAGCTTGACGTTGTATCCGTGTTTCTTGATCTCCTCCAGTACTGTTTGCCGGTGATCTCCCTGAATGATTATAACGCCGTCCTTAACAGTTCCACCAGCACCACAGCGACCCTTTAATGTCTTGGTAAGTTTCTGTAGTTTTTTGCTTTCAAGAGGGACACCGAAGACAACTGTGACCGTTTTACCTTTGCGCCCTTTGATTTCCCGTTGTATCCGGATAGTACCGTCGTTGGGATAGCTTGTTTTCTGCTTATGCGCTTTAACAGCCTTCTTTTTTTTACAAACGCATGCGGAAACCGGCTTGCCGCAAG
>Ga0164313_10006255_pt1 | contig 10510 bp, 3 predicted proteins | sample GuaBasSedimGuay4_FD_113735 | JGI IMG/M metagenome (GOLD analysis project Ga0164313, IMG submission 113735) | Subseafloor sediment microbial communities from Guaymas Basin, Gulf of California, Mexico - Guay4, Core 4569-4, 0-3 cm | ecosystem: Environmental > Aquatic > Marine > Hydrothermal vents >...
TGCCAACCCCATCCAGACCGGCGTGGCTCCGGGCACCATCGTCGCCCAAAGAACCGCCGTCCTGCGCGGCAGGGTGCTCGATCGTGACAGCAGCCCGCTCCCCGGTGTCAAAATCACCGTTCTAGACCACGACGAATTCGGGCAGACCCTCAGCCGCGAAGACGGCATGTTCGATCTGGTGGTTAACGGTGGGGGCCTATTGACAGCCACCTATGAACTGTCCGGGTATCTGACTGCCCAACGTCAGGTGGACACTCCCTGGCAGGACTACATCTGGCTGCCGGATGTGGTGCTGGTTCCCCTGGACACTGAAGTCACCACCATCGATTTTTCCGAACCCATTCAGGTGGCCCGCGGCAGCGAAGTCACGGATGACGACGGCACCAGACGAGCCACGCTGTTTTGCCCCCAGAGCACCACCGCCGAAATGGTGTTGCCCGACGGCTCCACCCAGGCGATAAGCACTCTCAACATCCGCGCCACCGAGTATACCGTGGGCGACAACGGCCCGGCAGCCATGCCGGCCATGCTGCCGCCCACCTCAGCCTACACCTACTGTGTGGACCTCACCGTGGACGAAGCCCTGGCTGCCGGCGCCACCTCAGTGACCTTCAGCCAACCGCTCTACTACTATCTTGAAAATTTTATCAATTTTCCGGTGGGCGGCATTGTTCCCAACGGTTACTATGATTCTGAAAATGATCAGTGGATCGCTGCGACAAACGGCAGAGTTATTGAATTTGTTAACATCACAGCCGGTTTGGCAGAATTGGATATTGACGGCGACGGCCTGGCCGATGATGATGCAGAACTCACCGTCCTCGGTCTCACCGAAGATGAACGACGCAAACTGGCAACCCTTTACAGCCCGGGTCAGACCCTGTGGCGGATACCCATCACCCATTTTAGCCCCCTCGACTACAATTGGGCATTTTTTGCGATGCCTCCGGATGCTGCTCCACCCAACACCCCCCCTCCCGGCCGTCGCCGCAGAAAAAGGAACAGACCCTGCAACAACGAAAATAGATGCATAATAGAATATCAAAATCAGAGCCTGAGGGAACGGGTCCCCGTTGCCGGCAACTCCTTTTCCCTGTACTATCGAAATGAAAGAGTCGTCGGTTTCAAGGCCGGTAATACCTTGGACATTTCCCTCAGCGGGGATAGCATCCCAGCATCTCTTAAACGCATCGATCTGGAAATATATGTAGCTGGCGCCCATGCTGCGGCTGAATCTTTCCCCCCATCAACCAATCTTGACTACCGTTATATCTGGGACGGCATCGACGCCTATGGAAGAAATTTGCAGGGGGAGCAGCATGCAACTGTAAAAATAGGATATGTGTATGATGGTACTTACGGAACCCCCTTCAGCATTACTGACAAGAGTTTTGGGTCATACCCTGGTGACAGTATTAGTTTGAATCAATTCCGTGACGAAGTCATCCTGTGGAGGGAACATAAGACGTCCGTCGGCATCTGGGAAGTCATTGGTCAGGGGCTGGGCGGCTGGACCATAGATGTTCACCACACCTACGATCCGATCTCGAAAACCCTATATTTAGGCGACGGGACCCGGCAAAAAGGAGAGAGCATGACGGCCATCCTGAAAACGAACTATATTTATGGTTCGCCCGACGGTATTGCCGTTGGCCCTGACGGCTCTCTCTATTTTTTTATGGGCGGTCACAATCTATACCGAATGGACACGGAGGGTGCGACAACCATTATAGCCGGAGAGAACGGCAGCAACGGATTTGGCGGTGATGGCGGTCCGGCAGAAGATGCTTCTTTTTATTCGCCGCAGGGTATCGACATCGCCCCTGACGGCCGGATCTATATCGCCGATACCAACAATAACCGCATCCGCATGATCGATACCGACGGCATTATTCATACGGTTGCCGGCAACGGCAGTGTGGGTATCGAAGGGGATGGCGGGCCGGCAACGGAAGCCAGTTTGGCATATCCAAATGATGTGGTGGCCGCGCCAAACGGCGGCTATTATATTTCCCAAATAAGGTATAGCACCTATAACGCCATTCGCTATGTCTCCCCGGATGGCATTATTTCCAGTATTGCAGGAAAAGATGGTGTTGCCGGTGTTCCCGGGGATGGGGGGCCTGCATTAGAGGCCTATATCGAACCCTATGCTATCGATGTGGGCCCTGATGGCAGCATCTATATTGTGGATAATTCTCGAATTCGTAAAATTACCCCTGACGGAATTATTAACACAACCGCCGGCAACGGCGAATGGGGATTCAGCGGCGACGGCGGGCCGGCTGTAGATGCGCTTATTTCTACCTATAGCGGCAGTAGTGGCATCCACGTTGCGGGCAACGGCAGCGTCTATTTTACGGACTCGGGAAATCATCGTATGCGCATGATAGACCCCCAGGGGATCATCCACACCATTGCCGGGACTGGCAGAGACGGCTACCCGGGAAACAATCTTCCGGCAACGGCTACATCCCTGGGACGTCCTTCGGACTGCGTGGTCGATCAAAAAGGTGACATCCACTTTACAGATTATACAACGGGAGCACTTTGCACTCTGACAACGCCTTCTCCGTCCTTTTCATCGACCGAACAGATGCTGGTTTCCAGGGATGGTAGGGAAGCCTACATATTTGATCTTTACGGTCGACATCTACGGACTGTCGATGCGCTGACCGGTGCCCTGCGCTTCACATTCGGTTATGATGAAAAGCTGCTGCTGGTCACAATCACCGATGCAGACGACCAGGTTACGACCGTTGAACGGGATGCCGACGGCAACCCGACCGCTGTTGTCGGTCCCTACAACCATCGAACCGAGATTGCACTGGATGGAGACGGATATATTCAATCCGTCACCGACCCCCTTGGGGGAAATTGGACCATGGGCTACAGTAACACCGGCCTGTTGACCAGCTTCGACGACCCCAACAGCACCACCCTCACCTACACTTATGATGAAGCCGGTATGCTCATTCGGGATGACGACCCGGAAAGCGGATACCTGGAGCTCGACCCCTATGACATCGACTACGGCTATGAAGTCTCCGTAATGACATCAGAAAACCGTACTACCACCTACAGAGTGGAAACCCTGGACGACGGCACCCTAAGACGTACAACCGTCTTTCCGGACGGGATGCAGAATGTCGTTGAAACCGGAACCGATGGGACCTCGACGTTTATTGCCGCCGACGGCACCCAAAGTGTCAGCCAGACCCGCCCTGATCCGCGATTTGGCATGGGAGCGCCCATTATCGCATCCTACACCGAAACAACGCCTGGCGGGCTATCGTTTGAATACACCCAAACAAAAACAGCAACCCTGAATTCCGAACAGGACCTGCTGCAGCCCGAATCCATCCGCAACAACCAACTCATCAACGGGCTTTTCCAGACTGTCATCTACGATAAAGATGACGCCAGCATCACCCTGACCACACCGGAAAACCGCAGGATGGTTTCCATCCTGGATGACCTCGGCAGGTTTGTGGAGTATCGCTACGCCGGGCTAACACCCATTTACCACACCTATGACGGACAGGGGCGCATCTCCGAAATCAGCCACGGTACAGGCGTTTCCTCACGCACCTATACCAAAACCTACGGCAGTTTGGGTGCCCTAGAACAGATCATCAATCCGCTGGGATTGGTCTTTGACTTTTCAACCGACCTGTTGGGCCGCATCACGGCCCTTACCCGCCCCGAAGGGGATACGGTTCAATGGAGCTATGACGGCCGCGGCAACCTGACAGGCATCACGACCCCCAAAGGATTCACCCACACCTTCACCTACAACCAGGTGAACAACATAACATCTTACGATCCGCCGGATGCCATCGGCAGTACCGCACCCACAGTCTTCACCTACAACCTTGACAGGCAACTCACCTCAGCCACCAATGGCGGCGACCGAACGGTCGAATTCACCTACGATGCAGGTGGACGCCTCGAAAGCATGTCCCTTGAACGGGGAACGGTTCAGTATCAATACGATGCCAGCACTGGAAAATTGAACAGTGTGACCGCTCCGGACAGTGGCTATGCCCTGGAATACGACGGCAAGCTGGTCACCGGAACGATCTGGAGTGGCGATGTTTCCGGAAGGGTCGATCTGGCCTACAACAACTTTTTCCGGGTCTCTTCCTGCTCGGTAAACAGCGGAGATGCCATCGATCTGGAGTACGATGACGACGGCCTGCTCACCCGGGTCGGTGACCTTGTTCTGACCCTGGACAACAGCACCGGCTTCGTTACCGCAACTGATCTGACTAATGTCTCGGATACCTTTGTTTACAACGATTTTGGGGACATGACCGGCTACAGCTGTGCTTTTGACGGGACCGGGGTGTATACCGCAGCCCTGACAAGGGATCATCTCGGCCGTGTCATGCAAAAAGAGGAGACCCGACACGCGGCTGCCACGGATACCTACGTTTATACTTACGATGACAATGGCCGCCTTGAGGGTGTCACTAAAAACAGTGTCACCACGCACAGCTATGGTTATGACCTCAATGACAATCGCGTATCCTATACTGGTCCGGATGGCGTGCCAATATCAGCCTCATATGACGACCAGGACCGCTTGTTGTCCTTTGGCACGACCACCCATACCTATCGGGCCGACGGATCTCTGACATCAAAAACATTTGGCGGTAATACGACTACTTTCAACTACGATGAACTTGGCAACCTGATTGCCGTGACCCTCGATGACAATACAGAAATCACATATCTGATTGACGGACGCAACCGGCGTATCGGCAAAAAAGTCAACGGCGCCCTGGTCCAGGGCTTCCTCTACCAAAACAGCACCAATCCGATCGCCGAGCTCGACGGCACCGGGAACATCGTGGGCCTTTTCGTCTACGGCACTAAATCCAACGTTCCCGACTACATGGTCAAGAGCGGCCAGACCTACCGGATCATCTCGGACCAGCTGGGAAGCCCCTTGATGGTCGTCAATACTGCCACCGGAGACATTGTCCAGGAGATCGAATACGACGCCTTCGGGTCACCGACATTTGTCAGTGGCGACACAAATTTTCAGCCCTTTGGCTTTGCCGGCGGGCTCTATGACATCCACACCGGCCTCGTGCGTTTCGGAGCACGCGACTATGATCCTTCGGCCGGGCGCTTTACCGCCAAAGATCCCATCCTGTTTGAAGGCGGGACCGTCAACCTGTATGCCTATTTGGGCAACGATCCGCTGAATCTCGTCGATCCGAACGGCATGGGCGGCAGCAACGACTGCGACGACGACGATGGGGACTGCAACGGCCGCAGCGATGACCAGGGAGATGATGACCAGGGAGACGAGGACGGACGATGGGACAACAATGACGATGATGCATGGCAGGCCTCCGAACTCTCCTGGGAAATACCCTATTGGGCTGATTCCGTGTTGGGTTTCAGCGGAGCCCTCGTGGGGGCAGCCCACTACATGAGTTCGACAGTAACCACCGCTTTGTCGGGTGTGGGCGCCGCCCTGCAGATCATCGCCTGGCCGGTTGCCATGGAAGCCGCCCTGCAGACAGGGGATCAACTGGGAGAGTCGCTGATTACGGAGCCCAATCGCCAAATCAGGGAAGCGATTGACAACATGCAGCCGGATGGCCCACGCAACCCGAGAGACGATTTCAGGGACAACGAGCCCTGTCCCTAATGTAAATCAGGCATGGGGCACCATCAGACCCGGCCGATAAAATCGATCTCCAGCCGGGACTGGAATTTTTCCACGCGGGTGAAGATCTCTTTCAGCATCTTCTGCTCGATGCGGGTCAGCTTTTTGGGGTTGATGTAGTTGTCCGGTTTACCGTCTTCATCCATAATCGCCGTGACCTGACGGACGAAACGGGTCTGCAGTAGAAAACTGTAGGCCTTTTCAAGCTCTTCATATGGCTGCCGCTTCAACACCTGTTTGATGCGCAGCTGCTCCAGACGCTCTAGCGTGTTGGTCTCCTCGATTTCGTTTTTCAAGGCGTAGACACGGGCAAAATCCACAATAGGGGTCATGGCGGCCTTGATGTCGAACTTGTCCTTGTGCTCGCCCTTTGACTCTACTAAAAAATTTCTGAAAAGGCCGATGGGGGGCCTGAAATAGAGGGCGTTTTCGGATAGGTGCCTGAAAAAACCCGACCATCCCTCAAGGGTAGCAAACAAGTGCTGCCTAAGGCTGTCGATCAGGGACATGTCTCCGTAACCACCCCTGAAATCGAAGAAAATGCTTGCCCGCAGAAGGTCTTCGCCTTCCGCGGTATGTATCCATGAAGAGAAGTACGCCTTCCATTTGGAAAGGGGCTGACACCACCTGGGATTTTTGGCCATCACGTTGCCGGTGCAGAATGCATATCCAGCCTCGTCCAACAGACCGCAAACCCTTTCACCGAAGGCCAGAAAATAGGCCATGGCCTTTTCCTGCTCGTTCTCGGGCACATCTTCGAAAATGATGGCGTTGTCCTGATCGGTCTTGAGCGTCTGTTCGTTACGGCCCTCGCTCCCCAGAATCATGAACACAAACTTGGCCGGCGGGGGCCCCAGCTCCTTGAGGGTAAATTCGATCAGTTTCTTCAGGATGGTGTCGGACACGGTAGTGATGAAGCGGGTCAGGTTCTTGGCCTGAGCCCCGCTGGTGATAAGGCTCCGGATCTGCTGGGGGAGTTTGTCGTGGCGATCGATGATCTCTGCCATGTTGTCGGCGTCAACCAGTTCCCGCAGTAAAAAAACGGGTGACTGACCCTGGGCCGCCAGAATGTCCCGGTTGGAGATGATCCCCACGATATCTTCACCTGTGCCCATGATGGCCAGGTGACGGATGCCTTCCTTCATCATCAGCATCAGGGCTTCGAAAATCAGCGCCTTGCTCGAAATAGTGTGCACCGGTGAGGTCATGACCTCAGACACCGGGCGGTCCACGTCCCAGGCAAAGACAACCACCTTGCGGGTCAGGTCCTTTTCGGTGAGCACGCCCACGCACTTCCCCTCGTCATCCTTGATGAACAGAGAGCTGATTTTATATTCCACCATCAGGTTGGCAGCATCGCGTATGGACAGGTCAACATGCCCGAATATGGGTTTTTTAGTGAAAAGGTCGGAAATGGGCTGGTTGAAAAACTGGAGGCCCTCTGCGCCGGGCTGAGCGGTTTTGGCAATGATGGCGGCATATGATTTTTCAAGCATGCGCTTGCCGAAAGTGTCGGTAAAAAATTCGGAAAAAACCGGAAACCGCTGGCAGATGTCCACCAACACATCCTTGGGCAGAAGATAGAAATAAGAGGTTTCCTTGACCTGCAGCGTCCGCACTGAAATGCCGTCGTTCAAAAGTATCGATATCCCGCCGTAGCTGTCGCCCTCCCCCAGCACCGAGTGCATGGTCTTTTTCCCGGCTTCCTCGTAATACCGGTCAGCCGAACCCTTGTGGAGGATGTACAAATGCCCTATGCGGGTCCTCCCCTGGACGAATAAAACCGTGTTCTTGGGGTACTGAACCGCGGAAAGCTTGGCTGCGATCTTAACCAGTTCCTCTTCCGGCAAAAATGAAAAAGGATCGATGCCCGCCAGGAACACACTCAGTTGGCCGGTTTCGATCAGAGAGGTAATGGATTCATCGATGATATTCTTGCTGAAATTCTCGAGAAAATACTCGTAAAAAGACTTGTACCGCCGGCACAGGTCCTGAAAGGTTCCTCTGGGAATCTCGTAACCGCTGCAGTCTTCATCCACAATGACGGTTCGGAGTGAAATCCCACCGTTCATCATGATACTGATGCCCCCGAACACTTCGCCGGCGGTAATCAGGCCTGAGTGCATACGTGTACCCTTTTTTTCGTCCAACAGTTCGAGAACACCGCTGATAACCACAAAGATGCTGTCCACGACACTCTTGTCCTGTTCCGCAAAAACAGCCCCTTTGCTATAGTTCTTCACAGTTGCCTTTTCAGCAACCCCCTGAATCTCCTCCTTTGGGAGAAAAGTAAAATGCGGCATCTTGGACAGGTATTCAAAGACTTCGGAGTTCATCTAGCACCCTTTAATTTTGGACCAACTTCAAATCGGCTGTTATAAGTTAACAAACATCGTTTCCCATGGCGGAAACATATAACTAAAAGAGTCAAGGGGTCAAGGGGTAGGGGGGGGGGAGAAAATTTATATAATAGCGGTTGTCACGCTCATGGTATACTAGCTAAATCGAACAATCATATCTTTCAAAGAGAATGAATTCGTATCTAAACAGAATTATGACAACCGGTATACCTCTTCCTTAAGCAGGCAGCAGGCAATCTTGAATTTCGGTCGGCCGTCCCGATCATAGACAATGTTGTCCGGCTGGATGATTTTATTCATGACACACCCCTCCGGGATATTGAGCTGGAACAGGTCGTTTTCGTTGATCGGCGGCATTTTTTTCAGCACATTGTCTTCAAAAACAAGGCCGTGCACTGGAAAATCCTCGCACAGGGGGCAGCGGTACACCCGGCCGTTGGGAAAGATGAAACAGTTGTCCGCAACCTTTCCCGCACAGGCGAAAGATTCTTCAGGTCCCAGATACACCTTGGGATAGGTCACGGCAATACCGTCATCCGCTATCTGCTCGGCCACGTGCGGGATGATGTGCATCCACTCTTGGTCGGTTACCTGCTGAATATCATGCTCGCCGTCTCCGGCTTTCGACCCCGCGGACTTTCCCCTCAGGCCGATCACCTGAATAAAAAACCGATCGATGGACAGTTTTTTGACCAGGGGCACCATACCCTCGAGCCCTTTCAGGTTGCCGCTGCTGACAGTATAGATCAGGCTGGTATTGAAACCTTTCTTTCTGGCAGCCTCTATGCCGGCTACACAGGTGGCAAAGGATCCCCGGCCGCGGATGCGGTCGTTTTCATCCGCTGTGGGACCATCCAGGCTGAAGCTGAAATAATCCACCTCACGCGGTGTGACCTTATGTATAATGTCGTTGAACAGATAACCGTTTGTATCGATGGTGACGGAAGAATAACCTTTATCCTTCGCGGCCTTGACGATGTCGGCCAGATCCGGGTGAAGCGTGGGCTCACCCCCCAGAAGAACGAGGTTCGCATCAGCATCCCCCCCGGTAAATGCGTCAAGCCACCTGCAGACAATTTCGAGCGGCAGCGTCTGGCTGCCGTGCTGCTCCTTGTTTATGTAGCAGTGCCTGCACTTCAGGTTGCAGTTGGTGAGAATGTGGAAAAAAATATTCTTTGATCGTTTTGAAAAAGAAACGGTCTTTTTCATCTAAACTTTTCGATGGGCCTGGAAAGGGCCTTTTTTGCCTTGATGAGTTCCTCGTTGGTCAGACGCAGGCGCGCGGTCATATATTCGGCAAATATCCGGTACAGCAGTAGCAGAAAATCCAGTTTCTCGTCCTTGTCATTGTCAGCGGCAATGCGGTCATGGGCAGATGTGTCCACTGCCAGGCAAACGGTTTTGCCCTCTGCGTAAACAGACGCGGAACGGCTCCGCTCGTCGATGATCCGCATTTCACCGAAAATTTCACCCTGCCTGTCGAGGTTGCTGATGGTGACGCCTTCCTTGGCCACCCGGATTCTGCCTGAAAGCAGAAAATAGAGCCAGGGATCGTAATCCCCTTCGGCAATGATGGTTTCCCCGTCTTCATACTGCCGGATCTTGCTCAACCGAAGCAGATGGCTCAAGTTTTTGGTTTCGAAGTTCTTTAAAGCGGATATGCTCAAAAGCTTTTGAATATTCTCGATATTTTGCTTTAGATATTTAGACTCTATCATAGTACCTCCGGTTTAGTCCAAAGCATGTGCCCCATGCAGCATGGGGGGCACAAACGAGTATGAATGTTTACCAACTTAGGTATTGGTATTTTAAGCAATTAATCAGAAAAGGCAAGAAAAATAATGCGTGGCTCCATGGTTGCGCCAAAGACCTCATCCCCAGCAAGGAGGATGAAAAGATCAGATTATCTCGAAGCAATCCTTTCTGACCTTGTCATTAAAAGTTACCGGATAGCATCCGTCAAAGCATGCTTTGCAATAGCATTTTTCCGGTGACGCCACACCCATGGATTCCAGTAAACCGTCGAGGCTGAGGTAATAGAGAGAATCCAGGCCAAGGAGTTCGGTCATTTCCTCTACGGTGTAATTGGCGGCAATCAACTCTCCCCGCGTGGAAAAATCAATGCCGTAGTGGCACGGAAACCGGTGCGGGGGGCCGCTCACGCGCATGTGCACCTTGTTCACACCAAGCTCCCGCAAAGTTTTGACCCTCGTTTTGACGGTTGTGCCACGGATAATGGAATCTTCTATGATAACAATATCTTTACCTTTGAGAATCTCCTTGACGGGATTCAATTTTATCCGCACGCCAAAATCCCGCATACTCTGGGTGGGCTGGATAAAAGTTCTGCCCACATAATGGTTTCGTATCATGCCTATTTCAAAGGGAAGGCCGCAGGCCTCGGCATATCCCAGGGCCGCATAGGTGCCTGAATCCGGAAAGGGCATGACCAGGTCGGCATCCA
>Ga0164313_10006256_pt1 | contig 10510 bp, 12 predicted proteins | sample GuaBasSedimGuay4_FD_113735 | JGI IMG/M metagenome (GOLD analysis project Ga0164313, IMG submission 113735) | Subseafloor sediment microbial communities from Guaymas Basin, Gulf of California, Mexico - Guay4, Core 4569-4, 0-3 cm | ecosystem: Environmental > Aquatic > Marine > Hydrothermal vents...
AAGCGCCACGGCTAGTCCGTTGGCACGGGAAGGGGCCTCGCCATCTCTTCCGCGGCTTGGTCGATCGTATGCTGGCGGCGGGCCGCGATCTCGGACCGCCACGCGTCATATTTGGATTGCATGCTCGCGAGCTGCTCCTCGGCCCGCGCCAAATGCAGTTCGAGCCGCTCCCGTTGCTTCGGATCCGTCGCCCTATCGAGGGCCTGGTGAACCGCGTCTCGCACGAGCTTCGTTCTCACGACGGCATCGGTGAAGTTCTCTCGCTTGGCAAATCGATGCGCCTGCACCATCCAAACGGCCCAACGCTCTTCGTCGCTCGTGAGGTCCATCAGCTCTCGTATTTAGGGCGTTTCGCCAGGCGGTCCAGCCGAGGGCCGCGGGCGATGATAAAGCCACCAGTTTTCGAAGTGCGCCACGCGTTGGATGGACGGATCGGAGACGAAGAGGCTGTCGGGGGAGCCCGCACGACGAACGAGAAACCAGTCGAAAAAACCGCCGTGCTGATCGAGTTGGAACTGTTGCGGGCTCCACTCCCAGCGCACCGGTGTCCTGGGCGGGACGACCGCGTTGGGATCGGCAGCATCCCGGTAGCGGAATGGGAATGTGTCGTTCTGGGCGGGGTGGAAGCTCAGCCACCCCCCCCGCTCGGCCTGCGCGTATGCTGGCAAATGAATATAGGGACTGTTCTGCGCGCGCGAACCTTGGTGATCATACACGAGATAGAGAAGCTTCGGAGCCTGGGGAAGCTCGCGGACGATCTCACGGAAGTGCACAGTCGTCGTCGAGAACTCCCGGTGGGCGTCCGCGACGAAGTCTGCGAGCGGGGCAATCCCGACCGCCGTCCAAATCACGAACCCGAGATGGACCCAGGTCTTGCGCGGCAGGTTGGGTAGAAGCGCGGGCACGAGGAAGAGCGCGGCGGTGACCTCACGCGGGAAGACGTACCACGAGGCGCCGATCTCCATCGGAAGCGTCACGTAAAGCCCGAGGGAAATGACGATCGCAATGCCGACGACGAGATGCGCCGGAACGACCCAGCCACCCTTGGGCCAGGAACGGAGACGGACGACCGCAATCACGAGGAGTGCAAAGGCCGTCAGCGCCAGGAGGAGCCCGGTACGCCGAAACATCTCGCTGTCGTCGTTCCCGATGAAGATGTCGGCCGTGTACGTGCCAACGTTCGACATCCGGTTCCAGTCGGGCGGCCAGACCCATCGGACCTTCGGGACGAACATCTCGGCGCGAGTCAGCCACCACACGGCAAAAAGCGCGCTAGCTACGCCGATGGGAATGAACAGCCCTCTCACACTGTCGACGCGTCCGTGCATCACGAGGCCGATGAAAACGAGCATCACGAGCGCAAAGGGGAATCGGTACGCCTGAGTGAAGAAGAGCAGAACGAGGACCGCGATGAGCGCGCCCTGCACCTTGGCGCTTGGGCGGTCGACGACGCGTAGCGCTAAGCCCAACGACATCGCGAAAAGCCCAAGCGCAGCTAGGAAATCGACGAAACCCCAATGGGCAAGGACACCCCACACGGGAACGAGACCCCATAGGCCCAGAAACGGGGATTTCCGTAGTCCCCAGCAAAGCACCATCAACCCGATCGGCAGGAGTGCCATCAACAACGCAGCTGCGAGCTTCGTGGCGACGATGGGCGGCAACACGATCATGAAGATCGCCGAGAGCGCGTAGAGGGTCAGATGCGGGACTGCGAGCATCTGGAACGCGAACTGCTCGTGGAAGTGCCAGCCCGCGTCGGTGTAGTGACGGAAGACCGACGAGGAGGCCGCATGAAACGGGAACTCCGTCATCATTGGGTAGTCGGCCACCCAGAACGGTGCGCCGACCACATAGATGATCGTGGCTGCGGCGCAGAGCCACGCAAGCCATGACAGAGGTGGCGGGCCCGTCACCCGAAGCGCCGCCGGTTCTATTCGCCCCCCCGGCATTGGCGCTACCGTATCACGGACGTGTGCTTAGGCCTTGAGAGCTTCAGCGCCGCCGATGATCTCCATCAATTCCTTGGTGATGGCGGCCTGGCGGGCCCGGTTGTACTGAAGGGTCAACCGGTCGATCATGTCGCTTGCGTTGTTGGTCGCGGAATCCATGGCGGTCATTCGCGCACCGTGCTCGGAGGCGACGGATTCGAGCAGCGCTCGGTAGATTTCGACTTCGACATACATCGGAAGCAGCGTGTCGAGCAGCGCGTCCTGGTTCGGCTCGTAGATGAAATCGCCGAGCTGATCATGGGCGAGCTCGAGCGGCTTAATCGGCAGGAATGGCTCGATCACGACCTGCTGAGTGATGGCGCTCTTGAACTCGTTGTAGACGAGGTAGCAGGAATCGAGGTGGAGCGAGGTGTAGTCCTCGACGATGTAGCGCCCGATCTCACCGGCCTTGTCGGCGCTCAGGTCCTCGAAGACGCCGAGGAAGTCGTGGCGAATGTTCGCGTTTCGGCGGTTGAAGTAGTCACGGCCCTTACGTCCGATGATCCCGAAGCAAACCTCGCTGCCCTCCGCCTCGAGCTCCTTCCAGCGCTTGTATGCCGCTTTGCAGATGCTCGAGTTGAATGCGCCGGCTAAACCACGGTCGCTGGTGAGAACCACCAACATGACGCTCTTCGGCTCACGCCGGGCAAGCAGAGGGTGAACGTCCTCCTCGGGGCTGACGCGCGCGGCCAAGCCGCTCAAGACCTCGTGGGTCTTCACGGCGTACGGACGAAGGCGCTCGATGTTTTCCTGCGCCTTTCGCAAACGAGCACCGGCAACCAACTTCATGGCCCGGGTGATCTTCTGCGTGCTCTTGACGCTTCCGATACGCTTACGAATGTCCTTGAGGTTTGCCATTGCTGCTTAGTTGTCTTGCTGCTTGGGCTCGAAGATATCGCCGAAGGCCTTGAGGGCATCCTCGAGCTGGCTTTCGAGCGTGTCGTCGATCTTCTCCTTCGACACGATGTCGCTGAGGATCGAAGCGCGCTCGGCCTTGATCCAAGAGATGAGCTCTTGCTGGTAGCGGCCGATCGACTCCACCGGCAGCGAATCGAGGAAGCCGTGCGTACCGGCGAAGATTGCGATGACCTGCTCTTCGACGGGCCAGGGTACGAACTGGCCCTGCTTGAGCACCTCGACGAGCCGCTCACCGCGAGACAGCTGCTGCCGGGTCGCTTCGTCGAGGTCGGATGCGAACTGCGCGAACGCCGCCATCTCCCGGAACTGCGCGAGCTCGAGGCGGAGCGTACCGGCAACCTGCTTCATCGCCTTGATCTGTGCGTTACCACCGACACGCGACACCGAGATGCCGACGTTGATGGCGGGACGAACACCGGAGTTGAACAAGTCCGATTCGAGGAAGATCTGACCATCCGTAATCGAGATGACGTTGGTCGGAATGTACGCGGAGACGTCACCGGCCTGGGTTTCGATGATAGGCAACGCGGTGAGTGAGCCACCTGAATCCGGGAGCTTCTTGGCAACGAAGCCAGCGCCCTTTTCCTTCGCGGCGGCTTCGGCCTCGTGCTCCGACTTGGGGCCGCTGAAGACCTGATTGCCGAGCCGGCTGGGCTCCTGGTCGTCTTTCACGACCACCCAATCCTCAGCCATCTTGGCAGCTCGCTCGAGAAGGCGGCTGTGAACGTAGAACACATCGCCCGGATACGCCTCGCGGCCGGGAGGACGACGAAGCAGAAGTGAAAGCTGGCGGTACGCGACAGCCTGCTTCGAAAGGTCGTCGTAGATGCAGAGCGCATGCTGACCGCTGTCCCTGAAGTACTCGCCCAGCGTGACGCCAGTGTACGGCGCGATGAACTGAAGCGGGGCGGGCTCGGAGGCGCCGGCCAAGACGACGGTGGTGTACTCCATCGCGCCGAACTGCGTGAGCTTGTCGACAACCTGTGCGACCGTCGACTGCTTCTGGCCGATCGCGACGTAGATGCAGAAGACGCCCTTGCCCTTCTGGTTGATGATCGTGTCGAGGGCGACGGCGGTCTTACCCGTCTGACGGTCGCCAATGATGAGCTCGCGCTGCCCGCGGCCGATCGGAATCATCGAGTCGATCGCCTTGAGACCGGTCTGAAGCGGTTCGCTGACCGGCTGGCGTGCGACGATGCCGGGAGCTTTCAGCTCGACTCGACGGGTGAGCTTGCTCTCGATCGGGCCCTTGCCATCGACGGGCTGACCAAGCGCGTTCACCACGCGGCCGACGAGCGCGGGTCCAACGGAAACCTCGACGATGCGACCGGTACGCTTGACCGTGTCGCCCTCTTTAATGCCAACGTCGGAACCGAAAAGTGCACAACCGACATTGTCTTCCTCGAGGTTGAGGACCATGCCGTAGACGCCCCCGGGGAACTCGAGGAGCTCGCCTGCCATGGCGTTTTCGAGACCGTAGAGGCGGGCGATACCGTCGCCTACCGTCAAGACGGTACCCGTCTCGACCACGTCGACCGCCTTCTCGTACGAAGCGATCTGCTGCTTGATGATGTTGGAAATCTCTTCAGCGCGAAGTTGCATTTGGCCAGGCTCCTGATTCGATGCGGTTACGGCGTGTCGCCGTTCGCAAGCAACGTCTCTTTAAGCTCACTCAGTCGGTTGCTGAGGCTACCGTCGAACACTTGGTCGCCTACGCGTGTGACCACGCCACCGATGAGCGAAGGATCTTGTTTCTTGACGAGCACGACCTCACGGTCGGTCGCTCGCTCGAGTTTCTCTGTCAGTCGGGCGTAGTAGGCGTCGCTCAGCGGCTTTGCGCTGACAACCTCCACGCGAACGCTGCCGGTCTCGGCCTCGGCGAGCTCTTCGAGGGCTTGAAGCACCTCTTCCATGTGAGCGAGGCGACCCTTGTCGGCCAGAAGATTGACGGTGTTGCGAACGAGCTTGGAGCAACCGAGCTTTTCCATCACAGCGTCGACTGCGGCCTTCAAAGCCGGCCTTGGGACGACTGGGTTGCGAACGATTTCGCGGAGGTCCGAGCTCGTTTTCCACGCGTTTGCCAAAGAGCCGACATCTCTGAGCACCGGTTCGAGCTCGCCCTGCTCACGAGCAAGATCCAACAACGCCTTTGCATAACGTCGTCCAAGGGCGCTCATGACTGCCGCTCCTCGAACACCTCATCGAGACGACTGAGATATGCCTCGGAAAGCTGGTCCTGATCCGCGTCCGTCGTCCGTTCTTGCAGCAGCTCTTGGGCGGCGAAGACCGCGGCGCTGGCGGCCTGCTGTGTGAGCTCCTTGCGCAGCTGCTTTATCTGTTGGTCGATGAGGAAGGAGGTGTCCTTGCGAAGGCGCGCAGCCTTCTCTTCGGCCTGGGCGACGATGCGATCGCGCTCTGCTTCGCCCGCCTTGATCATGTCGCCGCGAATCTGGAGCATTTCCTGGTCGAGCTTCTCGAGACGCATGGCGGTCCCCATATGCCGCTTCTCGGCCTCGGCGCGAAGCCGCTGAGCTTCAGCAAGCTCTTTTTCGACCTCGGCACGGCGCGCCGCAAGCGCTGGGTTGCCCTTCTTGCGGATCACCCAGGCAAGCAAGCCGACCAAGACGAGGAAGTTGATGACGGTGCCCTGGAACTCGCGGTTTCTGATCAGCGAAGAGAAGGTGAGCTCGCCATGGCCCTCATCGTCAGCGCCGTGACCGGTCGCCTCTTCAGCCACCTCGTGGGCCACGGACTCGCCATGGGCGGTTTCGGCCGACACCAGCCTCGGCGACGCGACGACCAATGCGAAAAGCATCACCCAAAACGCGCGCATCACTGAACCTCCCGATTGAGCATCTTCGATGCGATCTGCTTGGCCAGCAACGGAACGGACCGATCGATTTCGGCGCGAAGCTTCGCCGCCTCCGTCTTGAGCTTCGCGTCGGCTTCGGAGAGCTGCCTGTCGGTTTCTTCCCGCACCCGATCGAGCACGGTGCCTTCGAGACGCTTACCTTCGGCACGCAAGCGGTCACGCTCCTCGCCCGCTTGAAGGCGCAGGCGGCGCATCTCGAGGTCGAACTCTTCGCTCTCGGCGGACGCTTCGTCCTGCAGGCGGAGCGCCTCGAGCTTCGCACCCTCGATGGCGTTTTCGCGCGCTTCGAACAGCGCGACCATCGGGCGGAAGATCAGCGGACGAAAAACGAAAAACGCAACAGCAAACAACGCGAGCTGAATCCAGATCGTGCCGTCGAGGTCGATGATGGAGCCCTCGGACAAGAGGGCTGTGAAAAGCACGTTCATCGCAGCGGTATTCCCGGTCGGTCTCAGAGCGTCCCGAAGGAGAGAAACTCCAAACGGCGCTTGGGGCCGAATCGCAGCTCCGGCAAGGATAAATCCCTAGCGGCGCGCGTTCGTAGCATGGGCCCGAAACCAGTCAAGGTCGGCGGAGCCCCTCTGCGCAGCCCGGGTTAGCTCGATCCCTGCGGTCCCTCGAACACGCGGGTCCGAAGGGCACGAACGGTCTTACCGGCGGCCTTCTCGTTCTCGCGACTGAAAATCGACGAGGGAAGCGGCATGTCGGGATCGACGAAGATCTTGAAGTCGACCTCGGTCCGCGCGCCGCCGTCGACCGGGGTCAAAGTCCAACGAGCATTGAAGGCGTCGATGTTGCCCTCCATGAGATGGGCTTCGACTACGCGAGAATCACCGTCTTGGGGACGTTCCGCGAGGTTGAGCTGGCCCCACAGGGTGAACGCGCCCTTGGCCACACTGACTTCCATGTAAACCATCGCCCGGCTCCCCCGTTGTGCCAGCACTTTGGACTTGATGAAATTGGGCATGAATTGCACGTAGTTCGCGTAATCTAGAACGATGGGCAGCACCTCTTCCAACGGCTTGTCCACGACGAGAATCGCTTGGCCCCAAGCTATGTTGGAACCTTCTTCGGGGATCTGCGCGGTGAAGATTCCGGCGTTCTTGTCGTGTTGCTCGGCCGCCCGTGCCGGGCTCGAGGGCGATCCGGCTATGAATGCGGCGGCGATGATTCCGATGAAGGCTGTCTTTTTCATGGCTGCTTCTCTCGTTTCGCTTTCCCTTATGCCGGCCATCATGGTGACGTTACGTCACCTTGGCTAGTCTCCCGGAAAAATGAGCCTTCTCCGGAAGGCTTGCTAGGTTGAAACCCGAATGCTTGGGGCGCTCAGAGTATGCGTTTTTGCTGGCCTTTTTCTGGTAGTAGCGCTAGCCGGGGTCCGTGCGCAGGAAGGGCCAGTGGCTGCAGAGATGCAGGACGAGGCCCCGACACTGCCCGTCTTGGTGATGCTGATCGGAGGCGGGGCCCGATCTAGAAACATTGACCTCGACGTGGGCGACGACGCGGGCGGGACCGCGCAGGGAACCTTGGATACGGGGGCCTACTTCGACTTTGGCTGGCATCTCCTGATCAGGCCGGCGGCCCGACGGTCACCCAGACCCAGCATCCAAGCAATCGCCGTTCAAATCGACGGGGGTTCAGGTATCGGTCTCGAGGTCGAGCCCGAGGGAACCGGGATCTCGCTGCAGACCAACACATGGCGGCTGCTCGGACAGTTCGGCTACCTCTATCCGATCGACCGGTTGCAGGTGGGCGGGCTCGTCGGTGTCGGCGTCGATGTGCTCAGCATCGATCTGAACTCGGTGCTCCCGTCGTCTAGGATCGTGTATGTCCGACTGGGCCCGGCCATGGCTTATGACATCGTGCCGAGCTTCTTTGGCTTCCGCGCCGACTTCGGCCTCCGTGTTCCGTTCGCTTTCGGCAGTCTCGAAGATGCGTACGGAAGTGACAGCTCGGGAGTCGGTCTCGATGCGGCCGTCACCTTCGACGGCAGGCTGAAAGCGGGATTCACCTACGCGTTCCGCTTCATCTGGGAGTACTACAACTTGCGCTTCACGGGCTCCAACATGAACGTCCCCGCAATGGGCAACGGCGCCAAAGGCACCGACCACGCGATCACCTTTCAGCTTCTATTCGGCTGGTCCTTGTAGCCGTCGGGGGAGGTGTCCTCCGCTGATCGGAGCGCTGCGGACCGGTCATGGAGATCGTGGACCTCGCCCATGACGCACGAGCCGTCGAAATGGACTCCTTTGTCGAGGAAAAGTACCTGCGTCCGAATGTCTCCACGCACCAGCGCCGGCGCGTGGAGCTCCACCAGCTCGGTCGCGTGGATATCGCCTTCAACCTTGCCGCCGCACACAATCAGCGTGTGAACTCGAATGACGCCCCTGACCGTCGCTTCCTCACCGATGACCAAGACCCCCTCGCTGAGAACCTCACCCTCGAAGTCGCCATCGATCCGCGCTCGGCCGTCGAAAAAGAGCTTCCCTTCGTACCGGGTTCCAGCACCGAGAAGCGCGTGGATGATGGGTTCGTTGTCCTGCATCGCAGGGCTGAGGGTAGAAAGGCTAGGCGGGGGGGTCAATCGAGCGCGCTCCGGGGCTTGCCACGCATCCGCATGACCCTACTTCGTTGGGGCTGGCGTCGTTGACCGCCCTCAGGGGCCGTGCTAGGTCGCGCTCGCTTTAGCGGCGGGATAGACCGCCAGCCGACACCCTTTCAGAGAACCGGAAAGAACATGGCAGAGCTTCAGAACGGGCGTGTTACTCAAGTTATTGGTCCAGTCGTGGATGTGGCCTTCCCCCAAGGAAGCCTCCCAGCGATTCTCACTGCGCTTCGGATTAGCAACCCGGGGATCAGCGAGAAGGATTGGAACCTCACCCTCGAGGTTGCGCAGCACCTCGGTGAGAACACGGTGCGTGCCATCGCGATGGATTCCACCGATGGCTTGATCCGCGGGATGGCGGTCAAGAACACCGACGGTCCGATCTCGATGCCCGTCGGCAAGGAGTGCCTCGGCCGAATCTTGAACGTCATCGGCGAGCCGGTCGACGAGCGAGGGCCGGTCAATGCGACCAAGTTCGCGCCGATTCACAGAGACCCTCCGGCGTTCGTCGACCAGAGCACCGAGGTCGAAATCTTCGAGACGGGTATCAAGGTAATCGACCTTCTCGCTCCGTACCGAAAGGGCGGCAAGATTGGTCTATTCGGGGGTGCTGGCGTCGGCAAGACGGTTCTCATCATGGAGCTGATCAACAACGTCGCGAAGGCACACGGTGGTGTGTCCTGCTTCGCGGGCGTCGGTGAACGTACTCGTGAAGGTAACGACCTGCTGCTCGAGATGAGCGAGTCGAAGCTCGACACAGGCGAGACCGTTCTCTCGAAGACAGCACTCATCTACGGCCAGATGAACGAGCCGCCCGGTGCGCGTGCGCGCGTCGCCTTGAGCGCGCTGACGGTTGCAGAGTACTTCCGTGACGACGAGGGTCAGGACGTTCTTCTCTTCGTCGACAACATCTTCCGCTTCACGCAGGCGGGCTCCGAGGTGTCGGCGCTTCTTGGCCGCATTCCTTCCGCCGTTGGTTATCAGCCGACGCTAGCTACCGAGATGGGCGAACTCCAGGAACGCATCACCTCGACCAACAAGGGCTCGATCACCTCGGTTCAGGCGATTTACGTTCCTGCCGATGACTTGACCGACCCTGCACCAGCGACGACCTTCGCTCACTTGGATGCGACGACCGTGTTGTCGCGTTCGATTGCAGAGCTCGGCATCTACCCGGCCGTCGACCCGCTCGACTCGAGCTCGACCATGCTCGACCCCAACGTCATCGGCGAGCGTCACTACCGCGTCGCCCGGGGCGTGCAGGAGACCTTGCAGAAGTACAAGGACCTCCAGGACATCATCGCGATTCTGGGTATGGACGAGCTGAGCGAAGATGACCGCATGGCCGTGGACCGTGCGCGTAAGATTCAAAAATTCCTTTCGCAGCCGTTCTTCGTCGCGGAGCAGTTCACCGGCCTCAAGGGTGCGTACGTTCCCCTCGAGGAGAGCGTTGCTGGCTTCGAGGAAATCCTCGACGGCAAGCTCGACCACGTTCCCGAGCAGGACTTCTACCTCAAGGGCAACATCGAAAAGGTCAAAGAAGCCTACGCCAAGCGCTCCAAGGGCTGAACCATGGCTAACTCGGAACACCTGCAACTCGACGTCGTCACACCGAGCGGCTCCGCACTTTCGATACGGGTCGATTCGGTTCAGGCGCCAAGCGTCGTGGGCGAGTTCGGCGTGCTTCCGAACCACCTTCCACTTCTGGCTGCGCTCAAGTGTGGCCTTCTGGTCTGGGAGGTCGAAGGCAAGCGGAACATCGCAGCGATTGGACCCGGCTTCGTTGAAGGCGGGCCCGACAAAGTGCTCCTGCTGACCGATCTCTTCGCGTCGCCGGAAGAAATCAAGCCCGACACGGTACGTGCAGAGCTTGCGAAAGCAGAAGAGGCGCTCAAAGCCTTCGACGAGCTGTACGAAGGCCCGGAATACAGCGAGCTGCAGCGCGACGTCGACTGGGCGCACGCGCGACTAGAAGCCTACGCCGCTTCCCGCGCCGTTTAGTGTGCGGATCTTTTTCCTTGTGGTCGGCTTACGTCCTCGTCGCTCCGCTGCGAGGCACATGAGTGCCTCTCACTACGCTCCTGTGGGCGCGCTCGACCACAAGAAAAAATCTCTCGCACACTA
>Ga0164313_10006257_pt1 | contig 10510 bp, 15 predicted proteins | sample GuaBasSedimGuay4_FD_113735 | JGI IMG/M metagenome (GOLD analysis project Ga0164313, IMG submission 113735) | Subseafloor sediment microbial communities from Guaymas Basin, Gulf of California, Mexico - Guay4, Core 4569-4, 0-3 cm | ecosystem: Environmental > Aquatic > Marine > Hydrothermal vents...
CAATTTATAACATTAAGCGGAAATCATACAAACAGCACAACAAAAACATATCAATTTGAACTGAATATAACAAATGATTGTGAATTGAATATCAGTATAGATCCGACATCATGGTGTTATCAAGAGAGTGCAAATGTAAGTACAGGTTGCGGTGGACTAAGCACAGGAAATTACGCATGGACTAATGAAGCAAATTGGGATGATGAGAAAAATATATCTGATGGTGATTGGACAACAACTTTCGTTTTAAATGCACAATGGGAAATCTATCATTATTATGTTAATTATAGTAAGCCCAATTTAGCACAAAGCGGAAGACTTAAAATAAAAGATTATGATGGAAGTGAAAGATTAATAAATGTTACAATATCTGATGATTGTTTTAATCAAAATCCAATACAATTAGATTTTAAATGGGAAACAGGTTTTGGAGCACAGAACACTTATTATTGTTATAATGGTACTGGGTGGGAAGACATTGGAAGTAACACAGCAGGAAATTATTATGAATTATATGAAGAAGCGATGTGGTGGAAATTAACAAACATGACAAAAGGCTTAATTCCAGAGAATAGCGGAACACCGTTTTATACAACAGACAGCAACCCTTTATTAATAAACTTATCAACAGGCAGTTATTTGATTAATTGGACAGTAAATGCAACGGGAGAAATTGGAGAAACTTATGAGTTCTTTGGAAATGTTACAGAATATGACAATGCAACCAATAAATTAGGGAGTAACAAGATAAATATAACTATAACATCACCAGCAGTTGCAAATTCATGCACATATGGAGGAAGTGGAACATGGAATATAGATTGCAGTGATAATTGTGGAATAAGTAACCAGGATGCACTTGGAAATAATGTAATATTGGATGGCACAGGAACTATAACGGGATTGAGGAATATAACGAACACACCACTGATAAGATTGCAGAACGGATGTATAGGAAGATGGTAATAAGGAAGAAAGATTTTAAGAAGAATTTTGCTTTGGCAATATTCATAACTTGTTTCTTGGTGTTCTCCATAAAAGCCAAAGCAGACTTATCAGGAAACATTAAGATATTAGGAAGTGAAGGAGATTATGCAAACAGTTCAGAGATAAGAGGATTATTTTTCATAAATACTGTCTATACAGGAAGTTTGGGAGTCAATGTCACAGGTGCGGTGTGTGGCAATGGCATACAAGAAGGAAGCGAGGAATGTGATGGGACAGATTTTGGCATCTACACAGGCACTTGTAACAATTATAACAGTGCATATTCAAGCGGTAACCTTATATGCACTGCAAGTTGCACAATATCAACAACAAACTGTGTGACAGCAGGAGGTGGTGGTGGAGGAGATGGAGAAGATGAGGATGAAGAGGAAGAAGAACCTATTGATGAGGATGAAGAGGTCATAAGCAACATAACAGAAAACTATTTTTTCACAGTAGAGACAGATAAGTTTGCATACAAGGAAAAAGAAGATATAATGATTACTGTAAAAACATACAGGAACATCACAGGAACTCTTGAAAATAATACATTGGTGGATTTTGACAGTGTTTCATTCGAATTATACAAAGAAAGAAGCAATATCTCTCTCGGCACTTATGCTTTAAAAGAGAACTCATCAAAGATAGGTATGTATCATTTATTATTTGACAACAATTTAGAAAGTGGAAACATTTATGATCTCAGATTTACTGCCATAGGCAAAGGAATAATCCTAAAAAAAGACAAGCAGGTTCTCATAACTTACAACCCATACATCCCGAATGTCATAAGGAATCCAACAGGAGACATAAAAAGGATGGCTAAAACAATATCAACAATAATTTTCATATTACTGATAATTATATTTTTTGTATGGAAGAACAGGAAAAAGATAAAAAAAGAGATTAAAAAAAGAAAAAGATGACAAGAAAACTCATTATAATCATATCAATCATGCTTCTCTGTGTTACACAGGCAAAAGGAATGTATATAATTACTAATGATTATTGGAAAGCAGGTAAAGAATACCAAGTTCAAGTAAGAACTAATTTAAACAATGCTAATGTAAGTTTAACGATATTAGATGATGAAGGCAACGAGATGATGGATAAGGATAATATAAAAAAACTTAATGATGGCACATATTCGATGAGTTATCTTGTTCCAAGTAACGAGGAAACAGATTTGTATATAATAAAAGCGACAATACACGATGATGGGAATGAATATGTTGATGAGACTATTGTAAGGGTAGAAAAGATGTCTTGGTTAAGGAGAATGATAAACATAATATTATCCCACATTTCCAATTTTACAATATAACATATAGACAAATCGTAAAATATTTAAAGAATAAAAATAATAAGGATATATAGACAACTAATAGAGAAATTAAAAGACTAATTGATTTTAGACGATGAGGAACTAAAAAAAATGAAAAAAAATAATAAAATATGGTTATTTTCTGGGTTGATGATTGTTTTGATGGTTACAGGGTACTTTTTCTTTATAAGGGAGACAACAGTTTTTGGTTCAACAGTTTTGAGTTTGGATCAAATTGATTTAAAAAGTTCATATTCTCCTTTAGATGGAAAGGTATGGGTATATACTTTTGTGCAAGGAGGATTGGGTCAATATGCACAATATACAGTAAATCCTAGTGAAGTAAGTGAAAAATTCTCAGGTGATGAACTTCCAGAAGAAAGTTTTTATTTTAAAGTAAATTATCTTGAACAACATTGTGAATACCCAATAAAAACTGAGACTGTTTCTACTGTTTACTTTGATGGACAATTAAGAGAATGGAAATTAGAACAATATGGTAGGATTTTAAGCTGTGATACAAGCCAAGACAAATGGGAACAAGAATGTGGTGTTGGTTGGAGACCTGAGTTATTTTATTCCGATGTAGGTTTTTCAGAAGGATGTAATATTGTATGCTCAAAAAAAGATAGTGGTGCAATAGGAAGAATGGATAACCCACAAATAAATAATAAGTTTGAAATTATTGTAGAGAGCAAAAATGAAAGATATTCTAAAATTTTTGAGACACAAGGAGAAAGTAAAGGATTATTAGATGATAATGCACCAGTGTATATTTCATGGGATGGAAATCTTAATACAGGAAAACAATGTCCAGACCAAGCACCTTTCAAGACAGCTTATATGGATGGAAAATGGAAAATAATTGATGAATCTGATTATGATAATTATGTTGATGAAGTAGATAATTTTTATAGTATATCTTTAGATTTATTGACAGATGATAATGTAGAAGATAAATTAGATGGAATAAATTATTTAAAAAACAGAGCAGAAAACCCAGAAAGTTTTGGAACTATTGAAAACTCAGCGAGTTTAAATAGTGGTCTTGTAATAAATGATATTGAGAATCAAGACTTGGCAAGACCTGTGATAACTGCTTTCATTGAAGCTGATTGGATAGGTATAATAACACCAATAGGCAAACCAAAAATAATAAAGGTAGATGATATTGATTTTGGTAGTGGTGCAGACACAAAAGTAAAGATACTTGTTGAAAACATTGGCGACGATTTAGGAACTTTCAATATGTTTGGTAGTTGTGATAATTCAAATATAGACATTTATGAAAGCAAAACAATAAGTGTACAGAAAGGAGACAGACAAACAGTATATCTTGGAATAACAGGAGATGTAAGCCAAGATACATCCACACAATGTAAGATAACAGCAAAAGGCACAGAATATTCAGACACAGAAACATTCACTGCAAGAGTTACAATAGCAGGACAAATATGTGATCCAAACCAAGAAAGTTGTAACTTAGACGGCAACATATATAAATGCAATAGTGATGGAAGCAGTGAAAACTTATTTGAAGATTGTGATGATGGTTGTACAAATGACGAACTTGGAAGACCTTATTGTAAAGAAGACACACCTCCTCCACCACCTCCAGCAAATATATGGGACAAGATAAAGGAATTTTTCAAGGATTTGTTCGATGGTACAATTTTTAGTGGATTAAAAAGTTTAAATGTTGTGTTGGGAATCATATCAACAATAATTGTATTCTTATACACTAAAGAAGAAATATTATCAGACCAAGCAAAGAAAGATACTATAAACACAATCTTACTTATAGTATTAAGTATATTAATAGGATATTTTGTTTATGTAACTTTTTGGACAGCACTTATTATTTTTGTGTTTTTCCTTGTAATAAAACAATTCATCCCAAGTGTAAAAATAAAATAGGAACGTGATATGATGACGATGAACATAACAAACTCAACAAAGATAGGGATAATAGACACTTGTAACAATCTGCCTGTGGATAAGGAGACGATGATTGACTTGATAAGTCCCATATTAAAATATCAAGGCATATCTTTCATAGTTTCATTCATAGTAAGTCTTATTTTAGCTTACATATTAATATCCATGATAGATAAGAACAGCAAAGTCAAAAATGTTAAGATAAACATATTTGTGTTTTTCATACTCAACAACATAATAATAATCCTTTTATTCTTGATATTATCAGGAATAGATCTGGGTTTCATTAACAATTTATTCAGTAGCTTAAAATAATAAAAAGGTGAATGAAAAATGAAAAAAAAGTTAAAGAAAAAAAAGTTAAAGAAAAAATTAGGAAAAGGTCTTGGAATACTGATTATTTTTATAATTGGTGTAGTTATAGGGGGACAAATATTTCCAAAGACAAAAACAATAGAAGTTCCGACCGAAACAGGAGATTATTGTTATAGTATAGATTATAAAGAAAAATATTTTGATTTATCAAATTGTGTATCAGAACAAACAAGAAGAGAAACAAATAATTTATTAACATTCATGGCAAGAACAGATGAATGTGGTTTTGACGATGTTGAACAAATGTCTATTAATATAGACAACAGCTTTAATTACATAAGAGATAGGTGTGGTGTCGAATAAAAGCATTTTTATACAAGAAAACAAGTTTCAATTCCATAATTATAACAAGAGGTTAAAACAAAATGGCAAGGAAGATAAAACCAAAAATCAGCAAAACGTTCAGGAACATATTATTCATCATATCTGCAATAGGTTTCACAAGCATAATCCTCAAATTCTACGGCATATTCGACTTTGACCAATACATTGTCTGGATAACGACATTATTGCTTGGTGCAGGGTTGATGGTTGAAGGAGGATTGAGGACAATAATAAAATATTTTGATAAGGGTCTTACTATGGTTGAATTGACGCACATATTCGCAAGTCTGATTGGATTGATTGTTTTCATAAGCGGAATTATAGGTGTAGTGAGAAACGCCCTCCCAGAGCAATTAAAGGGCATTGTGGGGACAGTCTATATATTAGCACTTGCAGTTACAATAATTGAGAGGTACGTATAAAAATGGCAAAGATAAAGAATTGGACATATTTAGGAAAGACAAGTCAAGGACATGGTAGTCATTATCCTTATACTTGGAACAATGATTTAACAAAAAACGATTTATTTGTGGGAAATCTAAAAAAATTATCTGGAGAAGATTTGTGGGGAATTGAGTATGTATCAAACAGAGAATATTTGATTGAAGAATACAAAACAAAAGCAGAAGCTATGAAATTTGCAAGGAACTGGATGAAGAAACATCCAAGAGGTTAACAATGGTATCCAGGAAAAAGAAAAAAGAAAGAGAGAGAATAATACTATATTCGGCACTGGCATTTATTATTGGGTTGGTGGTTCTGTTTTTCCTGAACAATTTTACTACGAAAGAAGTGTATAAAGGTGTAAGTTGCACGTTCAATAAGCATGAATGTAATAATCAGACAGCGTGGGATGGAGAATGTACTGATGAGATTGAAGACGAATGCTGTGATTATGTTAGTATAAGATGGTGTCAGGGAGAAGTGGACAATCCAACAGATTGCTTGGATAAATATTGCATGAATGAAGGAAAGACTTGCGATGCAATATATGATGTGGCAGGAGTATGGAAATGTACTTGTGTAGATACGAATGATCAATTGGAGGTGTGTTAAACATGAAAAAGATAATGATGGCAATGGTGGTCATGCTGATGACAATAAGTTCTGTATTTGCACAGGCAGAAACACAAAACATATTTCAAAGGAATTATGTTGGTGTGAATAGTCCTCTATACAATCTTGACAAAGGCATAGAAAGGTTAAGATACAGACTAACATTCAGGAAACAGGCAAAGGCACAACTAAAACTTAACTATGCAGAAGAAAGGTTGCAGGAACTTGAAGAAGTGGTCAATGATGAAGAGATAAGTGCAACAGCACAAGAAGAGATAAGTATTAAATTAGCAGAAGAATATGAAGCAGAGATGGACATAGCAGAAGAACAGGTTGAAGATATTGAAGACACGAACACAAGAATTATGATGAGAAACAGGGTACAGGAAAGAAAACAACAGAATATCCAGACATTGAATAGGGTAAGAGAAAGGATAAGGAATGATGACAACCAGAACAATGATAATGCTTTACATGGTCTAGACAACGCACTTGAAGTTGCTGAAAGGCAAAGAAAAGGACAATAACAAAAAGGAAAAGAACGATGGTAATAAAATATTATAAGACGCTGGATAAGAGTGAGAAACAACGATTTAAAGGTTGCATGATATTATTTACAATATCACTTTTATTGGGTGTTATAGGCTTCTTCAATCTTAAAGAGACTGGAGTTATTGTTGATTTGACAGACTTCACATTATTGGCAGAAATATCTGATGATAAGATTAATTATGAGATTGGAGAAGATGTCAATTTTAATGTGCAGGTCTTATGGTATGAAGGAGGTTGGGATCCTGCATATATTGGAGATAAGGCATATTATCAACTCGATGAACAGACTCCTATAAAATTTATTGACCATTCAGAACTATCTGGGGGAAGCAAACTTCTTTCTGTCGGTGATGGAAACAAAGAGATTTTAGAACTGCATACAGGAAATTACACAATATTTGTCCCTGAATCATCTGGAACTCATGAGATAAATATTTATTACTTCGTACACAAGCCTTCATCCAAACCTCAATTTATTGTAGATAATTGGGATTTGTGTGAAGATGCACAGGAGATTGTGAATTTTGGAGATTGTGAATTTATCTCTGTGAGAAAAAAAGTGTTGAGGTTTAATGTCATAGAAGAACCAACACCATACGAACCAGAGTGTACAGCAGACGATGATTGTGATGAAGGGTTTGTATGTGAAGATGAAGAATGTGTTATGGGTTCAGTACCAAAACCAACAATTTGGGAACAGATGACAGAGTTTTTACAGAGTACAAAAGGCATAATAAGTATGCTGTTCTTAATGGTTTTGATGGGTGGAGTGATATATTCCAGAACAAAAAAGAAAAAATAACAAAACAAGGAGGAGGTTAAAAACAATGAAATTGATGAAAAAGGGAAAAGGAAGGATGAAAATGCTTGATTGGATAGCATTTTGGCTAGTGCTGATTGGTGGACTGGTACATCTCGGACAAGGATTTGGATTTTATTTTGTCGAATGGTTATCAAGACAAATCGGATTCCTTTTGCTTGGGAACATATTGTACATGGGAATTGGTGCAAGTGCAATCTATACCATATACAAACTCTTTATTGAGTGAAAGATACAACGCATGGTTTTTTCAAGGTTGTTTTTATCCACAAAAACAATCTCCTTACATTCATTAAAATACAAACAAAGGTGAACAAGAAAATGGCAAAATTAAAATGGTACAGTCCAGAGAACTTGGTAAGAACATTTAAGAGCATGGCAGTAAGCTTGATTTTGGGATTACCAATTATGATTGCAAATGCTTTGGTGACAGAGAAAGGCACAGTATTTTATGCAGGGATGGGACTATATGGTGTAGCAACATTGTTCCTATATGGATTTTTAGTGAAGAATTGGTGGAAATGGAAGTAAGCATTTGCAGACAGTGATCAAAAAGGTTGATGGAGTAGAAATGTTCTTAACCTGGACAGAAATAATCCAATAACCGCCTAAGAGACAAAGAAGGTTTCGGTTGTTCCTTACAAAAAAACAACCACCCATACTCACGATGTCAATAACAAAAAAAACAAAGATAAAAGAGTTATTGAAATTGGTAGATGAAGAATTGAGATTATATAAGGAAACAGGCAATGAAGTATGGCTATATCAAGTTTCAGAGAAATTATGGACAGCATACATAATACATATAGAAGATATTGAAGGCAGAGATTTGCAATCCAGGAAAGAGATTGATGTTACAAGCTGGAAATTGATAAAGCAAAAGAAAATCAACAGGAAGATGTATGACGTTGCAAACACACTCCATATATATCATTATGAAGGAAGATTAAGTACAAGATTGGTATTATCAAAGATAAATTACTTAAAGAAAAGATTAAACTAAAAGGTGAACAAGAAAATGACATACAATGGATATTATAATTACAACGTTTGGAACATACTTTTATGGATTGACAATGAAAGAAGGCTTTATGATATGAAAATAAAAGCTTTCGACAAACATTATAGAAAAGAAACAAGTAGAAAACAATTTACCAGAGATTTGAATAGATTAGGTGCAACAGCACATAAACAATACTCCGACATCAAGAAAAAGAAATTGACACAGAAAGAGATTATCGAGATAAGAAAATCATTAAGAGATGATTATAAAGAGTATAAAGAATATAGGGATGAACACGGAAAATATTAAACTAAAAGGTGAACAAGAAAATGCCAAAACCAAAATTAAAGTTCAGTAGAAGAGTAGATGGTAGGAAGAAGATGTCTTTCAGCACAGACAGTTATGCTCTGATGAAATCATGGAACAGTAGAAGGGGAGATTACTCTTACTATGCCATCACAACAAAGAAAGGTCAAAAATTCACAAGGTTCGTGAAAGAAAGCTTCTATAACAGATACAAAGACTAAGGAAAACAATGGTATCCAGGAAAAAGAAAAAAGAAAGAGAGAAGAGAAACAAAACTATTGGAATAGCCCTTCTAATATTGGGAATAATAGCAATAGGTTATCCTTTCCTGAACAATCATGGAACGATGCCGACAATAATAGGCAGACCCAAATACGAGTTACAGTATTGGGAAAGCAAAGAACAACTGCAACAAGATATCTATTTTATGAACAAACAGATATATGATGGTGAATGTTTTAGGCATTGGGGTGCAAGAAGCTGGACTTGGGAACATACGGAATGTGTCAATGCACAGATAGAGATGGCAGATAATCTGTTGGAAGAAGGAAAAGTAGAGGATGCAAGAAGATATTTGGATGATGCCCAAGATAATTTAGAATGGTTATATGAACAGGCAGAAGATTGTACAGACCAGAGCAATGTATGGAATGAATATCCTCATGTTATAGGGGATGGGTTTAAAGAATGGAGATGCTTATATGATGGTGCAAGTGATTGGTTGGAATCAGGCAAGAAATTTCAAAGCTTTGCACACTACGTTGATGTTATCATGGAACATGAGAACAAAGTAGCACAAAAGCATATAGATAGTATGGAAAAGTTTAAAGAATTTGTATTGGTGGATCATCTGGGAGAGATAATGCCCACATGGTTAGAATATTCAGTGAACGGACAGAAAAGAGGATGTTTCGGTTACATGATAGATGATAAGGTAAGATGCCAAAATCATAACAGGGTAGCACAAGATTATGATATATTGCTGTATGCTTATGATTGGACAGGCAACACAGAATATTTGAATATGTACAAACAATGGTCAAGATATTTCAAGGCAACATTAGAAGTGAAACAGGACACGGAACATTTAGATAGTTATTATTCATGGCATTATCATGATGATGACCCCGACACGAAAGATGATTACGATGATTGTATTGAAAGGGGACAGAACGCATGGACTTGTTCAGGTGCAGGAGAGATGTGGGGATATACGAACTTTGACTTGCAACCTGTGATACACGGTTATGAAAAAGGTATATTCTGGGGTAGGACAGAGATGAAAATGTTTGCGAACACACTCACAAAAGCAAGTGGAACAAAAGAAGATATTTATGACAGTTCAGGCAATCTATTGGATGAAGACCAATATGTTGTAGGATGGCAGACAGGTATTCCAAGAGCAAACAGTTGGAGTAACGAGTTCTCAGGTTCAGCAGAGACTTTTGCATGGATAGAGATGGCTCACGTAAGCAAGGAAGTTTTTGATATGGAAGAACAGATACAACATAATGAATACACATATCAGAGAGATGCAGGAACATTCTGGGACAAGAGTTATTTTGATTGTGTAACAAATAGTCAAGTTGACCCAGACAATCCGATATGCAAACACAACGATGCAATAAACCCAGCATGGAGATTTTATGCTATGGTAAACATATACAAATTCGCAAAATAATAAACAAAAGGTAAACTAAACATGGAAAATAAACAATGGATATTCATATCAATAATAACTTTAATATTGGGCGGTTCAATATTCTTCTTTGTCACGCAGACAGCCATAAGTGATGAAGATTATGCACAGTTGATGAGTGATAGC
>Ga0164313_10006259_pt1 | contig 10508 bp, 8 predicted proteins | sample GuaBasSedimGuay4_FD_113735 | JGI IMG/M metagenome (GOLD analysis project Ga0164313, IMG submission 113735) | Subseafloor sediment microbial communities from Guaymas Basin, Gulf of California, Mexico - Guay4, Core 4569-4, 0-3 cm | ecosystem: Environmental > Aquatic > Marine > Hydrothermal vents >...
GAAGAGTTCACAGGTGTAAGTTGCCCCAACTGTCCTGCCGGGCACACAACATTGGCCAACATACTTGCTGCCAATCCGGACCGGGCTTTTGCCGTCGCTTACCACCCTTCTAATTCCAGTTTCACCACGCCCTATCCGGGCGATCCTGACTTCAGAAGAACCTATCCAAACGCCTTTTATTCAACACCTTACTGCGGGAGCAGCCGGTTTATGCCGAGTGCCTTCATTCAACGCAGGATATACGGAGCTGATCGTCTACAGAGCCGGACGGTTTGGGCAAATTATGCCAATACCATCATGACCGAAGCCTCACCTGCTAACATGGGCATGGCCACAACCTATAGCATGATGAACCAGATCTTATATATTACCGTTGAGATCTATTATACAGATGACATGACGGATGACAATCACATTTATGTTATGCTATCCGAAAATGACCTTGTTTCTCAGCAATCAGGTGCTTCCGGGCCATATACCCATAAACATACGTTCAGGGAAGCATTTGTTGGCCAATGGGGTGATCTGATCACCGAACCAACTACACAGGGTAGTCTGGTCACATTGGAATATGAATGGAACACAGCCGGTTCAGGTTATGCCATGAGCAATTGTGAAGTACTGGCCTTTATTGAAAATCAGGCTACAGGAGAGATCATCACTGGCGTTGGGGTACATGTAGGTGATCAAACTTATATTGAACCTACAGCTGCATTCTCAGTAGAGGATAATACCATTGGTGTAGGCGGACAGGCGATCTTTACAGATGAATCCACAGGCGGACCAGCCACCTGGGAATGGACCTTTGAGGGTGGCGATCCAGCAACTTCTACCTGGCCTTCTCCCGGAGCGATCACATACAACACTCCAGGTCAATATGACGTAACCTTAACCGTTACCAACCCTGCAGGAACCAATACCACGACCATGACGAATTTTGTGGATGTTGATTATGCTCCTGTCGCAGATTTTAGTGCAAACGTGACCTATGTTAATGTTGGCGGGTCAGTTGATTTCACTGATGTCTCCATCAATAGCCCGACCGTATGGGAATGGACATTTGAGGGTGGAACCCCTGAAACTTCCAGCGATCAGAACCCAGTAGGTATTACTTATAATAGTATGGGAAGCTATGATGTTGTTCTTGTTGCCACAAATGAATACGGCAGTGACACATTGACCAGGGACGATTTCATTGATGTGGGCAACATAGGTATCGATGAAAGTACGCAGCAGCTATTTTCTGTATATCCGAATCCAAGCAATGGAAATCTCTATATTAAATCAGTACAGCATACATATGTTCAGGAGATCGTAGTCAGAAGCCTGAACGGACAGCTTGTTCTATCTCAGAAAGCAGATGGAAGTATCATCCAAAAGCTTGACCTTAGCAGCCTGAATACAGGAATGTACTTTGTTGAGATCAGAACAGCGGACGCTGTTTATCTGGAGAAGGTTATACTGAAATAAGAAGGAGTGTGGTATATGGTATGGGGTGTGTGGATTTAAATAATCCCGCGTATCCTGCACCGCGTACCGTATCTAGAACGGCCAGAAACTATTATCATGCCAGACCTGTTCTTTCAGGTCTTCATTGAGTTTATGCAGGAGGTGGTGATGGGTACGCTCCCAGTCAGCCAGCATCTGGTACATATCCTTTTCATTCGGATCGGTGGCTTCATCTGCCCTGCCCTGGTATACTTCAATGGCACGGGTCTCGAAATCCATCGCAGCTGAAATGGCTGCAGCCTCAAAGCCTGCAGCAGAGATCTCTTTCTTCACCTGCTCACTCAGTATCATCACAGCCTCAGTATCATCAACGGGCTGCTCAATATCGTTCATGGAAAACTTACCATTTTTCTGATACTCAACATATTGCTTCGAAAGAAACTCGATATGCTCATCTTCTTCCTCTGCCATCATGGTAAAGATCTTGCGAGCCGCTTCGCTCTCGGTTTGCCTGGCCGCGGTAGTATAGAATGCTTTGCCCCTGCGCTCAAGCAGTATGGCGGTCTTTAGAATGTCTTCTGCGCTTTTACTCATTTTTCCTAAAATTAAATCAATAACTTTGTAAATATAACAAAGATATAACGTGATAGTTCAACCTGAAAAAGATATTGCAAATTTATTTCTCGCATGGTCGGGAAATGAATCGGACAGCATTCAACCTATAGCTGCATCGGGCTCCCCAAGAAAGTATTTCAGGATACAATTTGGTGATCGCTCTGTTATCGGGGCTTATAATCCCGATCTGAAAGAGAATGAGGCTTTTATCAGCTTCACCAAACACTTTCGTGCTGCTGGTCTTCCTGTTCCCGAGATACTGGCAAGCGAGGATAAGAAAGGAATATACCTTCTTTCCGATCTGGGCAGCAGAGATTTATTTGAAATGATCATGGCGAGAAAAAGCCTTGATGATATCCCTGATGAGCTATATCAGCAACTGGCTGCCAGCGTACGCATGTTACCACATTTTCAAATCACTGGCGGAAAAGGGCTTGATTACAATATGTGTTATCCCAGAAGTGTATTCGACCAGCAATCGATGCTATGGGATATGAATTATTTTAAATATTACATCCTTAAAACAGCAGGGATCACTTTTAATGAGCAACTGCTGGAAAATGACTTTCAGCGATTTGCCGAATTTCTTTGCCAGGCTGGAAATGAGCATTTCATGTACCGCGATTTCCAATCCAGGAATGTGATGATCAAAGATGAAAAACCATACTTTATTGATTATCAGGGAGGAAGAAAGGGCCCTTTGCAATATGACCTGGCATCTTTCCTCTACCAGGTAAAGGCACGCTTTCCGGAAGAGGTGAGAGAACAGCTGATTGAAGAATATCTCGAAGAACTGGCGAAAGTGAATACAGTAGACAGGGATGTTTTCATGAAATATTTCTACCCCTTTGTATATCTGCGCCTTTTTCAGGTTCTGGGCTCCTATGGTTTCCGTGGTCTGTTTGAGAAACGCCCGCATTTTGCAGAGAGCCTCGAACCCGCCATGGCAGTGCTGGCCAGGCTGCTGAATGCCCACCCGCTTGAGCCGGATCTGACCGAATTGAAGTCGACCCTTAGAAAACTTACCCAGAGCAGCAAATACCTGCCGGTCCACCACCAAAAATCAGACCTTTCGGTTGGCATCAGTAGCTTTTCCTATAAGGCCGGGCTGCCGGATGACCCTTCTGGAAATGGTGGCGGCTTCATTTTTGATTGCAGGGCCCTCCCCAATCCCGGCAGGCTGGAAAAATACCGTGAGCAAACAGGAAGAGATAAGGAAGTGATCGACTATTTGAAAAGATATCGGGAAGTGGATAAATTCCTGTTTAACATTTTTGAGATCTGCGATAGCGCTGTAGAAAATTATATCGAACGTGGCTTTAAAAATCTGAGCATCAATTTTGGTTGCACAGGCGGGCAGCACCGTTCGGTTTATTGCGCTGATAAACTGGCTGAACATTTAGCAAATAAATATGTTATACATATCAATCTACATCACAGGGAACAAAAAATAACTGAAAACAGGAAAGCTTCACATGAGTAAGAAGATATGTAAGAAACTGAATGAGGGCAGCAAGATCAAGCAATACGAGAGTCCAAAATACCTTTGCAAAACATGTAATGCAGAGTCGGTCAAAGAAAATGAGCTCTGCAAGCCTAAGAAATCAAAACGAGCATGAAAGCAATGATCCTGGCTGCAGGCAGGGGTACCCGGCTGCAGTCACTTACTGAAAACACTCCCAAGGCGCTGGTCCAGGCCGGCGGTATGAGCTTGCTGGAGCGGCTTATCATCAAAATGAAAGTACAGGGGGTGAGCAGCATCGTGATCAATGTGCATCACTACGCAGATCAGATCATTTCCTTTCTTGAGGAAAAAGATTACTTCGGCATTCCCATAAGCATTTCGGATGAAAGCGATACCCTGCTGGAAACAGGTGGCGGTATTCTTAAAGCAGCTCAATTCTTCGATACCGAGGAGGCATTTATTGTCCATAATGTGGACATACTCTCCGACCTTGATCTACGTAAACTCTTTGCTGAGCATCAATCCAGTAAAGCACTGGCCACACTTGCTGTTAAGGATCGGAAAACATCACGTTACCTGCTTTTCAATGAGGATATGCATATGCAGGGGTGGGAAAACCAGCAAAGTGGAGAAAGGATCATCCCGGGATCACCTTACAATCTATCACCCCTCGCTTTCAGCGGAATACATGTTATTAGTCCGGCTCTATTCCCCCTGATCACAGAAAGCGGCTCATTCAGCATTATTGAGACCTACCTGAGGCTCTGCAAGGAACACAGGATCAAAGGCTTTATACATACTGAAGGACTTTGGATAGATGCAGGAAAACCGGAAGGCCTGCAGATGGCTAATATGTTGCTGGGCGGACTTTAAGGAACTTCGATGCTTGCAGTTTGAAGTTTGAAATTTGATTATCTTTAATGCGGCCAAAAACAATGCCACATGCCTGCATTTCTTAAGAAACTTACCGAACATATTTATTCAACCTATGGAGATCGTCTGGGAGCAAGTTGCATTGTGCTCCCAAACAGGCGAGCAATACTATATATCAAAAGCTACCTGGCCGGTATGCTTAAGCAAACAACCTTCCTTCCGGAATTCTATTCCATTGAAGATTTTGTAGCGCGATGTTCAGGTCTGGTCATAAGCGATTCCCTGGCTGACCAGTTCAGGCTGTATGAATTGCATTGTGAACTGGAAGGAAAAGATGCACGAAGTGTGGAAGAATTTTTTCCTTACGCTGCATGGATGCTGTCGGACTTTAATGAAATAGACATGTACCTGGTCGACAGGCAAAAGTTATACACTTATCTGACAGAGGTAAGGGCCATGAAACTGTGGAACCCTGATGGTAGGCCACTCACCGACTTCGAGAAAAACTACCTTGAATTCTACCGCTCGATCAAACAATATTACGACGGTCTGCATGAGAAGACTAACGCAAAAAAATTGGCTTACCAGGGGCAGGCATTCAGACAACTGGCTGAAAATATTGAGAAAGAGGCCGAGGGCTGGCCCTGGGATAAGGTGATCTTTGCCGGCTTCAATGCCCTTACGCCGGCAGAAGAAAAAATCATTAAATACCTGTTGAAAAGAGAAAAGGCAGAAATATTCTGGGATGCTGATGATTATTATCTGAACAACAAGGACCAGGAAGCCGGTTACTTTCTCCGTAAGTATTTCCATGACTTTGACAAGACTGAGCCAAGGTGGATAGGGAACAACTTCATGAATAAGAAGGTCCGTATTATCGGGGTCCCGGGAAACACCGGTCAGCTAAAGTATGCAGGTGAGATACTTCTGCAACTGATCAAAGAAAAGGGATCCCTGGACAGGACTGCCCTCGTTCTCTCGGATGAGAGCCTCCTGCTGCCCATGCTAAACAGTATTCCTGAGGAAGCCGGAGACTTTAATGTGACTATGGGCCTGGCACTGAAGCACACCCCTCTCTACTCCATGATAGACACTATCCTCAGTTTGCAACGCAATGCAGATCGCTTCCGGGAGATGCGCCAGGGAAAACAACGTGCTTTCTATAGTAAGGACCTGCTTCGGCTTATATGCCACCCATGGTTCAACATGCTTCTGCCGGGAGGCAGCGTCAACCTGGCCATGGAGATCAATGAAAAGGTCAGGAACAGCAACAGGATATTCATCCCGGCAAACGAAATAAAAGAATTATTCCATGAAGTTGAAGGTGATAAGATCATGGAGCTTTTTCCCGGCAAGGTCAGTCCGGAAAGTATGATGGAATCACTAAGCCTTCTGCTGGGCACGCTGCGCCAAGGCTTTATTGAATTGAAGGAGAATGGCAGCCATGACTACGGCCTGGAGTTAGAATACGTATTTCGCTTTAACAGCCAGTTTCAGCGGATGAAAGACCTCATGAAGTCCTATGAAAGTATCTCTTCACTGAGAACCCTGCAAATGATCTTTCGTCAACTGGCCCAGCAGGATCGCATTGCCTTCCGGGGAGAACCTTTAAAGGGTTTACAGGTGATGGGGATGCTCGAGACCCGTACACTGGATTTTGACACTGTCATCATGATATCAGTAAATGAAGGCACCCTGCCATCCGCCAGGTTACCTAATTCCTTCATTCCTTTTGATATAAAAACCGAGAGCGACTTCAAGTTGCCAACCTACAGGCATAATAACCGCGTATTTGCATATCATTTTTACCGCTTGCTTCAGAGGGCAGATGAGGCCTACCTCCTCTACAATGTTGAATCCAACGCTCTGGGGGGAGGGGAAAAAAGCCGCTTTATCACGCAGTTACAACATGAGGGGCCAAAATACAGTCCGGGAATAGATATTTCGGAAGAGCTGCTATCGATCTCTCCACCAGCAGGAATCAGGGATACCACCATCACCATAGATAAGGATAAGCATGTGATGCGTCTGCTCCGGGAGGAGGCAGAAAAAGGATTCCATCCAAGTTCTCTCAGCAAGTATATTAACTGCCCGCTGCAGTTTTACCTGGCACGGCTTGCCAGGCTTGCCGATACAGATGAGATTGAAGAAACTATCGACGCCAGGACACTTGGGATTGTCGCCCACGAAAGCTTGCAAAAACTATTAGGTGAATATCTTGGAGTAAAGCTCACCAAGGAAATCTTCAAGGGTTTCAAGAAGGAAACCAGGGCTGAAGTCAGGCGTCAGTTCCAGAAATTCTACCATGAAGATGACATCAGCTATGGCAAGAACTACCTGGTGGTGAATGTGGCAGAGCATATGCTGAATCAGCTGTTCGACAGGGAGGCACAATGGCTGGGTGATGGGCAGGAAATGATCGTTTCTGCGCTTGAGTATGGCCTCAGCACGCTCCTGCTTGGCGCAGATAATACCCAGGTGAAGTTCAAAGGAACCGCAGACAGGATAGATAAAAAAGGTGAAAAGGTCAGAATAATTGACTACAAAACAGGCGGTGTAGATACAAGTAAGCTCAAGCCGGCTAATTGGGATAAACTGTTTTCAGATCCGGAATACAGCCAGGCCTTTCAACTGATGATGTATGCCTGGTTATATCATAAAACAAATCCTGAGGCAAAAGATATGGATGCCGGAATCATCTCCTTAAAGACACCCGGGAATGGCCCTGACATGGTGAAGCCTCCAGACTCCAAAGCCATAGATTTAAAGACCTTACAGCTTTTTGAGGAACATCTGATCACACTTATCCAAGCGATCTTTGATCCTTCTGTTCCTTTCAAGCAAACGGAAGACGACAAACGCTGTAAATATTGCAGCTATAAGGAGATATGCAACCGCTCGTTGGGAAAGGACGAGTATTAGATTAAACTAACCAATAGAGAGTGTTATGAAAAAACTGATTTCAACCCTCAGCTTGCTATGGTTCGCAGCCTTTAGCATGAGCATGGCTCAACAGATTAGCTATTCCTCTGCTCAAAAGCTTGCCTCAAACTGGGTTTTGACCCACAATCAATATGATTACCAGCTGCTGGGGCAGCATAAGATCTACGATGATGATGGAAAGCTCCTGGCCTATCGCCATGACCTTCATCCACAGGGATATATCATCGTAACAAATAATATGGAACTGCCACCCGTGATCGCTTATTCCTTCACTTCAGATTATACCGATCAGGAACAAGAAATCAATCCTTTGCATGAGATCCTGATTGCGGATTTGAAAAGCCGTTTTGAGCATTTACTCTTAATGGATAAATCGCTAAAAGATCAGCATCATGAGATGTGGAATGACATTTTAAATGGAGCCGGCCGAAAAAGCAGTTTCGAGCAATGGCCCCCGGCTGGATCAACCATAAGCGGTGGCTGGCTGGAAACCAACTGGAAACAATCGGCACCCTATAACAATTTTTGCCCCATGGATGAAGTCACCGGGAGCAGGAGCATAGCAGGATGCCCTGCCGTTGCCCTTGCTATGATCGTCAATTATCAAAAGAATTTGCATAGCACCCAGTTTTCCGACGCTGATGATTACTTCCATAATTATGCAGGCCGTCAGTACTGGATTGATGATGATGCACATGTTATGGAATTTCTTTCCTTTCCTGAGATGAATGAATATTTTGACTCCATATCTGCTAAATTCCTTTCATACACCCCATTGAATACGGATGAGATGGCTGCATTGGTCTTTGCCTGCGGCGTAGCGGCAAAGCAAGTTTACACCTCAGAGGTTTCAGGAACATTCGGTGTTGACCAGGCATATGATGCATATATGCGCTTCGCCTATGATGACGCCATGCTCATTTATGATAGCGATACTTCTTTCTATACCCATATGAAGAACAACATGAAAGACGGCATCCCCGTGCACCTTGCCTTGCTTGTAGATGGTGCCGGAGGGGGACACAACGTGGTAAGCGACGGATATAATACAGATGACTACTACCACCTGAACTTCGGTTGGGGTGGCAGCTATAACGGATGGTACCTCATCCCGGAAGAGATCCCATATAACCTTACCATCGTAGAAGGCGCCATCATGGACATCGGCGTTTCCCATGTTGGCATGGATCAAGCGATTGGAAATGATAAGGTTGAATTTTCCATCTACCCAAACCCATCTAGTGGAGTGTTCAACATATTGATTGACATGGAAGAACCTGCAAATGCGAGGATCCTGGTCTGTGACCAGAAAGGAGCCATTATTGAAATAATCACCGAAGGATATTTCAATAGGGGGAAGCATAAATATTCATGGAACAGTGATCTCCCGGCAGGAATTTATAATATCATAGTTGAACTCAGTAATTTAATCAGCATTAAAAAGCTTATAATCAATAACTAAGCCCTATTAATAATTAATCCAAAACTCAACACCCAACACCCAACACTTCTATGCCATTTTATAAAAGCAATGCGGCAAATATTTATTACGAACTTCATGGGTCAGGACCACCTATATTAATGCTTGCCGGCATGTCCAGCGATTCCAAGAGCTGGCAGTTTATCCTCGACAGGATGACAAAGCATTATCGCTTGATCGTACTCGATAACAGGGGCTGTGGACGCACTGAAACGGATGGTAGCAGCTTTGAGCTGAAGGATCTGGCCCGGGATGCCTTAGGCCTGATGGATTTCCTTGGATATGACAAATACCATGTGATCGGGCACTCTATGGGTGGAATGATAGCACAGGAGCTGGTACTCATGCAGCCCGAAAGAGTTGACAAGCTGGTACTGGCAAGCAGCAGCCCTAAACTATCTGTAAAGGCAGGGGAAATCCTTGAAGACTTATACGACAAATGGCTGAATGCATATGACCTGGCCGACTGGTTCAGGATCATGTTTCGGTGGCTATTTACAAAAGAAGCCCTGAACAACAAAAAATTCATCGATGCCGCCATCATCTTCGCGCTCGCATACCCCTATCCCCAGACCCTGAAAGGCTTCAAAGGCCAGGTTGATGCGATCAGCAGCTTCGATGCCATCAGCCGTATTCATTCGATCAAGCAATCATGCCTGATCATGAGTGGAAAAGAAGATATTCTTATCCCTCCGGAAGAATCCAAAACACTGCATAATATCAGCGGAGAAACTGAGTTCATCATAATCCCGAATGCAGCACATTCCATCCATGCTGAGCAGCCGGGGGCTTTTGTGGAAGCTGTTGTTGAATTCCTTGTTCAGTAGGCAGTAGGCAGTAGACAGTAGGCAGTAGGCATTGGGCAGTAGGCAGTGGGCAGTAGGCAGTACGCAGGACGCAGGACGCAGTAGGCAGTAGGCAGTACGCAGTGGGCAGTAGGCAGTACGCAGTGGGCAGTAGGCAGTACGCAGTGGGCAGTAGGCAGTACGCAGTGGGCAGTGGGCAGTGGGCCTTTTGTTATTTAGCATTGGAAGGGAGAAATTTTTCGGGAGCTTTTATCATAAAGTATAAAAGCCTTCCTATTTCTTTAGTGTTTTGATATATATTCCTGTGTTCATCATTGCTCAAATACCCACATCTTAAAGCAAAGTCCAGCCAAATTTGCGTTTCAGTATTTTCCATATCAGAGTCTGAAAGTTTGCTAATGAAATGCGCTTTGTATTGCCTCTTTCTATATGCTTCACCTATATTCGAACATACTGATCTGGAAGATCTCCGTATCTGATCTGTTAAGGAGTATCTTTCCTCTTTTGGAAAAGATTTAGAAACAACAAAAATTCTCATGGCCTGGGAAAATGCCATTTGATAGACTTTCAGCTCTTTGTACATTTTACTTTTTATTACTTTGGAATTGCTCCCTATACTATTAATACCAAAATTTCGAATATGTCACACATACTATCGATAAAATGCATACTGCTTACTGCCTACTGCCTACTGCCTACCGCCTACTCTATAAACCCTATCGCACAATCCGTACACCGGATACTACCATTATATAACAACACAAACATATCCATGTAAAAGATTTATATATTGCATTCTTCTTAGAATCACCTAGTGAAATAATTCCATAATCTCTGAACCAGTGATTCTAGCTTCTATTCATAGACGGCCTTTTCA
>Ga0164313_10006260_pt1 | contig 10508 bp, 9 predicted proteins | sample GuaBasSedimGuay4_FD_113735 | JGI IMG/M metagenome (GOLD analysis project Ga0164313, IMG submission 113735) | Subseafloor sediment microbial communities from Guaymas Basin, Gulf of California, Mexico - Guay4, Core 4569-4, 0-3 cm | ecosystem: Environmental > Aquatic > Marine > Hydrothermal vents >...
CATCAATTTCAATCCTTCTTGTAATCCTGTTGTTAAATTTTCTTTGTCGATAATATAACTGACTTGGCCTATTTCTTCTTTTGAATAAATGAGTTGATTGCTTAAATCAAAAATTTCATACTCAAACATTACTCTATCTCCTACAACTGGTTTTTTATTGCCATTTTGCTTTTGTAAGATACTTGCATACCAAAACCCATTTTTAGAGGATGTATATTTTCTCAAAGAATCCTGCGCAATATAATATAAAATTGCTTTTTCTTCTACTGCATTAATATGCTTATTTAGTTTTACCGATTCTTTAATATATGAAGTGCTATGATGACTCACAGGCCTTCTAGGTTTAGGGTTAACACATGAAACTAGTGTAGATATAAAAACGATTATTCCAAAAAATATTTGAAAATTAAACTTCATCAGACTGTAATAATTCTGTTTTATAAGTTGGCAGTAAACTCAAGAAGGTATTTACTGTTTCTTCTAAAGTCATTTCTGATCTTCCTCCAGCAGCGTTGTCATGACCACCTCCATTAAAATGATTTCTCGCAAATTGATTTACAGAAAAAGAACCTTTTGATCGTAATGACATTTTAATGATTTTCTGTTCGACATCCTCAATAAAAATAGCTGCAAAAATAATTCCGTCAAGTGAAAGCGCATAATTTACCACTCCTTCGGTATCTCCTTTCTGAAAATTAAATTCATCTAACTCAGCTTGCGATAAAGAGATATATGCCGTTCTATAATCAGGCTCTACTTTTAAATTACTCAAAGCTCTTCCCAACAATTGCAATCTACCATAAGAATTTACATCATACACATTGTTATGAATCTGAGCATTGTCAGCACCTTTATCAATTAGGTCAGCAATAATTCTGTGGGTTGTACTTGTTGTAGAAGGAAACCGAAACGACCCCGTATCGGTCATAACACCAACATATAAACAAGTAGCAATATCAGCATCAATCTTATCAATCATATTCAATTTTTCTAAAAAATGATATACCATTTGACAGGTTGAGCAAACCGAAGTATCAGAATAAATATACTCTGTAATAGGATCTGGTTGCTGATGATGATCAATCATAATAAATGTACCATCAAATTTTTCGACAGTTTTTTCCATATCACCCCCTAAACGATGCAACGTATTGAAATCTAACAAAAAGACAATCGAAGCATTTTCTAATGCTCGCTTAGATTGTTTATTCTGTTTATCAAAAAAGCGGATAGCATTTTTATCTGATGGTAACCACTTTAAAAATTCTGGATAATCATTAGGTGAAACTATCGTTACATCATGCTTGTCTTTTAAAAAATGATATAATGCCAAAGAAGATCCAATAGCATCACCATCAGGGTTTTTATGCGGAATAATCACAATGTTTTGTGGGGTAGATAGTAAGTCCTTAATCTCTGCTATTTGGGTATTTGTCATAGTTTGCAAATATACAACTTTAATACATTACAAATATTTACTTAGGTATCGATTTTTAGTTATGTATGTTTCATAATTCAAGGTATATTTGTCTAATAAATCAACAAATTATGAAATTATATAAACTCCTTTTTGTAGTAAGTCTTTTACTTGTCTCTTGTAAACCAGTACCTGAAAAGAAGGCAGAAGAACAAACAACTACAGAATTCTCAACCGACTTTACCATCGCATTTGGGTCTTGCAACAAGCAGTGGAAAACAAACGATCTTTGGCAAGAAATTTTAAAAAGCAATCCTGATGTTTGGGTTTGGGGTGGTGATATTATTTATTCGGACACAGAGGATATGGATGTTTTAAAAGATAGCTATTCCGTACAAAAACAAAATGAAGTTTATGCCGACTTCGCATCTAAAGTTGAAATTATGGGAACTTGGGATGATCACGATTTTGGCGCTAATGATGCAGGAACAGAATACCCTAAAAAAGAAGACTCACAACAATTGTTTTTAGATTTTATGGATGTGCCTACTGATAGCCCTAGAAGAAATCAAGAAGGTGTTTATTTTTCAAAAGATTTTGTTGTTAGTGGTAATTCAATCAAAATTATCATCCTAGATACACGCTATTTTAGAACAGCACTGACTGAAGATGAAGACACGGATCGAAGATACAAACCAAATGCTAATGATGAGGGAACGGTTTTGGGTGAGGCTCAATGGAATTGGTTACAATCTGAATTAAAAAACTCTACAGCTGGTTTTAATATCATTATGAGTAGTATTCAAGTTTTATCTGGAGAACACGGTTGGGAGACTTGGGCAAATATGCCACACGAGGTAGATAAATTAATCGGAATTCTTAAAACAACCCAAGCTAAAAATACAATTATCCTTTCTGGAGATAGACACATTTCAGATTTTTCTAAAAAAGAAATTGCTGAGTTATCTTATCCTTTACTAGATTTTACATCTAGTGGGTTAACACATTCATCAAAAAGAAACACAGGAGAGCCTAATCAATATAGAGTTGGAGAAATGGTAAATGAACTTAGTTTTGGATTGTTAAAGTTTGATTTTTCTAAACAAGAAGTATTGATGGAGATGCGTGGGTTGAATAATGAATTACAACAAAGTCACTCACAAAATTATGAATAAGTAACTTCTTTTATTTCTAAAAGAAAATCCTATATTTGCATCCGATTTAAAAACAAAATTAAATGGCAACAAATAGAACATTTACAATGCTTAAACCTGATTCAATCGAAAAAGGGAACATAGGCGCAATCTTAGAAAAAATTAACGCTTCAGGTTTTAGAATCGTAGCGATGAAAATGACCCAAATGACAACTGCTGATGCTGAAGCATTTTATGAAGTTCACAACGAAAGACCTTTCTTTGGTGAATTGGTAGAATATATGACACGCGGACCAATTGTAGCTGCAATCTTAGAAAAAGACAATGCGGTTGAAGACTTTAGAGCTTTAATTGGCGCTACAAATCCTGCTGATGCTGCTGAAGGAACTATCCGTAAACTGTATGCTGCTTCAATGGGCGAAAATGCTGTTCACGGTAGTGACAGTGATGAAAATGCGCAAATTGAATCTAACTTCCATTTTTCTGGTAGGGAGCAATTTTAAGCTTCAATAACATATTTTTATAAAGCCGATTTACTTCTGTAAATCGGCTTTATTTTTTTAGATCTATAAGTTAAATCTATCTTAATATAATTTTTTTCATATAAGGTTGCTTTAATTAACTAAATAAAATTCTATTTTTGGCTTCAAATGAAAGAGTTTGTTGTTACCTATTTAGCTGCTTTAATCTTGTTTCAAGGAATATTTGTAAATACTGATATTATTTTTGAAACTAGTGAATTGATAGAAGATTATCAACTTCACAAAGTAAAATATGGAGATAATTTATCTACTTTTATTTCTAAACATTTTGGTGATTTAAAAGAGTCTCACAAAAAACAGCACCAAAAAGAACATGAACAACACCAACACCCTGTTCAAAACAATACGGGTACTTATCAGATAGATTTCACTTTCTCAGCATCATTCGTTGTGATGAAAAATGAAATTGAAATAACTTTATCTACATCCAATTTTCATTATGCTGATTTATTCTCAACATTCGAAAAAGAAAAGATTTTTCAACCTCCACGCCTCGCATAGGTTATTTATTTGTTAAAAATTGTAACTAATAATCGTTATTTCTAAAAAAGGATACTCTTCAATATTAACATCTATCTCATTATTAAGTTTCGATTCATCGACTATCAATAGTCATATCGACTAATTAATTTTATTTAAATAAAAGCTATGTTATCATACATTATAAAATTTAGCATTAAAAATAGATTTATTGTTTTTCTCTTCACATCATTCGTTGTTGGGTTCGGAATTTATTCGCTTACACAAATACCCATAGGTGCAGTACCAGATGTTACAAACAATCAAGTACAGGTTATTACAACATCACAAAATTTATCTACCCAAGACATTGAGCAATTCATTACCTACCCTGTAGAGCTAGAAATGGCAAACATCCCTGGAGTAATTGAAATAAGGTCAATCTCAAAATTTGGATTATCAGTCGTAACGATTGTTTTTGAAGAAAGTATGGGTACTTATTTACCCAGGCAATTAATTTCAGAAAAATTAATCTCGGTAAGAGAAAATATTCCTGAAGGATTTGGCTCACCAGAAATGGGCCCAATCACAACAGGATTAGGAGAAATATACCAATACATCTTAGACGTAGAGGATGGTTACGAAGATAAGTACGACGCTACAGAACTAAGAACTATTCAAGACTGGATTGTAAAAAGACAGTTGTCTGGTATCAAAGGAGTAGTTGAAGTAAACACTTGGGGAGGCTTTTTAAAACAGTACGAAGTCGCTATAAATACATCAAAATTGAATGCTATGAACATCACTACTGCTGATGTTTTTACTGCATTAGAAAAAAATAATAGTGTTGCAGGTGGTGGTTATATCGAAAAGACAAATCAAGCGTATTTTATTCGTGGTGAAGGATTGATGACATCAATAGATGATATTAAAAACACAGTGATTACTAACAGAAATGGACTCCCTATTTATATTAAAGATATTTCTACTGTTGGTTATGGATCAGCAATGCGATTTGGAGCAATTACCGCTAATGGCGAAGGTGAAAAAGTTTTAGGTCAGGTAATGATGCTCAAAGGAGGTAATTCTAAAAAAGTGATTGAAGCTGTTCATGAAAGAGTTAAGTCTATTGAAAAATCATTGCCAGAAGGAGTGTATATCAACGGCTTCTTAGACCGAAGTGAATTGATTGCAAAAACCACATTTACCGTTTATGAAAATCTAATTCTAGGAAGTTTAATTGTGATTTTTGTTGTGGTATTATTGCTAGGTAATTGGCGCTCTGGTTTGGTCGTGGTATCAGTTATTCCCTTAGCACTGATGTTTACACTTGCCATGATGTATGTTTTTGATGTAGATGCAAACCTTATGAGTTTAGGCGCAATTGACTTTGGAATTATTATAGACGGAGCCGTTATTATTGTTGAATTTGTAGCCTTTCAAATAACGACTAAAAAAGACGAATTTACTACTTTAAATAAAAGTCAAGCTCAAGACGTAAGGGATGATATCACTTATAGTTCTACCTCAAAAATGATGTCGTCAGCAATCTTTGGTCAACTGATTATTTTAATTGTATTTATCCCGATATTAACTTTAGGTGGTATTGAAGGAAAAATGTTTAAACCCATGGCGATGACTTTTAGTTTCGCATTGATTGGAGCAATGATTTTTGGATTGACTTATGTACCTGCAATGGCATCTTTAGTTATAAAACCAACAAACCTATCTGACAAAAACATCTCCGTTAGATTGATGAAATTTTTAACCAATCTGTACGAGCCTTCTATCAGATGGGCATTAAAAAGTAAGCGATTGGTTTTAAGTAGCGCTTTTGGAATATTACTTTTTTCATTCTATTTATTTTCTACTATGGGTGCCGAATTTGTACCAACCTTAGACGAAGGAGATTTTGTGATTCAACCTGTTTTAAAAACTGGAACATCACTAAAAAAGACAGTAGAAATCACTACAAAAATAGAACAAATATTAAGAGATAATTTCCCAGAAGTAAAACAAGTAGTCAGCAGAATTGGCGCTGCCGAAGTCCCTACAGATCCTATGTCTATGGAAGAAAGTGATGTTATTATCACTTTAATTCCAAAAGAGGAGTGGACTTCTGCAAAGACCAAAGATGAGTTAGCAAATAAGTTTAAAGAAGCATTAGAAATCATTCCGAATATGGAAGTGGAATTTACCCAACCAATCGAAATGCGTTTTAACGAATTAATTTCTGGTGTAAGATCAGACATCGCTATCAAAATATATGGTGAAGATTTAACTCTTCTAGATTCTAAAGCAAATGAAATTAAAAGAGTCATCAAAGATATTCAAGGTGCTGCTGATATTACTGTAGAAAAAACTGCTGGCCTCCCACAAATGAATGTTCATTTCAATAGAAGTAAAATTGCACGGTACGGTCTAAACATTGCAGATTTAAATGAAATGATTGCCATGGGGTTTGCAGGACATTCTGCAGGGAGTATTTTTGAAGGTGAGAAAAAATTCGATTTAGTTTTGAGATTGGATAAAACCAAACGTCAAAATATTACGGATTTAAAAAACCTATATGTAGATTTACCTTCGGGAGGAAAAGTTCCTTTGAGTGAGTTAGCAACGATCACTCATAAAAAAGGTGCTGCAAAAATTTCTAGAGATGATACCAAGCGTAGAGTTGTTGTAGGGGTAAATGTTAGAGGTCGTGATTTACAATCAGTAGTTAATGACATCAAAAATATTATTGATACAAAAGTTGACATTCCTCCAGGTTATACCATCACTTATGGTGGCCAATTTGAAAATTTAAAATCTGCCAAAGAAAGATTAATGATAGCGGTTCCAATCGCATTAACCTTAATATTTGTCTTATTATATTTCGCTTTTAAATCAACAAAAGAAGCCTTAATCATATATACTGCAATTCCTTTTGCAGCGGTTGGGGGAATCTTCTTTTTATGGATTCGTGATTTGCCTTTTAGCATCTCAGCAGGTGTAGGGTTTATCGCCTTATTTGGGATTGCCGTATTAAACGGAATTGTATTAATTGAAGAGTTTAAAGAACTAAAAAATAACGGAATGAAAACTGATGACGAACTAATTATCTTTGGATCAAAAAGTCGATTAAGAGCAGTATTATTGACCGCAATGGCTGCTGCTTTAGGGTTTTTACCTATGGCAATTTCTAATGGGGCTGGGGCTGAAGTACAACGCCCATTGGCAACGGTTGTCATCGGAGGATTAATTACTTCTACCCTATTGACACTTTTGGTTTTACCTGTACTCTACTCTATTTTTGATAAAAAGAGAGAACACAAAAGGTTTCATTTAAAGAATAAAAAAGGAGCTGTGATTACTATACTAGTTTTAACATTTTCTGTTGCAGTTCAGGCACAAGACAATTCGCTTACTTTAGAGCAATTAAAACAATTAGCATATGAAAACAATGCGAATTTAAAAGCATCTACTTTAGATATTGAGCGATCTAAAGAATTTGCAAAATCATCTATTAATATAGAAAAAACTCAAGTTTTTTACGAACGTGAAGAAGATGCTATCGGTACAAATGTTGGAGTATTAAATTCATTTGGAATCGCTCAAAACTTTGCTTTTCCTACGGTTTATGGTGCTAATAAAAATATAAATAAAGCGTCAATTGCAATCTCTGAAGCTAAAAACAAAATTCAGAAACAACAACTCGAACAAGAAGTTACTGCTGCCTTTTATCAATATATTTATGCAAAAGAAAAGGAGTTGGTTTATACAAGTTTAGACAGTTTATATAGCAAATTTTCACACAATGCCAACAGAAAATTTGAATTAGGAGCTTCTAATTATTTGGAAAAAATCACTGCAAAGTCTAAACAAAAGGAATTACATATTCTTTATAGTAAAGCAAAGGAAGACGTACAATTGGCAGTAATTGAAATTCAAAAAATAGCTCAGATAGAAGAAGATTATACGATTGTATTTTTACCTTTAGATAAAATTGAAATGCAGAATACGACGATTGAAAACAGTCCTGAACTTTCTTTTTTAGAAGCACAAAGCAACTTATATGATGCTAAAACTCGCTTAGAAAAACAACAGTTCTTACCAGATATAGGTTTGCAATATAGCTATGGAGAAAATTCGGTTTTAGACGGAAACATCAATACATTTCAGGTAGGGCTTAAAGTTCCTTTATTTTTTGGAGCACAAAAAAAGAAGGTAACAGCCTCAAAAATAAATCAAGAGATTATTACGCAAGAAAGTATTCATTTTAAATCATTATTAATTGCTAAATACCAAAAATTGCAAACGCAATTAAAGAAAGATAGTGAATCCCTTTTGTATTATGAAACTGAGGGTAAAACCTTATCTCAAGAAATAATTAAAACTTCTAATTTAAGTTTTGAGCATGGAGAAATAGATTTCTTTCAATACATTATGAGTATTGAAAACGGATACAAAATCATAGTTTCATATTTAAATAATTTGAATGAATACAATCAAACAGTTATTCAAATAAACAATTTAACGCTTTAAAATAATTACAATGAAAAATATAATATACACACTAATATTGTCGACTTTGATAATAATCATGGGCAGTTGCAGTAAATCCTCAGGAAATATAAAGGCAGAGAATTCACATTCTAAATCTGATAATGGCACTACTGTAACTAAAGCTCAATTTGAAAGCAGTAAAATGAAGTTAGAAAACATTACAGAACAAAGATTTCCAACAACAATTAAAGTTACAGGGATGATTGATGCGCCACCACAAAGCGTAGAAATTATCAGTTCATTTTCTGGTGGGTACATAAAAAAATCTGCATTATTAATTGGAGATAAGGTCAAAAAAGGGCAAGCATTGGTAACCATCGAAAATCCTGATTTTATAGAATTACAGCAAGAATATTTAGAAACTGTAGAACAATTGGCATATTTAAAATCAGAATATGAAAGACAAAAAATCTTATTTGAAGAAAAAATATCTTCTCAAAAAAATTATTTAAAAGCTGAGAGCGAGTATAAAAAAAACCTTGCTATAGCTAGTGGGGCTCGTAAAAAATTACAAATGCTTAACATCAATCCAAAGGATGTTGAACAAGGGAATATTACCTCGGTTATAACTTTATACGCTTCGATTAATGGCAACATCACAGAAATTAATGCGAGCAAGGGCGCGTATGTTTCTCCTGCTGATATTATCATGGAAATTGTGAATACTGAGCATATACATATTGAACTTACGGTTTTTGAAAAAAACTTATTACAAATCAAAGAAGGACAAAAAATCAAATTTAAAATCCCCGAAGCAACCGATACTATTTTCGACGCTGAAGTACATTTGGTAGGTACATCAATCGACAAAATGACTCGTACCTCCACTATTCATGGGCATTTACATGACGATGAAAAACATAATTTTGCTATAGGAATGTTTATAGATGCTGAAATTGAAATTTCAAGTAATCAATCTAAAGCCATTTCCGAAAATGCTATTATTGAAAATGATGATGAAACAGTTATCTTAGTACTAAAATCTTTTAATGATGAGCTATATTCATTTGAAACAGTCTCTGTAACAATTGGGAAGAAACATAATGGATTTGTAGAAATAATTTCAGGAAACCTTAAACCTACCGACAAAATTTTAACGAATGGAGCTTATGCACTAATAATGGATTAATAATAAGTTTCAGAAAGAGGACATAACCATTATGGCTACATATTTATAGCCTGATGAAAAATTAAACCAATTTGCAAAAAAAGCAAATCGGTTTTTTGTTGTTTAACACAGTTCTTTTTCTACATTTGTAATCCTCAATAAGATTACTAAGTAAAAAGAATGAGTGTAAAAATAAAATTCCTAAAAAAAGGAGTCATTGCTACTTTTAATGGCAATATTGGAGAGAATGAGATTAGAGATACTTTTATTGATATTATCGAAAAAGTGAGTATCAAAAAAATAACTTATTTTCTTTTTGATTTTACAGATATTACCTCTTACACCATACCCCCAAACTATATGAATATTGTAAAAATGATTACTTATTTTTCGGTTTCATACAACGAAAATATTAAAGGAATAATTGTTGCAACACATCAAAGTATTACAAGTGTAGTTAGTGAAATTATTAATAATCAAGAGGAATTAAAATGGGAGTATTTTTTGTTTGAGAATATTGACGACGCACTTCTCATAGCAAATTCTAAATAAAATGGGCTTTAAAATTGAATCTAAAAGAAATCTAATTATTGTAACATTTAGCAACGTATATGTTAAAGGTGATATTATGAATTCATTTATCTACATTACAGAAAATTACTCCATCAAAAACACAAAGCACATTATTTTTGACTATTCAAATATTGAAAACTTTCCGATACCAAAAAATTATATTGAAACATTAAAAACGCTTACTAAATTTTCAATTTCATGGAACAAAAACATGATACTATTGAGTGTTGCACAGAACAAGAATATTAGAAATATGATAAATGGTATTATTGAATATAACAAAGGTAAAGACCTTCTTTGGGATTATTTATTATTTGATAATATAAAGGATGCTGAACTTTGGTGTATAGAACACAAATAATTAAATTAGACTAGCATCAATTTTTTAACGATATCTTTTCCTAATTCTGCGTTAATCATAGCCACTATTTTTTCTTTGCCGTAACTCAACTCTTCTCTTAAAACTGAAGATTTAAGCTTTACAACCAAAGTTGTATTTTGTAGTTGAACGCTTTCTGTATAAGATATTACACCATTACCCATTAACTTTTCCCAAGCTTCGCGTACATCCATTTTTTGCATGCCCTTGGTCAAGTTATTTTCTTTGATCACCGTTTTCATCAAATCTTTAATACTCTGATATTCATTTCCGCGTCGCGCCATTATAACTTAAAAATTTGATAGGGTTGATTTGTTTTTTTAACCACTTC
>Ga0164313_10006261_pt1 | contig 10506 bp, 6 predicted proteins | sample GuaBasSedimGuay4_FD_113735 | JGI IMG/M metagenome (GOLD analysis project Ga0164313, IMG submission 113735) | Subseafloor sediment microbial communities from Guaymas Basin, Gulf of California, Mexico - Guay4, Core 4569-4, 0-3 cm | ecosystem: Environmental > Aquatic > Marine > Hydrothermal vents >...
ACATCGCAAACACGAAGACACAAAGACACGAAGGCATCACAACGCCAATCACCCGACCACGGAGAAACCGCAGATCACGCAGATTAACGCAGATGGTCTCACGCGAGACTCGAGCACGTGGCGAGGTCCCGGCCGTCGTCGAACGACGACCGGGGACCACTGGACCGGACAATCGCTTCGGACGCAAGCGTCCGGCGCGGTAGCCCGGCCCAGCGGCCCCTCCCTCCTTTCATTCAAAGTTGAGGAGGTAGACTTCCGTTTCCCGTGGGGGCGAGACGGAACCGATGCGCCCCGGGCGCGTCGGCCGGTGGGAAGCGCGGCGGCGACGAACGCTTGCGTTCGAAGTTGACGTGCTTCTCACCGGCGGGCGGCGATCGCCAGATCGCCGCCTGTTCCGCCGGCACTCTTCGGCACTGCCGCATCACCTCAGTGAGATTATCTGCGTCCATCTGCGTGATCTGCGGTTTCCTCCGGTGGGTGGGCGGCCTTTGTGTCTTCGTGTCTTCGTGTTTGCGATGTTCTCTGTGTTTCTCTCTGTGTCTCTGTGCCTCTGTGGTTCAACACGTTAGCGGGCGGGCAGGGAAACGGAAACTGGTGCCAAAATTGCCCATTGTTCGCACATCCCGCCGGTGATACGATGGGGCGTGTACCTTACTCAACGAGGAGGATTGGCATGACCCTGAATCCCGGTCAGGTTGAGCAGACGTCTCCCAACTTCGAGGAACTCCGGACGCAGCATCAGGACCACGAGCGCAGGCTCGAGGTGCTGAAGCAGCAAGCCCGGCTGACCCCGGAGGAAGAGATGGAGGAGAAACGTCTGAAAAAGCTCAAGCTGCACCTCAAAGATCAAATGGAACGCCTCCGCCGAGCGGCGTCCTGAACTCGTAAGCTCATCTGATCCCGATGATTGCTCCGGAGGGGTGGCCCTTCATTCTGGTTCCTTTGTGCGCCGGCGCCGCGCTATGGATCTTTGGCTGGCCGGTAGTTGCTGGCATTCTCCTGGCGTTCGGCGTCTTCGGTCTTTTCTTTTTCCGCAATCCCCATCGCAGCTGCAACGGTGACCCTCTCACGGCATGCTCTCCGGCCGATGGCAGGGTGATCAAGATCGGGCCCGCGCCAGAGGAGCTGGCGCACAGCGGACTTCCGCAGCAAGTGAGCGTTTTCATGTCGGTGTTCGACGTCCACGTGAACCGAGCTGCAATCGACGGCACCCTCGTCGAGTACAGCTATAACCGGGGCCGGAAGATCTCGGCTTTCAAGGAAAAGGCATCGCTCGAAAACGAGCAGAACCTCTCCGTATGGCAGGGTCCGGCAGGTAGGGTCGCCCTCAAACAGATCGCAGGATTGGTGGCGCGCCGAATCGTGTTCGACTTTTCCCCTGGTGACGAGGCAAAGCGGGGAGACCGCATCGGGTTGATCCGCTATGGTTCAAGGGTGGACGTTTTTCTACCTGCAGATGCGAAGATCCTTGTCGAGAAAGGTGACCGGGTGCGCGCCGGCGAGTCGGCCCTCGCCCAGCTCACCGGGGCCGACCCGTCGTAAGATATGCGGATTAAAGTCAAACGGCGCAAGAAGGCCGACGGTCGCCTGCGGCGCGGATTCTACGTCATCCCGTCGCTCTTTACCGTGGCTAACATCTTCTGCGGTTTTCTCTCCATCATCGCGTCGAGTCGCGACCAGTACGAACGCGCAGCAGTTCTGATCCTGGTTGCCATTTTCGCCGACATCCTCGACGGCCGCATCGCGCGTTTGACAGGGACTACGACTCAGTTTGGAGAAGAGTTCGACTCTCTGGCCGACGTTGTTTCATTCGGCATGGCCCCAGCCCTGCTGGCCTTCCAGTGGGGTCTCTGGGATGTCCCCCGGATCGGCATGGCTGTGGCATTTCTCTTTCTGGTAGCCGGGTCGATCCGCCTCGCCCGCTTTTCGAGCGCAAACCACGACTCACCCAACTTCGTCGGACTGCCGATCCCGGCAGGCGCCGGCGCCATCTCCATGCTCGTGTTGATGTCGCCTAGCCCGGTCACCCACCCGGCGTTCATCCCGGTCGTCGTGGCCTTCGTGCTCGGTCTCTCGTTGCTCATGGTTTCAAACCTCCCCTACCCATCCTTCAAGGGAGTCAATCTGCGCCGCAAGTGGCCGGCGCCCACCCTCTTTTTGATCGCTCTGGTGTTTTCGCTCATCACGCTCACTCCCCACGTCCTTTCAATCCTGGCCACGATCTACATCCTGTCAGCCCCGGTTGCCGTCCTCACGAAGAAGGCGCGACGCCGATCCGCGGAGCCCACAGCGGTGGGCGGAAACTCAGATGCCGATGAAAATCCTCGTCCTTGATCCCCTGACCTTGGCCGGCAAGGAGTTGCTGGGGCGCGACCAGCGGCTCACCAGCATCGGCGGCGAGTTCGACTTTCGCCACACTGGGATCGACGACGAGTCCCAGATTGCCGAGATCGGCTCCCACCCGGCATTGGTTCCGCCGCTCGACGCCCCCGAAGACCTCATGAACGTCGATGTGATCGTGGTCGCATCCGACGGCGTTTCATCACGCCACGACCATCTCCTCGCCTTCCTCGACGACAACCCCGACCAGGCAATCGTCGATCTCACCCGCCTAGGCTTTCTCGACAGCCGCACCCGACCCTCCGTCGGCGCCCAACTGCCCGAATCAAGGCAGCTCCGGGTCGCCCATCCGGCAATCGTCGCGACGGCGGCGGTGGTCGAGGCACTGGCCCACCTGGGGAGACTCCACGGTTCCCTGGCAGCTGTGGACCCGGTCTCGACGTTCGGCCAGGAGGGAATCAAGCTCCTCGCCGATCAGGCCGGGCAACGCATGCAGGGCGCTTCCGTGGACGATCGAATCCAGGGTCATATTCTCGCTTTCAACGTCGTGGCGGTCGACGGAGACCTGCTCGAGAACGAGGCCGCCCTCGTCCTGCCGGAAACACCGTTGGCGGTCACCCACAGTCTTTCAGGTTCTTTTCACGGCCACATCGGCCATCTCGGTCTGAGCTTCGGCCACCCGGTTGGGCCGCAGGACATCGATGAGGCCCTCAGTCTGGCCCCGGGAATCGAGGTCGCCGACCTCCCCGTCGGCCTCGACTCGATACCGGACACCGACCACGTCGTGGTGACACCTCCGGTATTGTCGCCGGACCGCACCCAACTGGCGCTCACCCTGATGGTGAACGGCCTTCGAATCGGCGGAGCTCTGACGGCGCTCGAAATCCTCGAGGGGCTCCTTTAGCCTTCCGAACCACCCGTTTTGAACCGCGAAGACGCCAAGAACGCAAAGCCCGCCCGCCCACCGGTTGAACCACAGAGGCACAGAGACACAGAGACACAGAGAAGAAACACAGAGTCACACACATCGCAAACACAAAGACACAAAGACACGAAGGCATCGCAACGCCAATCACCCGCCCACGGAGAAACCGCAGATCACGCAGATTAACGCAGATGGCCATTCTCGAGACTCGATCACGTGGCGAGGCCCCAGCCGTCGTCGAACGACGGCCAAGGACCGCTGAGACAGACTCCAGTTCCGATCGCAAGCGATCGTCACTTGAGTCTGTCCCAGCGGCCTTCGCTCTCGAAGAGCGCAGACCTCGCCACTTCCCCTCTCCATTTCATGATTGGGAGGAGGGCACGTACCGTTCCAACTGGGAGGATGTCAGGCGGAACCGGCGCGCCCCGGGCGCGTCGGCCGGTGGGAAGCGCGGCAGCGAAGGACGCTTGCGTCCGGAGCTGACGGCCTTCCTACCAGCGGGCGGCGATTGCCAGATCGCCGACTGTTCCGCCGTCAATCCCAGGTACCGCTTATCCGTTTCTGTGGGATCTTCCTTGCGTTATCTGCGTCATCTGCGTTATCTGCGGGCTCTTTGCGATGGTGGATGAGTATCTTTGTGATGTCTTCGTGTCTTTGTGCCTTCGTGTTTGTGACGTGGGTGGGCGGGCGGCACAAAAGATGCGGCGAGATCGGGTATCATGTCGGGGCTGGTCCGCGCTGCTGGCGCTAACCCACACTGGAGGCCCCCATGAGCAGTCCCCTTGAGTCCCTCGAGCCGAAGCTCCTGTGGCAACACTTCGACACCATCCGTCAGACACCCCGCCCCTCGAAGCACGAGGAGAAGATCGTCGAAGCAGTGAAGAGCTGGGCGGCGGATCGCGGCTTCGAGGTCCTTCAGGACTCGGCCGGCAGCCTCTCGATCAAGGTCCCCGCCACACCGGGACACGAGGGCGCCCCAATAGTTGTGCTCCAGGGTCACCTCGACATGGTGTGCGAGAAGAACTCCGATGTCGAGCACGACTTCATGACCGAGGGCATCAAAGTCGAGGTCGACGGCGACTGGGTCCAGGCCAAGGGCACGACCCTCGGCGCTGACAACGGCATCGGTGTCGCCGCCGCGATGGCAATCGCCGACGATCCCGATGTCGTTCACGGCCCACTCGAGCTGCTGTGCACGATCGACGAGGAAACAGGCCTCACCGGAGCCAAGGACCTCGATCCGGCAATCGTCAGCGGCCGCATCATGCTCAACCTCGACACCGAGGAGGACGGCGCGATCTATATCGGATGCGCCGGCGGCGCCGACTCTTTAGCAACCCTCAAGACCGCTCGGCGCCTTGCCTCGCTGGCCTCGGTACCGGTGAAAATCGCGGTGACAGGGCTGCGCGGCGGCCACTCCGGTCTGAACATCATCGAGAACCGCGGTAACGCAATAAAGCTCACCACCAGAATCTTGCTGGCCGCGATCGAGGACGGCATCGAGCTCGATCTGGTGTCGATCGACGGCGGCTCCAAGCACAACGCCATCCCACGCGAGGCCTTCGCCGTGTGCAGGGTGGACAAGACCCAGGTCGACGCGCTGAAGGCGATGGCCGAGTCTTGCGCCGGAGATTTTCTGGAGGAGTTCAAGGCCTCCGATCCGGACCTCACTGTGACCGTCGAGGAGCTCGATGATGACGATGAGCGACGCAAGGTGCTCAACGTCCACGCCCGGGATCGGCTGCTGCGTGTGCTCGACGGGATGCCGCACGGTGTGCTCTCCATGTCGAGGGACGTGGACGGGTTGGTCGAGACCTCGAATAACCTCGCCGTGGTCATCAACAAGGGCGACCACGCCGAGATCACCGTCTCCTACCGCTCCTCGATCATGCCGGCCCTGTATGCGGTGCGGAGCCAGGTCGACTCGATCTTCCGCCTGGCCGGCGCCTCGGTCCACGTCGACGATGCCTACCCCGGCTGGAAACCGAACCCCAACTCCCCGATTGTCAAGACGACCGGCGCCGTCTACGAGCGCCTGTTTGGAGAGAAGGCGGAGCTCAAGGCGATTCACGCCGGGCTCGAGTGTGGGCTCCTGATCGAGAAAATCCCCGATATGGACGTGACCTCGATCGGACCCCAGATTGAGAACGCCCACTCGCCCGAGGAGCGAGTCCAGATCTCGTCGGTAAAGAAGTTCTACAAACACCTCGCCGCCATCCTGGAAGAGCTGGCGTAACCCAGTCTTCTTGGTCGCCCACCGTCCGCGAGCTGCGCCCGCGGCCACGGTCGTAGACCACCGCCGATCCGAGAGCAAGCTCTCGTCTCGGCGTTTGGTCTACGCCCTCGCGCGCCTGCGGCGCGCCGGCGGGCTGAATTCTGGCGGGCCGACGCCATCGAACTCTATTTCCCCGCCCCCACCCCCCACCCACCCGCCCTCGGAAAGCCACGTCGGGCCGGGCCCGCCGCGACTTTCCGAGAGGTAGGAGTGATAAATGGCATCCGAGGCTGATTGTTGTGTGCCAACGGTGCTGTTAACGCCCTGCATGACGACAACAGTCGGATGCCTCCTACCACGGAGATTCTGCACGTCGTCAGAGCCCACAGTCGGCGCGCCCCTGTTGCGGAACGCCTCGTCGCGAGGGCCACGAGACAATGAGCTCAAATTCTCAATTCTCAATTGTCAATTTCCATCCACTTACTCCCGTGCCAAAATCTCCTCTCGGAGCCCTCAGTCGGCGTGGCGCTGGCGCGGAGGGCCTCGTCGCGAGGCCTGCGAGACGTCGTGAGATGGCGGTCGCTTGCGATCGCCAGATTGCGGCGTATCGCGGGCCGTAGCAGAGGCCTGCAGCGCCAGCGGCAGGGGCGGCGAAGCCGCCGCGCCGACCTCGGGCGTAACAGGACTGGACCAGGCCCCGCGGAATCGGAGTGAAACGGAGATTCCGCGATCGCGACGAGTTTGGGCCTCTGGGTGCGTTTCTCTGACTGGAGCGAGGGAGGGATAGGCCGTCCGGCCATCCCGACCGAGCGAAGGGAGGAAAACGCGGCCAGAGGTCCGGAATCGGCGCGATCACAATAAAGGTGGGGGGTGCGGCCTTGCTCGAATGCAGCCCGCCGGCGCGCCGTTTGGCGCGCAGCGGGCGAGGTCGACCACGACCGACGAGAGCTTGCTCTCGGAGGGCGTGGCGACCGAGGCCGCGTGGCCGCGGTCGCAGACCGCGGACGGCGGGCGGGAAATCCGAATTTCTAACCTCCTTGCCTGCGGTGCGCCATAATGGGGGCGTGAACTCACCACAACGCGAGGCCGATCCGAGGGCTACCGTCTTTCTCCTCGGCTTTTCGACCGTTATTGCCCAGGCTCTGCTTTTGCGCGAGGCGATGGCGGCTATGGGCGGCTCGGAGTTGGCCTGGGGCACGGTGATGGCTTTGTGGCTGGCCGGCGTGAGCGTCGGTGCGCGTGTCGGGGTCAGATGGGGATCTCCGACTCTCGCGCGCTGGTTGCCGGTGGTAGTGATCGCGCTCGCCGGTCTCGGTGTGATCGTCTTTCGCGCCGCACCGGCCCTCGTCGGAGCGTCCGCGGGCGAGGCGATCACCACCGCCAGCGCCGCCTGGCTGTGGGTTGTGGCCGTGCTCCCGGCGGCGTTTGCCGGCGGTCTCGCCTTTCCTGTGCTTGCCCACCTGGTCGGCGGTGTGGGCGGGGGCAGGGCCTACGCGTTGGAGGCTGCCGGGGCGCTTGTCGGCGGCGTCCTCCTCAGCCTGGTCCTGGTTCAACTCGGCGCGGCCGCCGCGGTCAGCCTGAGCCTGGGAACGGTGGCCGCCGCCGTCTTGTGGCGTCACTCTCGCGTGGTCGCCTGCCTTGTCGCATTAGTAGGCGCGGCGGCAGCCATCCCATCGGGAGAGCTACTGGCCCGCGCCGGCTGGGAGTGGTCGGGAAACCCCGGAGCCCTTCACGCCTGGCGGGAGACCCGCCTCCAGCATCTCGAGGTGGCGGCCGGAGAGCCGACCGCCATCTACGCTGACGGCCGCTTGCTTGCCTCCTACCCGGACCCGTACACGGTCCTACCGATGGCCCACCTCCTGATGCTCCTCCACCCCGAGCCGCGTCGTGTCTTCGCGGTCGGCTGCGTGGCGGACGGATCGGTCGAGGCCATGGCCCGCCACCCGGTGGAGGAGGTGATGGTAGTGGAAGAGGACCCGGAGCTCCTGCGGCTGATTCCCGGGTGGTACGGAACGCGAATGACGGCGGCCCTCTCCACACCGTGGGTGCAGGCAGTGGCTTTGGACCCGCTGCGCGCCATCTCACGGTCCGCCGCGTGGGACCTCGTAATCCTCCGCGACGGCGACCCGACGACCCTGCGCCGCAACCGAACCCGCACCCTGGAGTTCCTACGCCTGTGCCGCGCACGAATGGACCCGGCGGGAATTCTCGTCCTTCGTGTGGAGGTTCCCGATACCTACCTCGGCGGCGTCGGTGGGCAACTGGTGTCCGTTCTCGCGGCGACCGTCCACGAGGTCTTCCCAAAGATGGCAGCGATCCCAGGCGAGGAGATCCTCCTCATCGCTGGAGGGCCGGAGGCCAATCTCGATCTCGATCCCGGGATCCTCGCCGAGCGCCTGGCTGCCCGCGGCCTCGAGGAGTCGGAACTGATACCCGAGATGATTCCGCTCCTCCTCGACCCGGCCCGCGCCCACCCTCTCGAGGACCGGCTCACCGCTGTTGGGGCTGCAAACACCATCCGCCACCCCCGCGCGGTGCTGCTTGCCGGAGGCCTCCACGAGGGACGGGCACGTCCCACCCTGCTGCGCCTCGTGCTCACGCTCGAGGGCACCAGTGCCTGGCCGCTCGCCGCAGCCTTGGCCGTGGGTGTGTTGGCCCTGCTCGCGACGACCGTCACAAGGAAACCGCCAGGCGCCTCGATTGCCGTAGTCATCGGCTTCAGCTCGATGGGCTGGTGGCTGCTCCTGATCGCCTCCTGGCAAGCGACCCGCGGCTCGGTCTACTCGGAGATCGGCGCCCTCACAGCGGCCTTCATGGGCGGGCTGGCGGCGGGTGCCGCCACGGCCAGCCGATGGCGCCACCCGGCACGGCACCTGCCCTCGATCCTGGTAGCGGGGTTCGTGTTGTCCGTGCTGGTCGCCGCCGGCATCGCCATCCTGATGCCGATGGTGGCAGTCCCGTCACTGCTTATTGGCAGCGGCCTGCTGACCGGCCTCGCCTTCCCCGGCATGGCCCAGCTCGCGGGACGCGGCCCACGCCAGGGAGCAGGCATCGCCTTTGCCGCCGACGAGGCCGGAGCGGCCATCGCCGCTCTCCTGATCGGCATCCTCGCCATCCCCTGGGCCGGCCTCACCGCAACCGCCGCCGGCATCGCCGTTCTCCAGCTCGCCGCAATCCCGGCAGTAATAGTGGGGTTACGGAAACGGTAGGGATTTCGAATTTCGAATTTCGGATTTGCCATCCATCCCCGGGGTTGAACCACAGAGACACAGAGCCACACACATCGCAAACACGAAGACACGAAGACACGAAGGCATCACAAAGCTACCATCGCAAAGAGCCCGCAGATCACGCAGATAACGCAGATGGCCGATCTCGAGGCTCAGGCACGTTGCGAGGTCCCAGCCGTCGTCGGACGACGGCCGGGAACCGCTGGGTCGGATCATCGCTCCGAACGCAAGCGTTCGTCTCGATGGCCCGGCCCAGCGTCCTGCGCTCTCGAAGAGCACAGGCCTCGCCACTCCTCCTCCCCTGTTGTTCGATGGATGGCGCCACCCCTCCCATCGAAGAGGAAGGGCAGGCGGAACCGACGCGCCCCCGGCGCGTCGGCCGGGGGGAAACACGGCAACGACGGACGCTTGCGTCCAGAGTTGACGGGCTTCCCTCCGGTGGGCGGCGATCGCCAGATCGCCGACTGTTTCGCCGTCAATCCCCGGTGCCGCTTATCCGTTTCTGTGGGATCTTTCTTGCGTTATCTGCGTTATCTGCGGGCAAATTGCGATGGTGCGCGGCCTTCGTGTCTTCGTGCCTTCGTGTTTGCGACGTGAACGGGCAGGCAGGGAGACAGAGACGGGTGCATCCAGATTGGAATTGAGCAGCGCTGTTAGACTTTGGGCATGGGGATCAAGCTGGGTGAGCGTCGCGCGATTGTTCTTGACATCAGCGACACGACACCGGAACAGCCCCCTCTCCTTTCTCCAGAAGAGCTGAGCGCGTTCACCGACTTCGATCTGATCTATCGCTCGCTGTGCGCACTCATGTTCAACTACGTCCCCACGTCCGGCCACCCCGGCGGCTCCATCTCGTCCGGCCGGTTCGTCGCGTGGACCATCTTTGCGAGCCTCGATTACGACTTCTCCGACCCCGAGCGCCCGGACGCCGACATGGTCTCCTATGCCGCCGGTCACAAGGCCCTCGGTCTGTATGCCATGTGGGCGCTCCGCAACGAGATCGCGCGGATCGGGGCTCCCGAGCTCCTGCCGACCGAGACCCGGCTGCAGCTCCGCCTCGAGGATCTGCTCGGATTCCGCCACAACCCGGTCACCAACACTCCCCTCTTCCGGAAGATGGAAGCCAAACCGCTCGACGGCCATCCGACCCCGGCAACTCCCTTCGTACGCCTGTCGACAGGCGCTTCCGGAGTCGGGTTGCCGGCATCCCTCGGCCTCGCTATCGGCGCCGCCGATTACTACGGCGCCGACCCGCCGCGAGTCCATATCATCGAAGGCGAAGGCGGCCTGACCCCGGGCCGGACAGCCGAGGCACTCGCCGCTGCCGGCACCGCGTCGCTCGGCAACGCGGTGATGCACCTCGACTGGAACCAGGCCTCCATCGACTCCAATCGCGTCTGTCGAGAGGGTGATCTCCCCGGAGACTACGTCCAGTGGACGCCAGCCGAGCTCGCATACCTCAACGACTGGAATGTCATCTCGGTCGCCGACGGCACCGATTTCCAGCAGGTGGCGACCGCCCAGCGACGAGCCCTCGAAATGGACAACGGGCAGCCCACCATGATCGTCTACCGAACCACCAAGGGCTGGCAGTACGGCATCGAGGGGCGCGCCTCGCACGGTGCCGGCCACAAGCTCTGCTCGGCAGAATTCTACGAGGCGCTCAAGCCCTTCGAGGATATGACCAACCTCGAGATCCCGCGTTGCGACGCCGACGACCCAGCCTGCGGCCGCGGCAGCGACCTCGCAGTGGTTGAGAAATGCTATTGGGAAGCGCTGGTCACGGTGCGCCGGGC
>Ga0164313_10006262_pt1 | contig 10505 bp, 10 predicted proteins | sample GuaBasSedimGuay4_FD_113735 | JGI IMG/M metagenome (GOLD analysis project Ga0164313, IMG submission 113735) | Subseafloor sediment microbial communities from Guaymas Basin, Gulf of California, Mexico - Guay4, Core 4569-4, 0-3 cm | ecosystem: Environmental > Aquatic > Marine > Hydrothermal vents...
ATCTACGGCACCGACGGCACCCGAGTCGGTGGAATCACGGGACTGAACATCCAGCCGAACGTCCTGCTCCAGGACAACGTGTTCGAGGCTGCTTTCCTCGCGAATGTGGATATGGAGGGATCCATCGAGGTCGAGGTTCTCACGGGCGGACCAGTTGCGGCCTACGCCTCTGTCGTGGACAACCAAACCCAGGATCCCATCCTGATCCCGGCCGACCACGTGGCGGTCCTGTCCAACTGATAGGACGACGGAACAACAACACGACCGGGCGGCCAACGGGTCGCCCGGTTTTTTTGTCTTCGGGTCCACAGAGGTGTTGAATAGCGTCGCTGCCGCTGCCGTGGCTTCCCGGAGCACCGGCCTTCTGAGACGCCGGGCGGCCCGGCGTCCCAGCGTCGCACGAGCAGCGTGGTCACGCGGGGGTTGATTGAGGGATTGCGACCACGCTGCTCGCACGCCGGCGGCCTGCTTTGCAACCGGGAGATGCACCGGGACGTTCTGCCGCGAGGGTTGCCCGGCAGCGCCATTGTGTGGATCATGCCGCGTAGCTGGAAGGTTGTTCCGGCACAATGGCGTGCCCGGCACGCCCCGGTGAGCGGTTCTTACCGCGTTGTTTGGAGGAGGTGGCGCGCTGCTGTGGCTTCCTGGAACCCGGGCCTTCTGGTCCGCGTTGTGGTAGCGGGCGTCTCAGGCGTAGGGTGGGGCTGGCCCCACCTTCAGACTCGCTCCGGTTGGAATCGTGTACCCGAGGGGCCGCGGGATGCGCCGGGAGGTGGGGGATGTGTGTCATTGATGTGGCTTCCCGGAACACCGGCCTACTGGCCCGCCTCCGGCGGTCCAGCGTCGCACCATCGGCGTGGTCGCGCGGTGGTTGCGGAAAGAACTTCGACCACGCCGATGGCACGCCGGCGGCCTGCTTCGAAACTGGTGGAGATGCACCGGATCGTTCTGCCGCGAGGGTTGCCCGGCAGCGCCATTGTGTGGATCGTGCCGCGTAGCCGAAAGGCCGTACCGGCACAATGGCGTGCCCGGCACGCCCCGGTGGGACGCCATATGTCCGCGTACTCAGGGGCGGCGCCGTCACGGCCCCGGTGGGACGCCATATGTCCGCGGGTTCACTGGCGTGCCCGGCACGCCCCGGTGAGCGGTGTTTCCCGCGTGCGCGGGATCGGGATCGGGATCGGGAGAGCAAACGGGCGGGTCCTGGACCCGCCCGTTTGCTCATCTTGGGTTGCGGTCGGTGGTCAGGGACGCTACAGCACGTCGCCGGCATCCATCCGATCGCGCTCTTCGGGGTTGATGAAGAGTGAGAGATCGAGCGGTCCGGCGGTAGTGGAGGTCACCTTGGTGACCCGAACATGGCCGGTTTCAGCGCCGTTGAAGTCGATCCCGTCAAGGAGGACCTGGGAGGCGAAGTTGATCCCGCCGACGGTCTGACGTTTGAGGTATCGATATCGAATGCCCTCTGCGTTGATCGCTCGGAACTCATCGGTGGGTAGGTACTCCGCGCCGACGACCAGGTTGGTTTCACGATTGATGAAAACGAACCATGTCGTGACCATGCTGGGAGCGGCGAAGAACTCGAGCTCAAAGTTGACCTCAACCACCCACACAGGGGTTCCGTCGAAATTCCCTTCCGAAACCACCCCGAGTTTGGTGCCCTGCATCTGGAGGGAGAATGGGAACAACAGGGGGAAGAGGGTCTGTCGGATGGTTCCCGCGGCCATTCTCGGTGTCTGAGGCCGTTCATCGAGTTGGCCTCGAATGAGTGCCCATCCGGTCTTGTTGCTAAGAACCAGGCTGACACCCTGGCTGAGCTCGACACGGGTATTTTCCAGGGCACCACCATGGATGAGCGCGGTGAGTTGACTGGCTTCGGTGGAGCCGTCGGAGGTGGTCTCCTCCTGGCTGATCGACATCCGGATCATGTCCTCATCAGCCATGGCCGAGCCGGGATCGGCGGCCGCCACGGCCATCTGAACGACCGCATCGGCGGTCGGTGTCTTGGCGGATGCGGTGCCGGCGACGACGGCCAGACCAGCGATGAGCAGTAGCGCGTATGAGCGTGGATTCATGGTTCTCTCCTTGGGAAGGGGGGGTGGACGGACCTCCCCTTTCGGTCCGCAGCATTATAGGGCGAACGGTACGGCGTATCGGGTCGCGTTACAGGGTGTTTACAGCTCGTGCAGGCTGCCGGTGGGAACCGACGATGGTGTGGTATCTTTCGGTCCATCATGGATTTGAGGTCGAAGTCTCCAGCGGTTGTCGTGCGAGATCTCCATAAGTGGTATCGGGTCTACGCCTCGCCGACCGAACGGATCAAGCGGGTGATCGGGCGACGCAGCCGCCATCTCGACATCCAGGCTCTCGACGGGGTCGACTTCGAAGTGCCTCCGGGGATCGCCGTCGGGATCATCGGCGAAAACGGGGCCGGCAAGTCGACCCTGATGAAGATCATCGCCGGCACGACCTCCCCCACGGTCGGTGAGGTCGAGGTGACCGGTACGGTGGCGGCCATTCTCGAACTCGGCGCCGCCTTCCACCCCGAGTTTTCCGGTCGCGACAACGCCGTCCTTTATGGTGCGTTGATGGGGCTCGACGGCGCCGACATGGAGGCGCGTCTCGACGAGATCTTCTCCTTTGCCGAACTTGGCGAGTTTATCCACCACCCGGTCAAGAGCTACTCAACCGGGATGGCCATGCGGCTCGCCTTTGCCGTCGCCACCCACGTCGATGCGGATGTCCTCGTGGTCGATGAGGCGTTGGCCGTGGGCGACGGCTACTTCCAGAAGAAGTGTGTCGACAAGATTCGTGAGATCAAGGAACGCGGTACCACCATCATCTTCTGCTCCCACGCCATGTACTACGTGACCAGCTTCTGTGAGCGGGCCCTGTGGATTGCTGACGGGCACGTCGAGCGCGATGGGCCTGCGAAAGAGGTTGTCGAAGCCTACGAGGCCCACCTCCAGTTGCGTGACATCAGACGGCTGGAATCGAGTGGAGCCCGGTCGGAGACCGAGGGCGAGGCGGCGACCCAAGGAAAGAAGGTGGGTCGGATCACGGCCGTTCAACCCCGTGGTCTCGAGGGAGATCTCCCGCTTTCGCTTTCATCGGGCGATGAGCTCGTCATCGATGTGGAGATCAGCAGTGTCGAACCGGACGAGACTTTTCACCTCGCCGTGGCGCTCGACACCCTGGATGGGCGGTGTGTTCTCGCGGCGTCCACCAAACGCGATGGCGAAGACCCGATCACCGGCGACAGTCGATATCGGATCGGTTTTCGAGTTCCATCGTTGCCCATCGCTGCGGGCCTTTTCCACATCTACGCTTTCCTCCTCGACGAGAGCGGGCTCTACACCCACGACCAGGTGATCGTCACCGAGGCCATCCGTTTCGAAGCACCCGAGTGGACGTCGTCGTTGATCGATGTCGAGCGCCATTGGGAGCGGCGGTGAGTGCCGGGGCTCCTCTTCGGGTCAACTATTTTTTGGAAGATACGGCGCTTTTCGGTGGCGTCAAGGTGGTGCTCCACCACGCCGAACTGCTGCGTAGAATGGGGCACCGGGTCGAGGTCGTCAGCAAGGGTCCGCGGCCGTCCTGGTATCCGACCCGTGACGATTTCCGGGTGGTTCCCGCGTTCGAACCCGAACATGTTCCCGCTGCCGATCTTCACATCGCCACGTTCTGGACGACCGTGGCGGCCGCGGTGGCGCAGCCATCGGGTCAGGCGGTTCATTTCTGCCAGGGCTTCGAGGCGGGTCTCGAACACAACCGCGACGACCATCCGAAGATCGTCGAGGCCTATTCGAATCCGCTGCCGACCTGGACCGTTTCGCCTCACCTCGTCGAACTCAATCGAACGCGATTCCATCGTCCGGTGCGACTGGTGACCCCGGCGCTCGAGCCGTTCTGGCGCCCGCAGGACCGGCCGGGCCCGAATCGCACGGCGAGGATCCTCGTGCCTCATCCCTTCGAGTTCTACATGAAGGGGGTGGACACCGCGCTGAAGGCGGTTCTACGGCTTCGGGACACCGGGGTTGATCTTTGCCTCGTCCGTCTGTCCCAATGGCCCCTCGGTGAGGATGAACGAGCTCTGGTCGAACCGGACGAATTCCACCACCACCTCAGGCCTGAAGAGGTTGCGGAGCTTCTCGCGGGCTGTGATCTCGTGTTGGCGCCATCGTGGAAGTCAGAGGGTTTCGGGCTCACGGTCCTCGAGGCCATGGCCTGCGGTCTACCGGTGGTGGCGTCCCGGATTCCTTCACACCGGGCCTTTGCCGCCGATGCGGCTGAGTTGGTCGATGCCGCCGATGATGACGCCTTTGCCGAGATCGCCGGGGCGGTCTTGGCTGACCCGGCGAGGTGGCGCCGAATGCGTGAGGTCGGGCTCGAACGGGCGCGGGACTTTTCGGAGGATGCGGTGGCCGGCACCCTGGACCGTGCCGCCCGGTGGGTGGCCTCGGGTGAATGGAGGCATGAAGAGTGAAGGTCTCACTCATCGCCGTCTGCCACCACTCATCGGGAGTTCTGCCCCGATGCGTCTCAAGCTTCAGGGACCAGGCCGAGGCGGCAGGGGTCGAACCCGAGGTTGTCGTGGTGGAGCACTCCGAGGACGATGACGAGGCCGCGGCAGTTGCCCTCTGTGGTCCCGACCGAATCCTTCGGCGACCCAACCATGGCTACGCCGCCGGTCTCAACGCAGGGGTGGCGGAGGCTTCGGGTGATCTGATCTTTCTCGCCAACCCGGACATCGAGTTCCTCGATGGCAGTGTCGGTGGGCTGGTCGACGCCATCGCCGATGGCGCCGATGTGGCCGGGCCACAGCTCGTGTGGGATTCGGCTTGCGAGGTGGTGTTGCCGATCCCGGACGATCCCGGCCCACTCGCCGAGTTGCGTCGGACGATCCGACGACGGTGGCCGTCCCGATCGTCGCTCGAGGGTCGCATGGCCGCCTCCTTCAGAGTGTGGACGGCCGAAGAACCGTGTGTGGTCCCCTCGTTACGGGGGCCGTTGATGGCCGCGAGTCGGGAGTCGATACGCCGGCTCGGTCCCCTCGACGAGGGGTACTTCCTGTACTACGAAGAGACCGAGTGGTTGTGGCGGGCCCGGCGCCGGGGGGCTCGGCTCGTGCTGGCTCCGCGGTCACGTGTCGTCCATCGCTGGGGTCACTCCACGCGGCGGCTCGGCAATCACGCTCGGATCGAGGAGCGGTCGAGGAATCGGTTCTTCCAACGCAACTACCCTGCGTGGGTCCGGGCGCTCCTGGGTCGAATACCCGTCGCCGATGGTTCCCAAGACACCAGCTTCGAACAGGTATCGGGTCCGGATGCGATCCCGGAGAATGACGCAGACGTTTGGCTGATCTCCATCGTAAACCAGATGGAACCGTCGGTCGGTTGTCTCGGGGTTTCGTCGCTGCCACGGGCTGCCCGAGAGCTGAGTTCGAGCGGTCGCTGGTACGCTGTGGCCGGCAGGATCGAGGGCCGTCGATGGCGGCTGCAGGGGAGATGGACGTGGGAGAAACCGTCAAGCAATCAGAGCTCGTGATCCGCCCCTTTGAGGCGGGTGATGAAGTGGCTGTGAACAGAGGATTCAACGGCGCGTTCAACCTGGAGCGAAATCTCGACGAGTGGGCGTGGAAGTTCCCACCGCAACCGGACGGTCGGCTCGTCATGCTCGCAGAGATCGAGGATGATCTCCTCGCCCACTATGGCGGCATGCCGGTCCGCTTCACCATCGACGGAGGCGAGTGGTCCGGCGCCCAGATCGTCGATGTCTATTCCACCCGGGCGGCCCGCAGAGGCTTCACCCGGAAAGGGGTGTGGGTGCGGACCGTGGAGGCCTTCTTCGAGACCTTCGGCAAGTCCGGACGGGCATCGCTTCTCTATGGGTTTCCGAGTCCCCGTCCTCTCCGACTCGGGGTGTTGCAGCTCGGCTACGACGCGGTCGAGCCCCAGCCCATCGTCTATCTCTCTCGCAAACCGTCAGAGGCGTCATCGAGCCGAAGACGCCACCTCTACCGAGCCGAGCTCGCAGCCGACTGGGAGCCGCGGCTTAACGATCTGTGGCGCACCGTCCGTGGCGACTATCCGGTGGCGGCCATCCGCGACGCGGATCGCGCCCTCCATCGTTTCGCCGGTCACCCGACGATTCACTACCACCGTTTTCTGATCTTCCGTCGATTCGGCCGGACTCCCGTTGCGTGGGTTGTCTTCCGCAGCGATGAGGGTCGCTGTCGCTGGATCGACCTGCTCTGGGATCACCGCCATCCCGGCGCCCTCGAGCTCGCCAACCAGCTCTCCGTTGGGCTCGCGGCTCAGACCGGCGCCGAGCTCGAGGAGCTCTGGCTCAATGGGGACGAGGCTGGCCGGACAGGGCTCGAGGCACGCGGATTCGTGCGCAGCGAGGTTCCCGGTCAACTTGTGATGGTGGCTCGGGCCTTCGATCCCGAGCTCGATATCACCGCGTTGGACGGTAGGATTTATCTCACCATGGCGGATGCGGATTTGGTGTAGGGGGTTTCGTAAGTCGTGAGTCGTGAGTCGTGAGTCGTGAGTGGTAGGGCGTGGTCCTCGATCATTCAGAGCTGTAGGCAGGGCATTCATGCCCTGCGGCCAACCCCTTCAAGAAAGGTACGGTCACCCGGCAAACCCCGGCGCTGAGGGACGGGAGGATCTCCACGTCGGCACAACCGCAGAGAGCAGGAGCGATCTTGGCTTCCCGGAGCACCGGCCTTCTGGTCCGCCCGGGGCGACGTAGGGTGGGGCTGGCCCCACCTTCAGAGTCGTGGCGGTTGAGATCGCGTATCCGAGAGATGGTGGGACGCGCCTGGAGGTGGGGGGTTCTTCGCCGTTCCCGGCGTCCCGGAGCCCCGGCCTTCTGGTCCGCCTTTGGCGGCCCAGCGTCACACCATCGGCGGGGTCGCGCGGGGGCAAACGGGGAAGGCTGCGACCCCGCCGATGTCGCGCCGGCGGCCTCCCTCGTGGCGTGGACAGCCGCACCGGGACGTTCTGCCGCGAGGGTTGCCCGGCAGCGCCATTGTGTGGAGCCCACCACGTTGCCGGAAGGTTGTTGCGGCACAATGGCGTGCCCGGCACGCCCCGGTGAGCGTTGTTTCCCGCGAGCTTTCAACGGAGCTGGAACGCGCATCGCGAGCGCGATGGCGATGATTGCGGCCTTGTTGACTGTGACGGCCATCGATCCTACCGCTCGGCTCCGCCGTCTGATAGCCTGTAGCCATGAATGAGACCACTTCCTGCGAGCTCTCGATCGTTGTTCCTGTATTCAACGAGATCGGCTGTCTCGATCCACTTGTGGAGAGGGTCGAAAAGGCCCTTGACGGGGCCGGAATCGACTGGGAACTCGTTCTCGTCGATGACGGGTCGAGCGATGGATCCGGCGAGCAGATGGATGAGCACGCGCGCAGGAATGATCGAATTCGGGTGCTTCATTTTGAGGCCAATCGGGGCCAGACCTCGGGTCTCGATGCCGGGTTCAAGAACGCTGCCGGGCGTTACATCGGTCTGCTCGATGCGGATCTCCAGACCTATCCCGAGGATCTCCCAAAGCTCCTCGAGGTTTTGAAAACCGAAGACCTGGATGCTGTGGTGGGAATCAGGGCGGATCGCAAGGACACGGGTTGGCGCAAATTCAGTTCGTGGTTCGCCAACGGCGTCCGCAACAGACTCACCCGTGAGGACATCGTCGACACCGGGTGCCCCATCAAGGTCTTCCGCGCCGAAGCCATACGGTCGATCAAGCTCTTCACCGGGATGCACCGCTTCCTGCCGACCCTGTTGCGGATGGAAGGTTTCTCCGTCAGACAGGTTCCCGTTCGCCACGCCTCACGCCTCACGGGTTCGAGCAAGTACGGCACCCTCGATCGAGCGTTTTCGGGTCTCAGGGACGCGCTGGCGGTGCGCTGGATGCAGGATCGGTCCATGCGCTGGAAACTCAAAGCCTCGATCTGACCGTGTCGAAGATGGCGGCGAGTCCCTCACGCCAGATGGAATCGGGTGTCAGGAGGCTGAGTACAATGGTGCCTTCTTCAGGCAGATCGAAGAGGTAGCCGGGTTGGACCGCCACCCCCCGTTCGGTGAGCAACTGCAGCGCGAGTTCCTCGTCGTCGATGATTGCGGGTAGCCGGATGGTCACGCTCCAACCGCCGCCGACCTGAGGCACGGTCACGGGCGGTAACTCTGTAACGGCCTGGCGGAGGAACTCGAGGTTGCGCCGGCAACGGTCGGCGATGGCGGTCTGAACGATCATGGCCGACTCCATCAACCGCGGGGCGGCAAGGGCGACCGGGGTGCTCACCGAGAGATAGGCATCTGCGATGTAGTCCAGCCGTTCGAGTGCGGAGCTCTTTTCGTCGGCGAAACCACCGAGCACCATCCACGCAAGTTTGAGCTGAGGCAGACCCGCCATCTTCGACAATCCGCCGAGGGTGAAACTCAGGCAGTTGCCGGATCCGGCAAACGACCGTTCGGAACCGGGCCCGCCATCGAGGGTGTAGGGGAGAAAGACCTCGTCGATGATCAGGGCGAGACCGCGATCGCGACACAGAGCCTCGATGGCGGTGGCGTCATCAGGGTGGATGTGGCTGCCGGTGGGGTTGTTGGGGTGGACGAGGATGATCGCCCGGGTCCGATCGGGAGCAGCGGCGATCTGTCCGAGATCCGGTCGCCAGTCGTCCTGCGGGTCGAGGATGAAAGGAATGGTGTCGACCCCATCGAGCCGGCTCAGCTGATCAAAGAGGGGGTATGAGGGTGTTGGGACGAGAACGGCGTCGCCCGGGTCGCAGAGCAGCTTGAAGAGCAGCGAGTAGGCCTCGGATGTGGAGCCGGTGATGACGACGGATTCCGGGTCCACTTCAGCGCCCCAGGGTTGGTAGGAGTCGGCGATGGTCCGCCGCGCCTGCTGTGGTCCGAGAGGTTCGGGCCGATAGTCGAGTCCGGCGGGATCGGCCAATGAGGCGAGAAGATCCTGGGGGTAGGGGAAACCGCACCGGGTGGGGTTGCTGACGGTGAGATCGAAGGGGACCTGACCCATCTTCGATCGAGCCTCGGCAAGGCGGTTCGGCTCGAGGCCTCGCGGGACCCGGTTGGAAAAGCGGATCAGAGCCCCAGGAAGAGGATCGCCAGCCCAGAGGCGGCGATGACCGAGCCCGCGAGGGTGTGCGACCAGCGTTCGAGGGGGCCGAAGCGAAGCTGTTTGGCACCCTTGAGCGCCAGCGCAGTGAGCCCGACCATGGTCACGAGAGTGACGGCGGTGAAGACCACTGCGGTTGCGACGGCAAGGGTCCAATCGCCCCGGCTTGCCGGCAGGACGAAGAGGGGGATCAGAGGTTCACACGGACCGAGGACAAAGACCAGGAAGAGCGCCCAGAAGGTGAGATTCGAACCCATTCCATTTTCGTGCTTGTGTTCGGCATCGCCGTGGGTGTGGAGATGGACATGGCCGTGGTGGTGGTGGGTTTCGATGCCCTTCGAGTTCCGCAAGGCGTGGCGAATGCCCCAGAGCGCGTATGCAAGGCCAAACGCAACCAGCGCCCATGCGGCGAGATCGCCGCGGCCTCCTTCAACCCCTTCAATCTTGGCGACGGCGACGCCGAAGACGACCCCGAGTCCACCCAAGAAGATCGAAGAAGCCACATGGCCGAGGCCGCAAATAGCTGTTACCACGAGAGTTTTGGTCATGGACCACGAACGCGCCCGGGCGAGGACGATGAATGGTAGGTAGTGGTCGGGGCCGAGGATCGTGTGGAGAAAAGCGATTCCGCCGGCTGCGGCAATCACACTCAAACTGAAGCCTGTGATCTCCATTCACACCCCTCCATCGACCACGATCCCCAGAATACCGCCGGTCGGCAGTCATACGCAAGCGAAAATCGTAATACCTGGATGGAGGCGAGGGGACGGGGTGAGATGGCTGCTTGCAGCCATCTCGAATTATGAATTATGAATTATGAATTTCGGGCTCCATTGCGCCGGCCACCATTGGGTTGAACCGCGAAGGCGCACAGAGCGCGAAGACATCGCAACCATCGCAAATGGGACGCGGATTTCGCGGGATGGGCACGGATTCCATCGCTCGGAAATACCGCAGATAGCGCAGATCAATGCAGATAGAGCCATCGCACCATCGCATCGTCGCAACCACGAAGACACCAAGGCACGAAGGGATCACGGAGGCATCGCACCATCGCAAGAGAAAGCGCGGGGGCGCAATGCCATCACACTGGAAGGGTGGCAACGCGAGATTGTGAGGTCGTCTGACTGGCGTGGCGGCGACACGCGTACGTGAATCTCACTGAAGGTGGGGCCAGCCCCACCCTACGTCGGACACCCCATTGTCTGGAGGGATGTAGGGTGGGGTTGACCCCACCTTCAGTGTCGGGCCCGAGTCCTTCGCCCCGTCACGGCAGTTGGACACCCTTCCTGGATACGTCGCCAGGTCAGTCAACAAGAATCTCTGCGAAGTCTCTGTGTTCTCTGCGTTCTCTG
>Ga0164313_10006263_pt1 | contig 10504 bp, 9 predicted proteins | sample GuaBasSedimGuay4_FD_113735 | JGI IMG/M metagenome (GOLD analysis project Ga0164313, IMG submission 113735) | Subseafloor sediment microbial communities from Guaymas Basin, Gulf of California, Mexico - Guay4, Core 4569-4, 0-3 cm | ecosystem: Environmental > Aquatic > Marine > Hydrothermal vents >...
ATTTCGAATTTCGAATTTCGAATTTGACCCCCGCCAGCCCGCCCACCCAGTAATCAGTGATCAATAACCAGTGATCAGTTGGAAAGTCCGAGGGGTTGGTGGGCGGGAAATTCCTAATTCCTAATTCCTAATTCCTAATTCAACCCCTTTTCTCACTGTGCAACGCAGTTTGGCTCTGGCACAATCATCCGATGACTGAGACGAAACCTATCCGCATTCTTGGTGTCGGCAACGTGCTCTGTACCGACGATGGTCTCGGGCCGTATGCCGTCAAGGTATTGGAGGCACAGTACGAGTTTCCCGAAGGTGTCGAGGTGATCGACGTCGGCACCCCGGGGCTCGACTTCACGCCCTACCTCGCCGGTACGCGAGCGGCGATCGTGATCGACACCGTAAGCGGCGAAGAACCGGCCGGCACCCTCAAGGTGATCCGCAACGAGGAGATCGTGTCGGCGCCGCCACCGTCGAGGATGAGCCCGCACGAGCCGGGTCTGCGCGAGGCTCTGATGGCGACCGAGCTGTCAGACAGCAGCCCGGAAGAGATTCTGCTCGTGGGCGTCGTGCCCGAGACCACCGAGGGAGGTACCCGGATGACGGATGCCGTCAAGGCGGCGGTATCGAAGGTCGTCGCGACGGTCGTCGAGGAGCTCGAACGATTGGGCCGGCCGGCAGTGCCTCGCGATCCGCCTGGCGAGCTCGAGATCTGGTGGGAGTGATGGCTATGCATCTCAGTGAAACATACGAACGAGCCCTCATCATCCTCATTGCGCTTCACAGCATCATCGTCGGCGTCATGCTGCTCTTTTTTGCAGAGTGGGCGATAGACTTCGCGGGCTGGTCTGGCGCCGAACCAATTTTCTTCATCTGGCAGGCCGGCGCCTTCCACTTCGTGCTGGCGGCCGGTTATTTGGTTGAGTACTCCCGCACAAAGACCATTTCCCTGCTTCTGATCGCCAAGACCACTGCCTTCGTCTTTCTGATCGGTGGAAGCTTACTCGCCGAAACACCGTGGTCGGTGTGGTTCTCGGGTGTGGCCGACGGCGCCATGGCGCTAACCGCGTTTCTGGTCCATCGGGCAGTGAACAAGACCTAAACTCCAACCACCGGACGGAGGAACCGCAGATCACGCAGATGAACGCAGATTGACTGACCTTTATCTGCGTGTATCTGCGCTATCTGCGGTTTGCGATGGAGCGATGGCGGGCGGCAAATCCGAAATCCGAAATTCCGTTCGAGTGGATGGGAACTCAAAACTAAAAACTAAAAATTCAAAACTCTTCCTCGAGCTCCTCGCCGCCGACCTCCTCGTAGATCTCGAGGATCTGATCGCAGCCGAACTGCATGGTCATGGTCAGATGGTCGTGGATGGCTCCCTCGAGGTCCTCGGCTTCGGGATCGTTGCGGAGCAACTCGACACAGGTGGCATTGATGGTCTGCATTGCGCCGCAGACCTCACGCACCCCGAAACCCTGCATGAGGCGTTTCTCGGCGAGGTCGCGGCAGTAGGTTGTGAAAAGTCCCCGATCGCGGGTTCGGATCGAGCTCTGGAGATGCCGCAGGAGGATCATGAAACGCCACTCGAGGACGTCGCGGGCGACCTTCTGGTACGACGGGAACCGCGACTCGGCACCCGGCACCAGCAGCTTGTCGAGGAAGGTCGTGCAGATCTCGTCGAGGTGCTTCTCGAGCAGGTGGTTGATGCGGAGGTTGGCGCGCAGGCGCACCTTCTTGAGAGCGGCGCGGTTGAGGCGGTGCCACTCGTTGGGATCGATCTTGAGGTTCTCGACCATGAACGGCATCCGCCGCTGCAGGGTGAGACGAGATCGGGGGTGCCATTCCAACTTCCGGTAGGTTTGGCCGGCATCGACCGCGAGGTCGAGATCAACGTAGCGGATCATCCAGGGACGTTCGAAGGGTCGTTTCCCGATTGCCCGCCCCATGATGTCGCGGGCCCGGACACCGATGTGTGCCAGTATTTTCGGGACGAATATAGGCCGTCTTCGTTGACCGTAAAAGTTGATGTTGGCGAGGTCGAAGAGCTGGCTGTGGGAGAGGGTCTCGCTTGGGCTGGCGATCAGGACCTCGCGCTGTTCGATCGTGTCGTTGTGCCGAATCAGTCGGCGCATGAAGGGTCCCATCTCACGTACGTGCAAGTAGGGAATCGCCGACTGGCCGCGTCCGCCGAGAATGCGGTTGTTCCACATGGAGGATAGCCAGACGTCGAGGAAGATGTAGAGGGGCGGGTACTCACACCAATCCGAGAAGATGGCCGCGAAACGAGTAATACACGAAGGTATGCAGTCATCGTATTCGGCCAACATCGCCTCACCGATTCGTTTGGTGGCGGCGTAGATGTGATCGCCGTCTGGGGGGCTGTCCTCGGTGAGCGATTGACCGCGTGGCGGGAAGTTGCAGGCCGCTACCGACGACGCGAAGATGAACCGCTTGAGTTCGAGGTCGCGGCACTCCTCGAGAACATTCCTCATCCCCTCGACGTTGGTGCGCTGGTACTCGGGATGATCCTCGCCGGTGAAGTCGTAGTGGGCGGCCAGGTGGATGACGTAGTCCGCGCCGCCTGACTCCCGGATGTAGCGGAAGGCGGAGGCGAGCTGCTCGGGTTCAGCGATGTCGACCTGGAACCATGTGATGTTCTTGTGGATCGGGGCGCCGCATCGGAGTTGAGAGCGCCGTCCGAGACCGACGATCCTGAAATCATCCTTGAAGTACTCAAGCAGGTGGCGGCCGATGAAGCCGGAAGCGCCGGTGATGATGAGACGCGGGAGTTCCATAAGCAGCGCATATTGTACCCGAACCCGATTCTGTGCCTTCGTCTCCATCCCCGCCCGCCGTCCGCGGTCTTCGACCACGGCCACGCGTTCTCGGCCGACGTCTCCTCCGAGAGCAAGCTCTCGTCGGAGCCATCGACCTCGCCCGCTGCGCGCCTGCGGCGCGCCGGCGGGCTACATTCGAGCGGGAGGACGCCCTCGAACTCCTTTTTTCCCGCCCCCACCCCCCGCCCACCCGCCCTCGGAAAGCCACGTCGGGCTTTGCCCGCCGAGGCTTTCCGAGAGGTAGGAGTGAAAAATGGCAGCTGAAGCTGATTGTGGTGCGTCGACGGTGCTGGATGCGCTACGCGTGGCGAGAACAGTCGGGTTCCCCGTGCCGGGAGGGCGCCGGGCGGCATTCCTAATTCCTAATTCCTAATTCCTAATTCGGACACGACGTCTCGCATGCCTCGCGACGAGGCCCTCCGCGCCAGCGCCACGCCGACCGGGGGCTCCGGGAGGAGGATGGAGATTGGGGGCGGCAAATTCGAAATTCGAAATTCGAAATTCGAAATCGCCGGGGTCGTTGGATTGGGCGGCTATACTTACCCCGTGCATGAAATGGGAATCGCCATCGAGGTCTATCGCACCTGCCGCGAGACGATCGAGGAGCACGGCGGCGGCCGTTTGCAAGGGGTGCGCCTTGCGGTCGGCGAACTTTCGGCGGTGGAGCCTGATCTGCTCGTTTCCGCCTGGGAGGCGGTAGTCTTCGACAGCCCAGATGCTGGTGCGGAGCTCGAGGTCAGATGGTGTCCTGCGCTCCAGTTCTGCAGCAGCTGCGACCAGGCCAAGGAGCGTTCCGAGGGAAGCTGGATGCGGGTCTGCCCGGACTGCGGATTTCCGCTCCAGGTCTCCGGCGGCGACGAGCTCGACGTCCTCGACCTCACCTTCGAGGAAGACGGGCCTGCCGATGCCGAAGCATTCGAATCGGAGAGATGAAGGCGGCCGTTCGTAAATACTTTTCCACGGTTACGGGAGGACTCGGAAATGAAGCAGGTTGTGACGGTCAAACGGCGCGCGCTGGCCGCGAACGAGGAGAGGGCTGAGCGATTGCGATCGCGCTTCGCAGCTTCGAACACCCTGGTGGTCAACCTGATCTCGTCCCCCGGGTCGGGGAAGACCTCCCTCCTCGAGGCAACCGTGCAGGCCCTCGATAGTAAGCTCCGCTGCGCCGTGATCGAGGGAGATGTGGCGACCGAGAACGACGCCAACCGCATCCGCGCCCTCGGCGTCCCCGCGCACCAGATCCTGACTTCCGGGGCGTGCCACCTCGATGCGCGGCTGGTGGAGAACGGGCTTGCCGAGGGCGGGTTTCCCGAGGTCGACATCCTGTTCATCGAGAACGTTGGCAACCTCATTTGCCCCACATCCTACGACCTTGGGGAGGACTTCAAGGTCGTTGTCCTATCGGTCACCGAGGGTGACGACAAGCCGGTCAAATACCCAGCCATATTCTCGCGCGCCGAAGTGGCGGTGATCTCGAAATCGGATCTGCTGGCGTACGTGCCGTTCGATCTCGAGGCGGTCAAGGAGCAAATCACCAGTCTCAATCCCTCCGGTGAGATCCTCGTCCTGTCGTCGCTGAAGGGCGACGGTGTCGACGATTGGATCGGGCTCCTGCACGCCCGTCTCGAGGACAAGAGGCGAGCCTGAGGGTGAATTCCAACCCGTTGAAAAGGCTGCAGATCCGGTGCCGAGGCACCGTCCAGGGCGTCGGTTTTCGGCCCGCCGTTCACCGCATCGCCACGTCGCTCGGTCTCGCCGGCTGGGTTATCAACGACCCCCAGGGGGCGACCATCGAGATCGAAGGGCCGGAGGAGGCGGTTGCGCTTTTCATCGACCGTCTGTCCTCGGATCTGCCGCCCCTCGCCCGGCTCGATGCGGCCGAGCAAGAACCGCGCGAGCCGGTGGGGGAGGAGGGCTTCGAGGTCCGGACATCGGCCCTGGGCCGGCCAAAGGGGGCGTTGGTGCCGCCGGACGCCGTCCTTTGCGACGACTGCCGCCGCGAGATGGAGACGCCGACGGACCGACGCTACCGCTACCCCTTCACAACCTGTACCAACTGCGGGCCTCGGTTCTCGCTGGTCCGGGAGCTGCCGTACGATCGCGAACGCACCTCGATGGCCTGCTTCGAGCTGTGCCCGGACTGCGAGCACGAGTACACAGACACCCTTGACCGTCGCTTTCACGCCGAGCCGGTGGCCTGCCCCGTGTGTGGACCGCGGCTGTGGCTCGCCGACGAGGGCGGCGGGGAGATCGCGTCGGTCGATGACCCGATCATCGGCGCGGCCGAGGAGCTGCTCGCGGGGCGGATCATCGCCGTCAAGGGGCTCGGTGGCTTCCAGCTCGCCTGCCGCGCCGACTCATCAGAGGCTGTGATGCGGCTGCGCCGACGCAAGAAGAGGTTCGGCAAACCGTTCGCCGTCATGCTCCGCGACGTCGAATCGGCCCGTAGAATTGTCGAGCTCGATGCCAACGCAGAGGCACTTCTGGGTTCTCCGCGGTCGCCGATCGTGCTCGCGCCGCGGCGTCGTCCGTCGCCGATCGCTGATGAGGTTGCGCCGGGTCTTGACGATCTTGGGGTGATGATCCCAACGACGCCGCTGCACGTGGAGCTCATGCGGCCCACGGAGATGCCGCCGCTGGTCATGACCTCGGGGAACCTTTCGGAGGAGCCGCTCCGCCGCGGCAATCGGGAGGCGGTGGCGAGCCTGGCCGGCATCGCCGATTGCTTCTTATTGCATGACCGTGACATCGTCCGCCGCATTGACGACTCGGTGGTGCGCACGTCGCCGCGGGGCCCGATGATGGTGCGCCGCGCCCGGGGCTGGGTCCCCGAGCCGCTCCGGCTGCCGGTTGAGTCCTCGCCGGTCATCGTCGCCACAGGAGGCCACCTTCAGGTCACGGCCTGCGTGACCCAGGGCGCGCTGGCGTTTCTGTCGCAGCACGTGGGCGATCTCGACTCGGTGCCGGCGAGGGAGTTCCTCGTCGAGGTCATCGACGGTCTCCTGGACTTCCTGCAGGTCGAGCCGGGCCTGGTGGTGGCCGATTCCCACCCGGATTACCCGAGCACGTGGTTGGCGGCCGATTTGGCAGAGAAACACGGCACGGAGATGGTGTCGGTCCAACACCATCTCGCGCACGTGGCGGCGGTGCTTTCGGAGCACGGCAGATTCCCCGGGCCGGATGAGCATTGTCTCGGCATCGCGCTCGATGGTACGGGATGGGGCCCGGATGAGACGGCCTGGGGCGGCGAGTGGCTCGAGCTCGGAGATGATCTCCGGTGGCGGAGACTGGCGCACCTCGAAGCGCTGCCCCTGGTCGGCGGTGAGAAGGCGGTTCGCGAGCCGTGGCGGGTGGCGGTGGCGGCCCTCGTGCGAGCGGGGGAGACGGAGCTGATTGCTGCGACACTGATGGGTGCTCAGATGAAGGCGGATGGTCTCGAGACGGTGGCGCGGCTGGCGGAGCAGGACGGGTGGCCGCGGGCGTCGGGTGCCGGGCGCATCTTCGAGGCGGCGGGGGCGCTGCTCGGCGTTGGGCTAATCAACCGCTGGGAGGGCGAGGCTGCGGCGCGTCTGGAAGCCCTGGCGGCGCCGGAGTGGGGGAGGGCGGAGCCGTGGCCGGAGCTCGAGGTCGTGGACGACGATTCGGGCCTTGTGTTGCCCTCTGCCCTGCTTCTCGCCGAGGTAGCGAAGCGAGCGGTGTCCGGTGAAACCCTGGCGACCGTGGCTGCCGGCTTCCACGCGACATTCTGCCGTTTGGCGGCCGAGATTACCGGCCGGCTGAGTCTGCCTCGAGGCGCCGTGGTGGCCCTCGGCGGCGGCTGCCTGGTCAACCGCCTGCTGAGCGACCGACTGGCCGAGGAGCTGGAAGCTCGGGGCTTCGAAGTGCTGCTGCCGAGGAACGTGCCACCCGGAGACGGCGGCCTGTCCTACGGCCAGGCAGCAATAGCCGCGGTCGCTGCAGCCAGGGGGGTGCAGCCGCGACAGGTCATCGTTGAAACGATTGAACGATAGAACGTCAAACGTTGGAACCCGCCCGTTCACGTCGCAAACACGAAGACACAAAGACACGAAGACCACACACCCATCGGAGGAAACCGCAGATAACGCAGATGAACGCAGATAGGCAAGGAAGATCTCGCGGGAGTGGATAGGCCGTGCCGGAGATTGACGGCGGAACAGCCGGCGATCTGACGATCGCCGGCTGCCGGTGAGAAGCAAGTCTGCTCCGAACGCGAGCGTTCGTCGCAGCCATGCTTCCCACCGGCCGACGCACCAGGGGCGCGTCGGTTCCGCCTCGCCTCCCTCCTGATTGGAAGGGGGGACACCGTCCATACACCTACAAGGGATGAGGTGTGGCGAGGTCTGCGCTCTCCGAGAGCGCAGGCCGGTGGACCGGGCCACCGCGACGAACGCGTGCGTTCGGAGCGATGGCCCGGTCCAGCGGTCCTCGGGCGTCGTTCGACGACGGCCGAGGACCTCGCCACGTGCTCGAGTTTCGCGGAAAGCCATCTGCGTTATCTGCGTTATCTGCGGGCAACTTGCCTTGCGATGCTTCGTGTCTTTGTGTCTTCGTGTTTGCGATGGGTGCGCGCGGCCTTTGCGTTCTTGGCGTCTTTGCGGTTCAAAAGTCCGTGGGCGGGACGTTCAAACGAAAATTGGCGGTGGCCCCTGTAGGATATAGGGGCGACAAAACCGGTGGTCCGCTTGGCGGTCGCCGTTCGAGAGGGAGGGGTTGTCGATGTGTCTCGCCATTCCCATGGTGTTGATCGAACGAGACGAGTTCCAGGGTGTCGCCGAGATCGACGGGGTGCGGCGGCAGATCTCGGTGATGTACGTGCCGGAGGCCGAGGTCGGGGACTACGTTTTGGTCCACGCCGGGTTCGCCATCACCCAGGTCGATGCCGACGAGGCGGCCAAGACCCTCGAGCTTTTGCGCGAGTACTCTGATTCGATGGTGGAGCTGTGAGCGGCGGACCGCACTCGGATCCTGCGGCCATGGCCGGGTTACTGGATGATCTGCGGAAAGAAGCCGACAAGCTCGATCGGCGTCTGACCTTCATGGAGGTTTGCGGGACCCACACCCACAGCGTTGCGCGCGCCGGTCTGCGACGGCTGATGCCGGCCAACGTGCGTCTGATTTCCGGCCCGGGCTGCCCCGTTTGCGTGACGCCTGTCGATTACCTCGATCGCGCCCTGGCCCTGGCGGTGTTGCCGGATACGGTGGTCTGTACCTTCGGGGATTTGATGAGGGTGCCGTCGAGCACAGTGAGCCTCGAACACGCGCGCGCCGAGGGCGCCCGGGTGGAGATCGTGTACTCGCCCAGAGATGCCCTCCAGATGGCGCGAGACAACTCCGGGTTACGAGTCGTCTTTCTCGCGGTGGGCTTTGAGACCACCGTCCCCACGATCGCCGGCGCCCTCGTTGAGGCGGAAGCGGACGAGGTCCCGAACTTCCTGCTTCTGCCCGGCAACAAGACGATGCCAGAAGTCATGAAGGTCCTGGTGGACGACCCCGATCTCGAGGTCGACGGGTTCCTGCTCCCGGGCCACGTGTCCGTGATCACCGGCTGGAAGCTCTTCGACTTCCTGGCCGACGATTTCGGCGTCTCAGGAGTGGTGGCAGGCTTCATGCCAACCGATGTTGTGCAGGGCGTTCTCGCCCTCGTCCGGCAGGCGGCGGACGAACGCCCGGGGATCGGCAATGTCTACGGGAGGGTCGTGACCGCCGACGGTAACCGCCACGCGCGGGAGATCGTGGACCGGTATTTCGAGCCCTCTGACGAGATCTGGCGCGGTTTTGGAACGGTACCCGGTTCGGGACTCACTCTGCGGCCGGAATTCTCGCACCGCGACGCGACGCAGATCACAGTGGATCTGCCCGAACCGTTCGAGCCGGCGGGCTGCCGATGCGGCGACGTCCTGCGCGGCGTGATCGACCCGCCGGAGTGTTCGCTCTTCGATGCCGGCTGCGACCCGGACACGCCGGTTGGCGCCTGTATGGTGTCCTCCGAGGGTACCTGCGCGGCCTGGTATCGCCACGAGCGCTGGGCGTCGGAGGTTGGCTCATGAAGGCTCCCAAACGGGTGCTTCTCGCGCATGGAGGTGGAGGCCGGTTGACGCGCCAGCTGGTGGAGGAGCTCTTTCTGCCGGCTCTCCGCAATCCCCACCTGGAAACCCTCACCGACGCCGCGGTGCTGCCCGAAATGCCGCCCGGACGGCCTGCCCTGACCACCGATGCGTTCGTTGTCGACCCGCCGGTTTTCTCCGGCGGTGATCTCGGCTGCCTCTCGATCTTCGGTACAGTCAACGACCTCGCCATGGGCGGTGCGCGACCGCTCTGGCTGACCTGGGCGCTGATCCTCGAGGAAGGCGTCGAGGGCGAGCTGCTCGAGACCTGTGTTCGTGGTGCGGCCCGGGCCGCCGAAGCGGCTGGAGTGGTGGTTGTGGCCGGAGACACGAAAGTGGTTCCGCGGGGCAAGGGTGACGGAGTCTTCGCGGTCACCGCAGGCCTCGGTGTGGTGCCTCCCGGCCGAGATCTCTCCGACGCACACATTCGTCCGGGTGATGCCATTCTGGTCTCTGGACCCATCGGCGACCACGGCGCCACCATACTCGCTCACCGCCACGGGCTCGACGCGCCCGGGCTTTTGTCGGACTGCGGTCCGCTGGCCGGGCTGGTGGAGGCACTTCTCGACAGTGGGGCGGCGGTTCGCTCGCTCCACGACCCGACCCGGGGCGGGGTGGTCACCGTGTGCCACGAGGTTGCGGGTCGCAGTGGGAGCCGCGTTCTACTCCTGGAGGAGGATCTTCCGGTGCGGCGGGAGGTCTCAGGGGTGTGCGATCTCCTCGGCCTCGATCCGCTGGCGTTGGCCTGCGAGGGACGGGCGCTGGTGTGGGTGGCGGCCGAGGACGCCGAACGGGCCGTCGAAGCGATGCGGAGGCATCCCGCCGGGGCGGAAACCGTGGTCATCGGCCGGATGGAGGAGGGCGCAGCCGGGACCCCGCCGGTGGTTATGAAGACCGGAGTAGGTGGCGAACGGCCGCTCGATCTCCTCTCCGGGCTCGATCTGCCGAGGATCTGCTGATGGATGCTCAATCGCTGTCGTGGAGCCTGCTGGCCGCAGCATTTGGTGTCGGCGTCGTCCACACCCTGCTCGGGCCCGACCATTATCTGCCGTTTATCATGCTTGCCCGTGCCCGCGGCTGGAGCCGCCTGCGGACGGTCGCGGTGACGGTGGGATGCGGCATCGGCCACATCCTGTCATCGGTGGTTCTGGGAGGGCTCGGGATCGCCTTCGGGTTGGCGATTGGCCGCGTGGAAACCGTCGAGTCCGGTCGTGGGCCGATCGCGGCATGGGCGCTGGTCGCCTTCGGCGTCGCCTACGCGCTGTGGGGGCTCCGCCATGCGCTTCGCAAGCGAAAGGGGCTTGAAGCCCACGTCCATGGTGACGACGTCCACATCCATAGCCACGGGCTGAGCCCGCACGGCCACGACCACCACCGGGTAGGCACCAAAACCACGTTCTGGGCGCTGTTCATCATCTTCGTCCTCGGGCCCTGCGAGCCCTTGATTCCGCTCTTCGCCCTGCCGGCGAGCCAGGGCCGATGGGACATGGCCGTGCTGACCGCGATCGTTTTCGGGGTGGCGACCCTGGTGTCGATGGTCGGCGCCAC
>Ga0164313_10006264_pt1 | contig 10503 bp, 9 predicted proteins | sample GuaBasSedimGuay4_FD_113735 | JGI IMG/M metagenome (GOLD analysis project Ga0164313, IMG submission 113735) | Subseafloor sediment microbial communities from Guaymas Basin, Gulf of California, Mexico - Guay4, Core 4569-4, 0-3 cm | ecosystem: Environmental > Aquatic > Marine > Hydrothermal vents >...
ACCGTGTGCATCAGCTTGGCCGCACCGACAATGGCATCTACCGGACAGGCCTGAATACACAAGGTACAACCAATGCAGCGTTGCTCATCAATAACGACCACCGTTTTGGGCTTTTCCTCACCATTTTCCGGGTTCAGCGGTTTTTCTTCACGGCCCAGCAAATCGGCCAGCGCACGTATACCGGCTTCACCGCCCGGCGGACACTGGTTGATATCCGCTTCCTCTTTGGCAATAGCCTCAGCATAGGGCCGGCAACCCGGAAAACCGCATTGTCCACACTGGGTTTGCGGTAGCAGGGCATCGATCCGGTCGACCACCGGGTCTGTTTTGACCTTCAGGCGAATTCCTGCCCAGCCGAGTCCGAGGCCAAACGCCAATCCCAGCACAGTCAGTGTGGCAATGGCAATCAGCATCTTACAAGTTAGCCAGTCCGTTGAAGCCCATGAACGCCAGTGCCATCATGCCGGCCGTTATCAGGCCGATGGGCGCACCTTTAAACGGTAGCGGCACATCAGCGACCGCGATGCGCTCACGCATAGCCGCGAACATCACCAGCACCAGGCCGAAGCCGGCCGCGGCACCGAAACCATACAAGGCGGATTGCAACAGGCTGTGTTGTTCCTGCACGTTCAGCAATGCCACACCAAGAACGGCGCAATTGCTGGTAATCAGTGGCAGGAAAATTCCGAGTACACGGTAAAGGATCGGGCTGCTCTTGCGCATGATCATTTCAGTCAGTTGCACGGTGACCGCGATGACCAGGATAAAACTCAGGGTCGAAAGGTATTCAAGTGAGAGTGGCTTGAGCAGGTACTCGTACAGCAGGTAACTGGAAACCGATGACAGGGTCAGTACAAACGCGGTCGCGACCGCCATACCCATTGCGCCTTCCAGTTTGTTGGACACGCCCATAAACGGGCACAGGCCTAAAAAGCGTACCAGTACGAAGTTGTTGGCCAGCACGGTACTGACAAGTATTAGCAGATGCTCAGCCATCGTGAATCCACTGAAATACCACTTGTCAGGTCACTCGTGTGCCGGGCTCTGCACCTTCATCCGGGCTGAGTATATAAAGGCCACTGTCATCATCGCCGGCGGCCAGGACCATTCCTTCCGAAACACCGAAACGCATCTTGCGTGGTTTCAGGTTGGCCACCATGACCGTGTGCCGTCCGATCAGGTCGGCGGGATCATAAGCGGATTTGATGCCGGCAAATACGTTGCGGGTTTCGCTGCCGAGGTCCAGTGTTAACTGCACGAGTTTTTTTGCCTCGGGCACTGCTTCGGCGTTGATTATTTTTACAATCCGTAAATCGACTTTCAGGAAATCATCTATGGTGATTTCATCTGCCAGGTCCAGTGCCGGGGCAGAGGGATCTTCAGTTGATTCCAGGTCTTCTTTTGAGGCTTCTATCATGGCTTCAATTTTGACCGGATCGACGCGTGTCATCAGTGGCTTGAAGGCATTGATGGAAACACCCAACATCGGCTGGTCGAGGTCGGACCATTGGTCCACGGGTACAGCGAGGAACTCTGCAGCTGTGGCGGCCGTGAATGGCACAACCGGTGCCAGGTAGGTGATCAATACACGAAACAGGTTAATGCCCTGTGTGCAGATCGCCTGCACATTGTCCTGTTGGCCTTCCTGTTTGTTCAATTGCCAGGGTTTGTGCTCATCAATATAACGGTTACCTTCATCGGCGAGTGCCATGATGCGCCGGATTGCCGACTGGTAATTGCGTTGTTCAAAATCGTTGGCGATAGCTTCGCGCTCGTCAATGAAGAGCTGATAGAGTTTCGGATCCGGTAGTTCGGTTGCCAGACGGCCTTCGGAACCGCGTTGGATAAAGCCTGCACAACGGCTGGCAATATTGACGACCTTGCCGACCATGTCTGAATTTACCCGTGCGACAAAATCGTCCATGTTCAGATCGATGTCTGCCATGCCGGTGCCCAGGCGTGCACAAAAGTAATAGCGCAGATAATCCGGGTTCAGATGATCAAGATAGGTGCGCGCCTGGATAAAGGTGCCACGTGACTTGGACATTTTTGCGCCATCGACCGTCAGGAAACCATGTGCATACACGGCCGTGGGTGAGCGGAAGCCCGCCCCCATCAGCATGGTGGGCCAGAAAAGCGTATGAAAATAGACGATGTCCTTGCCGATGAAATTGTACATTTCGGTATCGGTGTCCGGCTTCCACCAGTCATCAAAATCCAGACCAATGCGCTCGGACAACTCCTTGAAACTGGCCATGTAACCGATGGGCGCATCGACCCATACATAAAAATATTTGTCATCAGTTCCAGGGATTTTAAAACCGAAATAGGGTTCATCACGTGAAATATCCCAGTCACGTAAGCCTTCTTCGAACCACTCCTGCATTTTGTTTACAACTTCCGGCTGCAAGGCGCCCGATGTCATCCATTTTTGCAGGCGGTCTGCGAACTCTGACAAACGTACAAAGTGGTGTTCCGAATCACGCATGACCGGCTGCGTACCGCTGACGGCCGAGCGGGGGTCAATCAGGTCGGTCGGGCTGTAGGTGCTGCCGCAGGCCTCACAACTGTCGCCGTACTGGTCCTCGGTTTTGCACTTGGGACAGGTACCCTTAATGAAGCGATCAGGCAAAAACATGCCCTTGTCTTCATCATAGAACTGGGAGATGGTGCGTTTCACAACATAACCGCCTTCGTTAAGACGGTTATAAATGGTTTCTACACACTGGCGATTGGCTTCACCATTGGTATCCGAGTAATTATCGTAGCTTAGCCCGAAATCTTTAAAATCCTGCTGGTGTTCGGCATTCATCTTTGAAATCAGCTGTTCCGCTGTGATGCCTTCAGCCTCTGCCCGTAACATGATGGGTGTGCCATGCGCATCGTCAGCCCAGGCAAAATAACACTCATGGCCCTGTGCGCGTTGATAGCGGGCCCAGATGTCCGTCTGGATATACTCAAGCATATGCCCGAGGTGAATTGCACCGTTGGCGTAGGGCAGGGCGCTGGTGACAAGGATTCGTCTTTTTTGTTTGCTCATAATGTCTGCTGTTAATGCCGGCTTCGGGGCAAATATTCCGGGTCAATATTCGAATGCGCAATTATGGCATGACGGGCAGTCAAGCTGTAGCGCGGACAGTTAAATTGGCTACTTTAAGCCAATGGCGGGGACAACCATTCAATCATCTGGCCGCTTACAGCCTGGCTAGTGAGTAAATCCAAGTGGTTGGTTCGGTAGGCAATCCATTGTGCGTCCTGCTCAAATGCCAGGTATTGCTGCGCATTATCGTGCTGGCCGAGAGCGCTGCGCAAAGGAACCAATCCATCGCCAACCAGGCGGTCGGCCAGCAGACTGCGTCTGGATGCCGTGGTTGCGGCCACCGTGTAACAGGCTACACCTGCAGGCAAGGGCACTGCTTCCCGATTATCTGGTTTACGTTTGAAACGGTCGTGATCCTGCCAGTCATCGTCCAGTACGTGACCATGACGAAGATCGGTGATACCGGCGCTACGCAATTGAACCAGGCCGGTAAAGGGGGCGCTGTAGGGCGTGCTGCCGATAATGACATCCAGCCAGTTGCCGGCTTGCTCCAGTGGGGCACCGTGGTGGGGCGTGCCAAGGAATATGATGTTCTTCAGATGTTCCGGCCAGCGTAGATCATCCTGTCTGGCATAGTGAACCGCGCTGCGGGTCAGCAAACCGCCCATGCTGTGGGCGACAATGGTCAGTTCTTCAATCGGAACGGGCCAGTGTTCGACAAAATGCTCCAATTCTGCAGATAATTCCTGTCCGTTTATGGATGTGTGCAATCCTGAGTTGTAGCGTAAGTACACCGGCGTGTAACCCAGTGCCGCAGCCAGCGCCTCACCATGGTCATGTACGGTTTCGTCCTGTTTTGCCTGCCACTGCAGGTCATTCATACACAGACCGTGAATGAGCAGCAGCACCTTCCCCGTGGCAGCGGGCACCGGGTCATCCCGGGTCAGGGCATTGCCCTGGTAACGCAGAGTCATGGGCGTTGCAAACTGATTATTAGTGGCCACCAGGCGATCTCCCATCACGCCGTTTAATGCGGCCAGTACTGCTTCACGCCGGCGTGTCCCGGGTTCAGCATCCTCTGCCGATTCCAGCAGGGGTTGCAGCTTCGACAAGGCCGTATCTACACCTTTGCCGACGGCAAAGGTAGCGGCGTGAACACTTTTGTAAACAAGACTGCTAATGACGTGTATAACTTTGCCCCCGGGGAGGCCTTTGGTGTTTAGCACTGATTTATGCACGCCTTCGACAATCCGGGTGACGCCGGTGGCCGCCTGGGTCGCAAGTTGTGTTATGCCCCGAATATCTGATTTACGCAGGTGTCTTGAAGGTTTGTCTGGTGGTTGCTTACTCATGATGGAATAGGCTCAAGCTGTGGTCCGGGCCTGAAGGAAGCTGCCAATTTCTGTCCATGCCTCGGCCGCTTGGGGCAGATCCGGATCAAAAATCTGCCAGACGTGCACCATGTCGGGCCAGGTCTGCAGTTTGACCGGCGAACCGGCCGCACAGGCCTTGTAAACATAGCGGCGGGCATCATCCAGTAACATTTCTGCTTCACTGGCTTGCACCAGGATTGGGGGCAGGCCCGAAAGATCTCCCAGTAAAGGTGAAGCAATGGGATTGGCCGGTCGGATCCGGTGGGCCCAGACTATCCACCAACTCTTCACGAATCGTGGCAGCTTGTTGAGTGGTCGCATGATGGGTTCGAGCATAATATCCGTGACCTGGTTGCCACGTATGCTGGCACCGGAAAAAGTACTGTCAGTTAAAGGCGACAGTGCGATAACCGCATCCGGCACACGCAAGTTGTTGTCCCGTACCCATGCGGCCAGCGACAGGGCGAGATTACCGCCGGCAGAATCACCACCGATGAACAGTTGTTGCAGAGCAGCGGGACCATCCGGCCCATTTTCCAGCAACCACTGGTAGGCGGTTCTGCAGTCTTCAACACAGTCCATATGCTTGTGTTCCGGCAACAGGCGGTAGTCAATTGCCAACACGGCACAACCGGTGATTTCAGAAAATTTGCTGGTAATGGTGCGATGACTTTTAGGGCTGCCCATGATGAAGCCTCCGCCATGGATATACAGCACCCGCCGGGCGCTGTCGGCCCCGGGGGCGATGACCCATTCGGCGGGTATGCCTCCGGCATCGGTTCTCAGGAACTTGCTTGAATAGTCACGACCGTCGCTCATCGTGTCGATCGCTGCACGTGCTCCCTCCATTTCACCTTTTTTAACGGCTTGCGAGATTAGAACAGTGATATCTTTGACCTTCCTGTTCACCATGTCTTGAGCCGGTTCCGATCCCTGTATTTTGGGGAAGCGGCTTATACTGTCGGGCTCAACGGGGGCCGGGTACTCGTGATCGTGCTTTCCGTGCAGATAAAATCGCTCGAAAACCCAAAATATAATAATGATAAAAACAAGGCCGGTTAACAGGTACATTTGTCAGTTCCAAAGTGGATCATTTGAGTTTGTTCGCCCCGGGCTAAAAACTCAATAGTTTAATAGCCGATTTCAGTTACAATGATGCAGTGTAGACGCAATATCTATCAGGGATTCATTGAATTGACTGCAAAACCCAGCAAAGAACCAATTTCAAAGGTTGATACAGCCTGGTTGCGTATGGAGCAGCCGACTAACCTGATGATGATCAATGGGGTTTTCATCCTGGATGGGCAGTTGGACTTTCCGAGATTACTTGAGACCATAGAACAACGATTCCTCACATTCAGGCGGTTCCGGCAAAAGGCGGTGGATGGCCCCGGTGGCGCGAACTGGATATTCGATGAAGATTTCAATATTAACGATCATGTTCGTCGCACGGCTTTGCCAGGTGCTGCGGACCAGGCGGAACTCGAGATCCTTGTATCTCAATTGGCCAGCACACCGCTGAATAAATCACGGCCGCTCTGGCAGTTTCATATAGTGGAAAACTACGTCGATGGCCCGGCGATTATTATCCGGATACATCACTGTATTGCCGACGGTATCGCGCTGGTACAGGTCTTTCTTTCACTGACCGATCCGACACGTGCAGGCCGCCCATCCGCACGCAAGCCGGAGACGTGGAAAAAGCGACGCGCGGATGAGTCAGATATCTTCAAACGTCTGCTGGATCCTGCGCTTGAAGGGCTGGATTTTGCGACCCATCTGGGTCAGCGCCTGATCAGGGAAGGCAGCAGGATGTTGCAAAATCCTACCATTGCCGGCGACTACGCCCAGGAAGTAGGTGAAATTGTCCGTGAACTGGCCCACTCCCTAACCCTCGAGGATGATCCGGTGACCCGTTTGAAGGGACGTCTTGGTGTTGCCAAGCATGTGGCCTGGGCCGAACCATTACCACTTGCCGAAGTGAAGGGCGTAAGCAAGGCATTTGGATGTACGGTTAACGATGTACTCATTGCTGCGGTAACCGGTGCACTTCGGCAATACATGATTTCTGAAGGCGACAGTCCCGCAGATATACAAGACATACGCGTCACGGTACCGGTTAACCTGCGCCCGCTTGAACATGCGAAGGACCTCGGTAACCATTTTGGTCTTGTATTCCTGTCGCTGCCACTTGCTATAGATAATCCGCTGGGTCGCTTGTACGAAGTCAATGACCGCATGAATGAACTGAAGTCCTCAAAGCAAGCCGCGGTTACTTTCGGATTCCTTGCGGCGCTCGGTATGGGGCCTGCGGCTGTACAGAAGCCAGTCCTGGATATGCTCAGCAAGAAGGCCACCGCAGTACTGACTAATGTTCCGGGACCGCAAGAACCGATCTACCTGGCTGGGTCAAAAATGAAGGAAATGATGTTCTGGGTACCTCAGAATGGGCAGATCGGACTGGGGATCAGCATACTCAGCTATGACGGTAAGGTGTTCTTTGGATTGATCGCCGACCGCCGCTTGGTGGCGGATCCGTCAGCGGTCATTTCGAGATTCCAGAAGGAATTTGAAAAACTCCTGTACCTGGGCCTGATGCTGCCGCTTGAAGGCCGGCCCAGTCCGGACAGTGCCCGGTGCCTGCTGGAAAATTGTTGATTGATTACCTGCCTGTGTTTGGCAAGATCAGGACATAGTTAATGGGACTGGAAAATCGCAATCCATTCGAAATCTTTGCTGCCTGGTTGGAAAAGGCCTCGCAAAGCGAAGTCAACAATCCGGATGCCATGACCCTGGCGACAACAGGCAGGGATGGCCGGCCTTCGGCACGAATGGTGCTGTTGAAAGACGCCGGGCCCGACGGGTTTGTTTTCTATACCAATATGGAAAGCCTCAAAAGCCGGCAACTTTCCGAAAACCCGTACGCGGCATTATTGTTCCACTGGAAAACACAAGACCGCCAGATCCGTATTGAGGGGCGGGTGGAGCAGGTTCCGGATGCGGAGGCAGATGCTTATTTTGCATCCAGACATCGCTCCAGTCAGCTGGGTGCCTGGGCTTCACGCCAATCGCAGCCCATGGAAGGATGGGCCGCGCTGGAGAAACGGCTCGCCTTTTATACGGCAAAGTTCCATATTGGCCCGGTACCACGACCCGAATTCTGGTCAGGGTTCCGCCTGCGTGCGGAGCGTTTTGAGTTTTGGCAGGAAGGTAGTTTTCGCCTCCACCGTCGATATATATTTACGTTATCAGACAACAACGATGAGAAGTGGGCCGTGCAGCAGGTTTATCCATAGACCCGTTCGGTTTACTCCATCTCTGCCAGCGCCGCTTCGATATCCAGTTTCGCCATCGCGTCTATCGGCTGTAATTCAGTGGCCTTAACATATAGATCTGTAACTTCATCCAATCTGTCATCCCCGAACAACAGGTATAACCCGTTGCCATACTCGATGTGGGCAATGGGTGCGTCCGGCGTCAACTCCAGCGCCCGTTCAAAGTGTTTCAATGCTTTGGCCGGTGTCGCGCCATAGGTTAGCTTGCCAAGCATTTTACCGACCTTTTCTATGACTTCGGCGTAATACGCACCAAGCGCAATATTGGCATCTGCATGTTCCGGTTGCAGGTACAGGGTATTTTCAAGACTGGACTGAATTTTCCCGCCGAGCCCCTGGCTCAAGGCTTTGACGATGGAAATACTCTGGCTGTAGCGGCCCAGGGTAAAAGCATGGAAATAATGGCTGTTCGGATCGTCCGGCAAAACTTCAATTGCGGCTTCCGCACGCTTTACGGCGGCTAGTAAGCAGGCTTGAGCAGTCGCCTCATCGGGTTCCAGGTAGGTTGCATAAATCCCTGCAGCCTTGTTGGCCGGACCGTGTGCGAGGTGACCACATTGACTGGCTAATTCGGTTGCCTGTTGAAAATCACCGGCGTGATAACTACGCCAGGCATCCTGGATCGTGTTAGCCAGTGCCGAATAGTCGCCGTCAAAAGACCCGGGTGCGGCGTCTGGGGTCTCCTCCAGAGACTGCCGAACCCAGTCGGTATCCGGGAATTCAACACAATCACCGCAGTGCAGATCAGGCCATGATTCCTGCAATTTATCGCCTTCGTACAAGAAGTCGGTGTTGTCGTAGGGAAAGCTGTTCCATTTAGACATGAGCGTGGTTTCCGTGATCTGGGTACATTGAAAATTATTTCTGTTTTCTAGTGTGTTTACTCTAATTTATTTCCTTAACATGAGGTCATCATTAATTAACCCTCACTGTAATAAGGAGATTGAAATGAGTAAAAAGACACTTAAAAAGAAAGTACAGGCGAAACCCGAAATAAGCAAGTTCGCAGCACCCGTCGTTGATTCGGCACGGGAAATCTGGCTGGCAGGACTGGGTGCATTAAATGTTGCACAGACTGAAAGCGTCAAACTGGTCGAACAGGGTAACAAGCTGTTTGACAAACTGGTTGTTGAAGGTACAAAGCTTGAGAAAAAGACCCGTAAGGAAGCTGAGACTGCCGTCGACGGTTTCGTGGATGGGGTGGAATCAAAGGTTGACGCGTTTCGTCAGCAGGCCACTGAAAACTGGGATAACCTGGCGAACGTTTTTGATGAACGTGTTTCAGGCACGCTTGACCGTCTCGGCGTTCCTACCACGAAAGACCTGAGCAAACTTTCTGGAAACGTACAAAGAATGTCCCGCAAGGCTGCCAAAAACTGGAAGGAACTGGAAACTGCATTTGATCAGCGCGTCTCAGGCGCCCTGGATAGCCTGCATGTTCCCGGTGCGGAAGATCTGAGCAAGCTGTCTGACAGCGTGCAAAAGGTTTCCCAAGAAGCGGCGGAAGACTTCGGTAAGTTATCTGACAGCGTACAAAAGGTTTCCATGGATGTGGCAGATAATTTTGGCAAGCTAACTGACAGCCTGCAAAAATCTTCCAGGGATTCAGTAGAGAAACTGGAGAAGTTTGAAAGCATGTTCGAAGCACGTGTGACAGAAATTCTGGGTGGTATGGGAATTCCAAGCACCACTGAAACGGATAAGTTGTCCGCCGAACTGCAGAAGCTTTCCAGGCAGGTCGTTGCGATGGAGAAGCGGGTGAAAGCAAATGCAAAAGCAGTTACACCGAAAGCTGCGCCCAAGACTGCAGCTAAGAAAGCACCGGCTAGCAAAGCAGTGCCAACCAAGGCTGCGACTAAAAAGGCGTCAGCGCCTAAAAAGACTGTGACAACCCACTAGATGATCAACGCCGTAGGGTGGACATTCATGTCCACCGTTTGGAGGTTGGTTCAGGTTTGACCCGGTGGACATGAATGTCCACCCTACAATCAGGCTCAGTTGAGCGAGGAGTTAAAAATGGCTAAGAAGACATTGAAAAAGAAAGTAATGAAGAAGAAGGTTCAGGCAAAATCTTCATCCAATAATTTTGCAGCACCTGTTGTTGATTCAGCACGTGAAATCTGGCTCGCCGGTCTGGGTGCATATTCTGTAGCACAGGCTGAAAGTGGCAAGTTGCTTGAGCAGGGTACCAAGCTGTTTGACAAACTGGTGTCAGAAGGCAGCAAGCTTGAGAAAATGACCCGTAAAGTAACTGACACAGCAGTCAGTGATATCAAAGGCGGCGTGGAATCAACGGTTGATGCGGTTCGTAAGCAAGCCACTGATAACTGGGACAAACTGGAAAATATCTTCGAAGACCGCGTAGCGCGGGTGTTGGGTCGCTTGGGTGTACCCACGGCTGAAGATGTAAACAAGTTGTCTGCACGTGTACAGAAACTGTCACGCCAGGTAACCAGCCTGTCCAAGTCAAGCAGCCCTAAAGCAAGCGCTGCCAAGGCAACAAAGCCGCGTAAGGCTGCAGTTAAAAAGAAAGCTACGAAGAAGGTTACCAAGAAATAACCAGGGAAATATGATCCCTCTCCCAATGCGAGATGTTCAGGCCGGCAAAATTGTCGGCCTTTTTTTTGTTTGGCGGTGCTGTCCTGGCGTCTGGAATCGCGGCGAGACGCCGCTCCTTGTATGTCGGCAATCCTTTCTGTTTAGCTATCAGAGAGGACGGGTGACGTGGAGAGACTGAGCCGCTCCTGAGATCTGA
>Ga0164313_10006265_pt1 | contig 10502 bp, 9 predicted proteins | sample GuaBasSedimGuay4_FD_113735 | JGI IMG/M metagenome (GOLD analysis project Ga0164313, IMG submission 113735) | Subseafloor sediment microbial communities from Guaymas Basin, Gulf of California, Mexico - Guay4, Core 4569-4, 0-3 cm | ecosystem: Environmental > Aquatic > Marine > Hydrothermal vents >...
GCAAAAGGTCTTGCCCATATAGGCGTTATAGAAGAACTTGAAAAACAAGGTTTTGAAATATCATCAATTTCAGGCTCTTCAATTGGTTCTGTTTATGGTGGATTATATGCCATGGGGAAATTATCGGAATATACTAAATGGGTTACAACATTAGACAAATTGTCTATTTGGGATTTGATGGATTTTACCATTTCATCAAATGGTTTATTAAAAGGAGAAAAAGTGTTTAGCAAAATGAAAACTTTTATTCCGGATTTGCTTATTGAAAATATGGATATTCCGTTTACAGCAGTAGCAACTGACATTCTTAATAAAAAAGAAGTAATATTTACATCGGGAAGTTATTATAAAGCAATTAGAGCTTCTGTAGCAATTCCAACTCTTATCACTCCGGTTAAATTTGAAGATACTTTTTTGGTTGATGGAGGAGTATTGAATCCAGTACCAATTGATTATGTAAAGCGCATCAATGGAGATATATTAGTTGTTGTTAATTTATATGGAGAAAAAGACAATGAAGTTGAAATTCCTAAAATAAAAGAAAATGACAATCAAACTTTTGCCTATCTAAATGGTTTTTTTAAAAGTATTAGCAAACTAATTAGTTCAGGAGATAAGAATAGTTTAGGCTATTTTTCTCTTATAACTGCTACTACTTCTGCTATGGTTAATAAATTGGCAAAACATGCAATTGAAAAACATCAACCGGATATAGTCATTAATATTCCTCATAATTCATCAAATACTTTCGATTTTGATAAGGCTGACAAGTTAATAGAATTGGGCAGGAAAGCAGCTAATAAAGAAATTTCTAAATATTTAAATTCTAAAAAATGAATACAACTGCAATAATTTGTGCTTACAATGAGGATAATACTATTGAAGATGTTGTAACACGAGTTTCTAATTATTCTATTGATGAAGTAATTGTTGTAAACGATGGTTCAACTGATAAAACGGATTCTATATTGAAAGAAATTAAATACTATTATAATTTTAAATATATCATTTTACCAAAAAATAAAGGAAAAGGCTTTGCGATGGCAAAAGGTATTGAAAAAGCAAAAGGAGATGTAATAATGTTCATTGATGCTGATTTATCAAATATTCAAGATAAACATTTTACTGAACTGTTAACGCCTATATTAAATAATAAAGCTGATATGGTTCTTGGACAACCAACAGAAACATTGATTGATACTAGCATTAACCCATTCAAATCACTTACAGGACAAAGAGCTCTTAAAAAAACAGATATTCAGCCAATTATTGAAAAAATGAAAAAATCAAGATTTGGAGTTGAAACACTTATTAACCTTTATTATCAATCAGAAAATAAAAACACTAAATATGTGATGTTAGAAGGGTTAAAACATCCTACAAAATTTGATAAAACATCAACACAGCAAGCGATGAAAGAATTTATTTTTGAAGGACAGGAAATAGCAATAACAGCAATTAAAAATTATGACTTGGTGATAAAATCGATTAAAGATAAACTAAATAAATATGCCTAAATTTTAACTCCTAAAGAAATTTAGTATCCACGTTTATTTATTTAATTATTATAAAAAATGAACAAACAAAATTCATTAAATATAATATTTTCAACTGTAGTTATCTTTTTATTTATAAATAGTCTAACATGCCAGACCTTAACAAAGGAGAATATTAAAGACTCTTTAATAAATAAGATGCCTTCTTTCTCAATTTATAAGGATAATTATTTTATTACTGGTGTGCCAACAAACACAACCCCAACTAAATATAATGCAGATGTAAAATACCAAGTCAGTTTTAAGCAATTATTATTCAGAAAATCCTTTTCACAAAATTCTTATTTATTTTTTACATATACGCAAAAAGCTTTTTGGGACATTTATCGTTCTTCAAGTCCTTTTGAAGAAATTAATTTTAATCCAAGTATTGGTATAGGGAAACCTATTATTAAGGAAGATCTAAAAGGTTATCTTGTTTTTATGATTGAGCACGAATCTAATGGTAGAGACAGTATATACTCTAGATCTTGGAGTAATATTTCTTTGAATTATATTACTAAAATTGGGCGTAATACAGAAGTTAATATAAAAGGATGGATTCCTTTTTTATATAAAGAAGATAATCCAGATTTGATAGAATATATAGGAATTAGTGAACTAAAAATAACTCACCAGATTATACCAAAAAGATTAATGTTTGATGTAACAATAAGAAAAGGGCTTTCTTGGGATTGGAAAGGCGCCGTCCAAACACAAATACTTTATAACCCCTTTAAAAAAAGCAACCAATACCTTGTTTTAGAATGGTTTAATGGTTATGCTGAAAGTTTGACAAACTATAATGAGCATGTTAGTATGATACGATTTGGAATTATAATAAAATCAAATTATTTAATTAAATAAAATAAATGAACTAAAAAGTATTTAGAGAAGTAATACCTTTTCCTTAAACAAACTTCATTAAATCAGGCCCAACAAAACTTCTTTTGAGATTTTCACAAACTCTACCAACTGTACCACTTCCACATAACGGGTCTAATATGATCTAATCCTCTTTACTCGTTTGAAGTATAATGTTGCAATTTGTTAAGGAAAGGTGCAGGTTGCATATAGAGTGGAAACCGAGATAGTGGAACAATGATAGTTATCGATTATTGTTTGAGAATGGGCGACTTGTCCATGATTTTTCCATCTTTTACGATAACTATTTGTTTGTCAAAAATCAAAGAGAATAAATTTGAATATGATTAAAATTATCGTTCCAAATATCGTTCCGTTTTTGTGGAATAAAAAAGTTTAAAAACCCTAATTAACTAAAATATAATTAATTAGAGAATTATTAATGTGACCTTGACAGGATTTTTCCAAGATCCATTGTGCTCCGAATTCCGAGCAAAAACTTGCAATTTTCAATTGCTTAGGCTTTTTTGTTTTTATACTCTTTTCGAGTAAATTTGAATTGTAAAAAACAAAAAAACCTACCACAAAGTGGTAAGCTTTTGCTCTTAGTGACCTCGACAGGATTTTTCCAAGATCCATTGTGCTCCGAATTCCGAATAAAAGCTTGCAATTTTCAATTGCCTTGCCTTTTTTTATTTCCGCTTTTGTTTGAATAAATTCAAAACGATCTGAAATAAAAAAAGCCTAACACTTCGTGCTAAGCTTTTACTCTTAGTGACCTCGACAGGATTCAAACCTGTAACCTCTTGAGCCGTAATCAAGTGCGCTATTCAATTGCGCCACGAGGCCATATACTTTCGATTTTGACCTTCTGAATCGAATCAGATACGTTATTCATCCCGATAGCTATCGGGAGCGCCATGAGGCCGTTTTTATTGGGCAGCAAATATATTTCTTTTTTATATAATAGAAAAAAAATCAGTGAGAAATTTATACCCCCATCATTTCTTTAAATTTTTTAAGAATAGGAGCTGCTTTTTCTAGATCCTCTTCAAAAATAAATAATTGAACCTGAGATGGAGAGCCTCCATAAAAACCCGAACGTAAACCTGATTGAAAATTATTTTTTACTAAAGAAGGAATCTGCTGATCATCTAAATCCAATTGTAATCTTTGAATTTGAATTAATGAACCAACAAAAAATTTAATGTGTATTGACTGATCATCCATAACTTACGATTTTAGTTAAAGATACGAAAAGTAAAGCAAATAGTTATTGATGTGAACTGGTTTAATCCAAACTGTTTCTGGTAATAAAGTACCTCCAACCGATAATGGCCATTTGCCATTTTTTGGCTTTGCTCATGTCAATCTGTCTTTTACCCAAGCTGGGAAAAATTACCTTATTTACTTTTGCCAAAGATTTAAAGACTTGTTTTTTCATAGAAGCAAATATAAATAAAAAAGTCAGGGTTTCACTCAAAGTGAAGCCCTGACTAAAAATATATTAAAGATTTCTATTTTTTAGTTTTGATCATTATTACACCATCTTTAGCTTTTTCACCATATTTTTCAATAGCCTTATCTCCCTTTAAGATCTCTATGGTTTCAATATTTTTGTTATCAAAATCTTCTAATTTACCATTTTCAATTTCCTTTCCATCAACAAAAAATAAAGGGTTTCCGCCGTCAGAATCAATAAACATCATATTTCCATGTTTGCTGTGTATATCGCCACTTTTTTTTATAATTATTTTATGAGTACCATCACTATCTTCATCAATTTCAATAAGTTCTATTTTCTTGAGTTTAGTAGTATCACCATTTTCTGAGACCCATACCTTGTTGTAATTATCTTTTTTATCTCCAAAGTGAACATCACTGTCTTCATTGATTTTAACGAGATATTTTTCTTTATGAGAATGATCGTCATCGGAAAAGAAAACAAAACCATTTTCACCTTTATGTTTAAACACATTGGTGCTATCTCCGGAGATCCAAATTATTTCTACGTTTTCATCTCCATCCCCCATTTTTTTTACGATCACTTGTTTATGGATACCACTACCGCTTGAAGTATAAAACATCTTGTTGTGAGTATCATGCGACATGTTACCTACCGACATAGAGCCTGTTTTGTTATTCATTTTTATTTGAATGGGACTTATTGGTTTATCACTGCTTTGAGATAGATTTGACTGATTTCCTTTTTCGTTTTTAACAGAAAGACTTATAGAGGTTATTTCGCTATTTGAATTGTATTTAAGCTTTTTGTATTTAAAGGTGATTCCCTTTTCTGCTAAAGTAGTTTTTAAATTTTCCAAATCGGATTTTTGAAAATCTTTCGTGATAACTTCAACATCATAATCTGTTTGTATTTCAATAGTTTTCATTTTTTTATGCTGTGCTACGACTTTGGTGTTAAAAGTGAAAACAAATGCAATTAATACCGGAATGATTAATGCAAATTTGAAATACATAGTTTTGTTTGATCGATTTTTTTGTAACATGTTTATGCGTTTTTTAATTAATGAATTATAAAAATTACTGGTTAATGCCATTTGATAATTTGGCGATATTGTTTTTAATAACAGATACTGATATTTCTTTTTTTCTTGAGTGATATGTTGTGCATATTCATCGGCAATAAACTCTAAGTTCTTTTGTATTTCTTTGTTGTAAAGCCAAATAAATGGATTAAACCAGTTGAATATAGCAACGAATTGTGATAATAATATATCCATACTATGGAGTTGGTTTACATGGATCTTTTCGTGTGCAATGATATGTTCCAACTCACTTTCATTAAATTTTTCAGAATTGTAAACTATAAAATTAAAAAATGAAAAAGGAGCTATGTTTTTAGCTGTTTGAATTAAAATATATTTTTCATATTTTATTTTTTGTTGTGTATATATAAACCAGGTCAACGAACTTAGTCTGCCTAAAAAGCGAATAGTAAAAAAGACTACTCCTATAAAATAAATGATAAATATCCACTGTGTCCAGTTAATCAAGGGTTCTTGAATGGTCACAGAATTTAAAGATGAACTCACATTGGAGCTCAGAACAAAAGATTCAGTTTCTATGTATTTAGGAATAATAATCAATGGTAGCGTCAACGCTGTAATTAATCCAATCAAAAAATAACCTCTATTGGATTGGAAAAAAGTTTCTTTCTCTAATAACAATTTGTAGAAAATATAAAACAATGTCAATATCGCGGTCGATTTAAGTACGTATTCCATAGCTTTAGCTTTTTTCTTTTTGATTATTCTCAATAATAGAAATTATTTCTTTTAGCTCATTAACACTGATCTTTTCTTCTTTAGCAAAAAAGGATACTACATTTTTGTATGAGTTCTCAAAATAATTTTGAATGGTTTTTTGCATAAACATTTCTCTGTATTCCTCTTTAGATATCACAGGAATATATTGATGTGTCTTACCAAAAGCTAGATGTTTTATAAAACCTTTGTCTTCCATATTTCTTATGATGGTAGAGATGGTGTTATAATGTGGTTTCGGATCTGGTAGTTCGGCGACGACTTCTTTTACAAAAGCTTTTTTTAATTGCCATAGAACTCTCATGATTTCCTCCTCTTTGTTGGTAAGTTTTTCCATAAAAAAAATTTCTCTAGACAAATGTAAACTATTAGAATAGTTGTATAACTATAAAAATAGTTATTTAACAAAATTTTAATAGATCTTGTTGCAAACCAAAAGACTTTAATTCAAAAATTGATAGTTTTTAAGTAAAGTGTTATGGAAAATTAAAGTTTCAAATCAAATCTTAACAGCAAAAAGATAATATACCTCTTATCTTGATTTACACGTCTACATACTCGCTTCTATATGTTATATTTGCAAAAAGCCAAGTATGAATTACTTATTATTACTAGCCGGATTTATAATTTTAATATTGGGAGGCAATTGGTTGTTAAAAGCGGCAGTAGGATTATCACTTCGTTTAAAAATACCTAAGATAGTTATTGGTATGACTATCGTGTCATTCGCTACTTCAATGCCCGAATTAATAGTTAGTTTGAATTCAGCCTTAGCCGGTCATGCGGATATAGCATTGGGAAATGTTATAGGTTCAAATATTGCAAATTTAGGATTGGTTTTGGGTATTGTAACCATTACATCTACCATAAGTGTGGAGAAAAGTTTTTACAAGATAGATTGGCCGGTAATGATGTTCTCATCAGTTTTATTGTATGTTTTTATTGTATTTGATGGAATTATTCAAAGATTTGAAGGAGCTATTTTATTTTCATTTTTGATCGTATTCTTAATTTATTTATTAAAATTTCAAAAGACGGCTGTTGTTGATGAAATGCCGGAAGATGATGTAGCATTACCCATATTAAAAGCAATAATGTATTTAGTTATTGGTGGAGTTGGTTTATGGTTGGGATCAGAATTATTGATTGAAGGAGCTATTAATTTAGCAAATCAATTTGATGTAAGTGAGCGAATTATAGGAGTGACCATTATTTCAGTAGGTACAAGTATACCTGAATTGGCAGCTTCAATGGTAGCTATTGTTAAAAAAGAAAAAGCGATATCCATTGGAAATTTATTGGGATCAAATGTATTTAATATACTTGCTGTACTGGGAATTACTTCAATGGTTACTCCGATTAAAGTACAGGATCCGGGTTTAATCACTTATGATATTATTTGGATGTTAGTAATCGCTCTACTTATTTTTCCATTGGTATTTGTCCCGACTCGAATGAAATTAAGCTGGAAAGAAGGATTAGTATTACTTGGATTTTATATGATATTTATTACTTTGATGTTGTAAGAATTATTTTCATTGTTTTTTGATATACTTTTAAAACAAGGGGTTGAATATTGATAATATAACAAAAATATGTTTTTACCCTAAAAAAAACAGGGTATTGTATTATTTATTTGTAAAATGTTCTATTTTTGCTTGATAAAATAAAACATAAAAAAATGACAACTTTTCGATTTCATGCTTTAAAAGAAACTCTGAACCGCCAACCGGTTGACTTTAAAGAAACAGGAAAACATTCAGAAAATTTTGGTATAAATGTGTTTAGTGAAAATACCATGCGTCAATATTTGACCAAAGATGCGTATCAAGGTGTGATGAGCGCTATTAAGCATGGAACAAAGATTGATAGAAAGATCGCTGACCAGGTTGCAAACTCAATGAAAGATTGGGCTTTATCAAAAGGGGTTACACATTATACGCACTGGTTCCAACCATTGACTGGAGGAACAGCTGAAAAACATGATGCATTTTTTGAACCAATTGGAGAAGGGAATGCTGTAGAGAAATTTGGAGGAAATGAACTGGTTCAGCAAGAACCTGATGCATCAAGTTTTCCAAGTGGAGGAATTAGAAATACTTTTGAAGCACGTGGTTATACTGCATGGGATCCAACATCACCGGCATTTATTTACGCAACAACCCTTTGTATACCAACTATTTTCGTGGCATATACAGGCGAAGCTTTAGATAATAAGACTCCACTATTAAGAGCATTGCAATCTATTGATAAACACGCAACTGCAGTGGCTAAATATTTTGATAAGAACGTAACCAAAGTAAATGCTTCATTAGGATGGGAGCAAGAATATTTTTTAATAGATAAAGCTTTGGTGATCTCTCGCCCTGATATCATAATGACAGGTCGTACCTTATTGGGTCATTCATCTGCTAAAGGTCAACAATTAGACGATCATTATTTTGGAAGTATACCACAAAGAGCTATGGGTTTTATGCGTGAGTTAGAATCTGAATGTATGAAACTGGGAATTCCGGTAAAAACACGTCATAATGAAGTTGCGCCAAACCAATTTGAATTGGCTCCTATTTATGAAGAAGCAAATTTAGCTGTTGATCATAACTCTTTATTGATGGACATCATGGGCAAAGTAGCATCTAGTCATAATTTAAGAGTATTACTGCATGAAAAACCATTTGCAGGGATCAATGGTTCGGGTAAACATAATAACTGGTCATTAAGTACAGACACGGGAATTAATTTATTAGGCCCCGGGAAAACACCGATGCGTAATTTACAGTTTTTAACATTTTTTGTAAATACAATTAAAGCGATTCATGAATATGAAGAATTGATGAGAGCGGGAATAGCTTCGGCCGGGAACGATCATCGTTTAGGTGCTAACGAAGCCCCTCCGGCAATTATTTCGGCGTTTATCGGCGAACAATTAACCAAAGTATTGAAAGAATTGGAGAATGTTACTGACGGTAAATTATCACCTCAGGAAAAAACAGATCTTAAATTAAATGTAGTGGGTAAGATACCTGAGATTCTATTAGACAATACAGATAGAAACCGTACTTCACCTTTTGCCTTTACGGGAAATAAATTTGAATTCAGAGCTGTGGGTTCATTGGCAAATTGTGCCAACCCTATGACTGTTTTAAATACCATAGTAGCAAAACAATTAAAGGAGTTTAAGATCGAAGTTGATAAGTTGATCGCAAATAAGGAATTGAAAAAAGATGAAGCAATATTTAATGTTTTACGCGAGTATATCAAACAATCAAAGGATATATTGTTTGAAGGTAACGGATATAGCCAGGAGTGGGAGGATGAAGCTAAAAAAAGAGGTTTAAGCAATAACAAAACCACACCTGTTGCCATTAGAGCTAAAATAAGTAAAAAAGCTATAGATCTTTATGAAGAAATGGATGTGATGAGTGAGATTGAAATTAAAGCTCGTCATGAAATAGAATTGGATGAATATTCCTTAAGAATTCAGATTGAAGGAAGAGTTTTAGGGGATATTGCTTTGAATCACGTGGTTCCAACTGCAGTAAACTACCAAAACACTTTGATAAAGAATGTTAAAGGATTAAAGGAAATATTTGGAAAGGAATTTGAAAGTATTGCAAAAGATCAAATAGATCTTGTACGAAAAATTTCTGAACATATTGGGGTGATCACAAGCAAAACTAATGCGATGATCGAAGAACGTAAAAAAGCAAATGTAATGGAAGAAGCTGAAGAAAAAGCCATTACTTATTGTGAGAACGTTAAACCTTATTTTGACAAAATAAGATACCATTGTGATAAATTAGAACTAATGGTTGATGATGAACTATGGCCTTTGGCTAAATATCGTGAGATGTTGTTTACCAGATAAAATTGAACTTGGTTTAACCCGAATTATGCATTAGAAAATCTATTACGATCTGAAACTACTTCAAAATATAACATTTCAATACTTTTTGAAGTTTAACCGTAGTGGTACTACGCTAAAACTACGAAAAAGTTATATTTTATTGTAGCTTCAACCCTCATTACAAAGTTCTAATACATAATGCGGATTTAATATTAAGATCCTGCTTTTTGCAGGATTTTTTTATTAGAATAGGCCCAATTCTTTCATAGAAGATTTTCAACTGGCTGATGACAATGAGAACCTACCAACATCAAGATTTAAAATTCCAATTGGTGCACGCTTGAACTTTTATATAAATGAATATATTGTGATCAGGTCGTATTATAGATATTATTATGATGATTGGGGCATTATATCACACACTGCAAGTATTGAATTACCAATAAAAATTGCTTCAAAGTTCACCATTGCTCCTTTATATCGTTATTATTCACAAACAGCTTCAGATTTTTTTGCACCCAAGGAAGTACATTTGTCAACAGATGAATATTATACTTCTGATTATGATCTGTCTGCTTTTGATGCGAATCAATTTGGAGTAGCTATAAAGTATACGGATATATTTACCAAAGCTAAAATTTGGAAATTCGGATTAAAAAGCATCGATCTACGGTACAATCATTACCAAAGAAGTAATGATTTAAATGCTGATATCTTGACTTTAGGTGTAAAATTCATTGATTAGGTCCACTAATCGTATATTTTATTTTAAATGTTTAACGGGAACATCCTTTAAGAAATAATTATAGGAAAGAGTTAGTAATAAAATAAATATACCCGAGGAAACCCCAATGATCACATTATAAAACGGAGGTACCGTTAATGAAATTCTTATCAATAAGGTTGCTAATACAAAAGCGGAATACCTAAAGATCTTATAATAATTTAAAGTATACCGCAAAGCGATCA
>Ga0164313_10006266_pt1 | contig 10502 bp, 9 predicted proteins | sample GuaBasSedimGuay4_FD_113735 | JGI IMG/M metagenome (GOLD analysis project Ga0164313, IMG submission 113735) | Subseafloor sediment microbial communities from Guaymas Basin, Gulf of California, Mexico - Guay4, Core 4569-4, 0-3 cm | ecosystem: Environmental > Aquatic > Marine > Hydrothermal vents >...
ATCTATTAGAAGATCCCCGTTTGCAGATATCAGACCATTGTTATTGTTCATCGTACCCGAAGCAGTGATATTCAAAGTCCCACCATCTGAGTAAAATTGGCTGTCAGCATTGTTGAATGTTGTGGTATGGATGTTCATCTGTGCAGCAGAAACAACGCCATTAATATTATTAAATATAGCCGTATTTATGCTTCCCTTATGCTGTGCGAAGAGTGAAGCATTATCGAGATTCAATGTCTGTGCATTGATAGACAAGGTGTTATCGGAGAGTATACGTGAAGCTTCTGTAGTATTGAGCGTGTTTGTGATGTCAAGCATCATGGCATTGCTGGCGTAGAGTGTAGAGGCACCGGTTAAAGTATGATCTTCTGCTGAGACAGCAGTGTTGTTATATGCGATAAAAGCACTGTTATATTGTGTAAAGGCATCTTCTAACGTCACGGTAAGGTCATGTGCTGCGATTACTTGTCCGTTACTGTAATTAAGCGTATTTGCACCTATCGTTAAATCATTATCCGCGACCATATTGCTATGATCTGCTGTGAGATCTTCTAGTGTATTTAGATGTATCCTACTTCCTTTGATCGTCGAATCTGAAATATTTACATTTTGTGCGGCATTTAGACTGAATACATGCTTGGCTTCCATGTAGACATTTTCTGCATTGAGTGCTGCAGTATCTAGATTGATATTATTTTGTCCCGAATAGAGCGTGCTTCCATGTAGCGTTGTATCACCCGCTGTAAAATTCAATGTATCATTCGATAACATAGCCGAATTTGTCAGTGTCACTTCCCCACTCGCCACAACATCTAATCCATCTGAAGATTGTATCGTTGCATGGTTACTCTCTATATTTTCCGTATGAATGCTCACACCCTCTCCTGATATGCCTCCGTTATCACCATTAAGTCTAAAGAGATCCAGGAATATTGTTTTCATCGAAGCAATAAACCCTTCTTCGTTGTTTAGTCTCTGTGCGTTAACTGTTGTACCTGTTCCTGAGTAGAGCGTTCCTCTTGTATTATCGATATCTCCTGAAGCACTTAGTGTTAACGTGTCATTAGATTGGATGATTCCATCTATGTTATTTACATTTTGTACGGTAAGGATGAGAGCCTGATGAGAAAAAAGTGTGCCGTTATGGTTCATAAAAGCATTTGCTATGTTTAAAGTCACTGTATCTAAACCTTCTATCACTCCTTCACTATTATCAAAATTATCAGCTGTGATGTGCATCATATCATTTGCATAGATACTTCCTTCATTGATCAGTGTTTGCGTAGTGAGTGTAGTGCGATCTGATCTTAGTTTCCCTTCATTCTCTAATGCTTCTGCAGCATTAAGCCTCAATGTTTGTGTGATCACTTCTGCTGGAACTGCATTAGTAAATTTCTTTGTATCTATCTCAATACCATCCAAACCATAGAAGACACCTTCATTGTTGATACTTTCAGAAAATCCCAAATCTAATGTTCCTGAAATGGATTCTGTAAAATCTGAATTGACACCAGCAGCCAAAAGGCCATCGTTATCAAGTGTTGAACCTAGAAGCGTAAGATCATTACTTGCCCCTGTATTTCCAGATAATGTAATGTATGTCAAAGCTTGTAGTCCAAGTGTATCGGCATGGACTCCTTCATTGATCTTTATAGAACTACTGTGAGAACGAATAGTTGCACTATTTTTTACAGAAACCTTTCCTAAGATGATCTTACCGTCAGCAGAGATCTCCAGTCTATCCTGCACTAACATTTCAGAAGGCAGATTTACCCCTACTCCTTTTTGTGTACCAACCAATGATATAGCATTGGCATAAATACCGCCAAGTGCTGTAGAATCTATACTAAATAAAGGTCTGTTTTCATCCTCAGAGTCTCTACTTGTTACTTTTCCATATTTATCAATATGATTAACGCCTGTCACCACCTTCAGATCATTGGCATAAAGTTTTGCATTCAGTTTTATGGCTTGGGTATACAACTCTAAGCTGGAACTGTTTTTAGCATCCAAACCTTTGCCATCGATGAGAATATCCCCTCTTTCTATGTCATAAATAGGTCTATTCCCTGAGAAACTGACCCTACCCGTAGTCAACGTCACTTTAGGGATGTTAATGAACCCAGCACCATTTACCGTGATACCATTGGGATTTGCCACGATCACATCTGCACTTTGTCCTGCCACTTCCAAATAGCCGTTCAGACGAGACCTGTTGGTTCCTGAAACTTCATTGAGTATGAGTGAAGCAGAACCATTACGTACATTCTCATTCCCATATATGTACCCTGCCAGTTGTGTATTTACTTCTCTGTCAGAGTTATTCAGTATCGTCCCTTGTGTCGGGACATTGAACTCTATATAGGTATTGTGTGAGACACCATTTGTATTGGGTCTTGCAATGTTAATAACAGGGACACCATTAGCTGCTCTATCTACTATAATTTCAGCTGAAAAAATAGGTTGAGCTATAAAAAGTATCGAAATAGTTAGATTTAAAAAATTTGCTTTTCTTGTTTGCATTCACTTTAGCCTTTAAAATCTATAAGAGAGACTGAACCCAGAAAAAGGATTATTCTCTCTTCGTATTTCATCACCATTGGGACGATAAGTTATTTTATTTGAATCGATGACAGGAATGGAATGAGACAGATCCAAAAAGAAATCATAGAAATTAAATCTTACACCAAAAGTAAGCCCGACCATATGTCCACCATAACTTTCTTCATTGTCACTCACCACACCATAATCTAAAGCAAAATAAGGACTCATGGTAGCTTTAGTGAACTGCTGATGCAAGGCAAGCTCATTACGTACATAAAACCCTTTATTTCCAGAGATCTGTCCTTCGCTTGTAAAACCTCTAACACTGTAGGGGCCACCGATACCTATCTGTTCAGAACCAACTATGCCCTCTTTGGCATACTGTCCATAAAAAGAAAAATTATAGAAGGCGGGTAAGCCTTCACTTGTGATACGTTTGTTGTAACTAAGGTCTAAAGTAACTTTATTAAATGTAGGATCTGCAGAAGAACCAGTTCTTGCACCAAACCACTCAACACCGCGATGATACCTCAAGGTAGCATATCCGTCCCATGTCGGCGCGGAAATATTATGGGTATAGGAAAATTGTAAGATCGTTAATTTATTACTGGAGGTATCTAAAAATATTCCAGCCAGATAGTTATCATTCTTCTTACGCAATAATGAGATATCTAACTTTCCTCTTTGATCTTTGCTATGAAAAAGTCTATACTCTGATTTGATTTGAAACGTTTCATTCTCACCTTTGGACTGATAGTCTACATTCAAACCATTCACAACTTGATGATAGTTAAATGTGGAATAACTTAGCTCCAAATAGGCTCTCCCTACAGGTAAACCATAAGAGATACTGTTCCCGATTGAGTTGTTTTCATTATCTTGTTTATCTGTCGTGTTAAGATTGATAGTCAATAGATCATTGATTCCCAACTTCCAAGTCTCTTAAGTTAAGATGTGACTGTTCGACATAGGGAAATACCAAAGATGTAAAAATATCTTTGCCTTCTACTTTTTCTATCTTGCCTTCCATTGTAGAGATGTTCAGTTTGTGCTTGGACATGTCCTGGGCTTTGATATATGCTCTTGAAGTGACATATGCTTTTTTGATATAGAGATTATTGATATTTTTTACTATGATACTAATATCTTCCATACTGTCACAACGATGAAGATAGGGTTTTATCACAGCATCTAGTTCTTCATCATTTATTAATTTTGAATTTTCCAGCGTGATTTTATCTATACGTAAACATGCTTTAGAAGCATTCATATCTTCATCTAGAGGAATGGTCTGTAATTCAGTGTAGATACTCTGAGATATTTTTCTCTCTTTATTTTGAGTATCATAGATCTTTCTCTGTTCTTCATACAGTACAGGATTTATTAATGGTGCGTGTGTTGTAATCGCCTGCAGAAACATAGGCAGAATAATGATAATAGGTATAACAGATTTCATAGATAATTCCAAAATATAATTTTTATAAATCAGACAAGACAATAATAGTACAGAAATTAATTTAAACTTAAACTTAATTTTTTGTTAAAGGGTGATATTATTTTCTTATTTATCAGTACATTTAGATATTTTACGTATTAATATTAATAAATATACTTTACCTTAGGTGAATCAAGAGATTTATACAAAATCCACTTTAAGCTCGTGCCCTGTTGCTTTGGCATAATTCATTAGCGTATCAATTCGTGGAGAGATACTACTTTTAAAACTCTCTAATCTTGAGATATTACTCTTTTTGGTTCCCATAAGTTCAGCTAGTTTTTCTTGTGTCAAACCTGCTTCTTTTCGCATGGCTATAAGTTTTGTCTTAATGGCATACTCCGGTTTTAGCGCATTGTATTCATCTTCAACTTTACTATTTTGAAATGCTTTCCCCTTGAACTGTTTTAATGTTGTTCTGCTCATTGTAGCTCCTTGAGTCTTTTTCGTGCTTTGTCTAGCTCTTTCTCTACTCTCTCACTATAAAAAGTAACTTTCCATGGCATATCTTCAACTCCTAAATATTATTATATTTGATAACTTTTGTCAATCTTGACTTCTTCATTAGGGAATTATAAAGTAAAAAATAAATTTAAGTTAAAAGTATGTCATATTGAAATATTTTTCTTTTAATCTGCAATCTATATATTTTTACGCAGCTTCAAATCCAAATTCCACAATCACTCTCTGATGATCGCATCCATCCAAACAAAAAGGGACACATGATCATCACGAATGCATTTTTAGAGTCAATAAAATAAATTTTGATATCACAACAGCCCCTCATCAGAAAAACTATAAAACCCATGTTTGGACAATATCACATGATCAAGTAACTCTATGCCAACCAACTTTGACACTTCTTTTAGTCTTTGGGTGATAGATATATCTGCCCTGCTTGCTTCTAATGTTCCGGAAGGATGATTATGGGCTATGATGATACCTGCAGCTCTGTCAGCAATAGCATCGGAAAATACCTCGCGTGGATGGACCAGACTCTGATTTAATGTGCCTATAAATACCGTACGTATATTGATAATATGTGATGCACCATCAAGAGTAATGCTTAAAAAATGTTCTTGTGATTTTGTACTAAAACTTTTAAGCTCATCATAGACATCTTGTGCAGATGTGATGCGTTTATTTGACCGTATGAGGTAGCGTTTGCTTAATTCTATAGAAGCGAGTATTTGTGAAGCTTTTGCAAGTCCTAAACCATGGATCTCACAAAGTGTTTGGAGGTTGAGCTCATCGAAGCCTGTATCCATCAATGCTACTATCTCTTTAGACAACTTACGTACATCTTTCCCCTGCACACCTGAACCAAGAAGTATGGCTAAAAGTTCATCATTTTTCAATGCCTGTGCGCCTTTTTTTACAAGTTTCTCTCTCGGTTTATCATCTTTGTGTAAATCTCTTAATGCTGTCATTTTAAAAATCCCATTATCTTTTCATCTGCCACTTCAGATGTAGCGATAAGATCATCCAATGCCTTTTTGAGTTCTTTATACTGTTTGTTGTGCTTTCTATCTATCGCTATGAGTTGTTTTGACAAAGCATTATAATGTTTAGAAAATTCTCGAAGTTTAGTGAAGGTTCTTATAATAGCGATACTTGTCTGTGCTGCGATAGAACTACGTAAGATAGAGGCCAACATATATATACCTTCTTCTGTGAATACATAAGGCATTTTTCGTAGTCCCATAATATCAGAATTGGAAGTCACAATTTGTGATTTCCAATTTTCAAACTCTTTTTTTGTAAGCTGAAACATAAAGTCATCTGGAAATCTATCTTTATTTCTTCTAACTGCTTGATTAAGTGCTCTGTTTTCAACCTGATAGAGTTTTGCCAAATCCCTATCTAACATCACTTGTTTACCGCGTAATATAAAAATATGACTACTGATTTCACTCTCTACAATTAATTCATTCATCATCCACTCCTAAGTAAATATAGAAATAGAATAATAGAAAAAAAGATTGAAACTCAAAAATATGTCATATTGACATATAAAGTTGTATTGATATTAATTTTTAGTGGAAATTTATTATGTGATTAAGTGGCTCCGGATGCAGGATTCGAACCTGCGACCAAGTGATTAACAGTCACCTACTCTACCGCTGAGCTAATCCGGAATGTTTGTGAAATAAGCGAGTGCTTGTTTCGTGGGTGAGATTATAGACAAAAAAATCTTTAAAGTCAATGATTTTTTAGGCTTTTTTGTAAAATTCTACACCATTTGTTGAAACTATCTTGATTTTATCTTTTCTAAGAAGATTATGTACTCTATTTTGACTCTGTTCATCAAAAAGTACTTCTAAATCTTCTGTGGTTAAGGGACGTTTTGACAACGTTTCTAGTATATCTTCGTCACTGTAGCTGGAAGGCGAAATTTCTGCTTTTTTACGTGATGCTATATAGACAGGTAAGCCAGGGTCAAAAAGATGGCTGATCTTTAGTAATGACCCATAGGTGACAGGTTTAACGTCAAAGGCAGGTGGTCTGTCTATGGTTCCTATGTCTATACGTGTGGGTTGCAGTTTGAGTAGATACTCGTTGAGTTTGGCTATCTCTTCTTTGGAGTCATTCAATGTTTTAACGATGAGTATTTCTATGATGAGTGGTCCATTGTATCTGTTTTTAAATGCTAACATCCCTGCTTTAATGTTTTCAACATCTATACCCGTATGAGAACGGTCAAGTTTTTGAAGACATTTTTGTGTCGCACAATCTAAAGAGAGTTTTACTTCATCAAGTTTAAGTAAGGCATCTTGCACTTTCACATCATCTATGGTCGCTGCGTTTGTAAGAATGAGTGTTTTAGTTGTACCCTTAAAAGTATTTATCTCGTCGATGAGTTCAGAGAGATGTGGGTAAAGTGTGGGTTCGCCATTTGCAGTGAGTGTTATGAAGTCTATGTCATTATGCTCTTTGAGTGCAGACTTAATAGCTGTAGATATCTCTTCCACGGAGACAACATCGTCATAAGAGTCCATTGTCTTTGCAGGGTCAAGTTCACAGTAAAGGCAGTCAAAATTACACTGCTTTTTACCAGGACTTAAATCAACTCCTAGAGACTTTCCAAATCTTCTAGAGTGGATAGGACCAAAAATGATGTTCATAGATTATTTCTTTCTTGAGACTCTCTGACACTCAGATACAAAGTGTTTTGCATTTTCTACTGGAACATCAGGAAGGATTCCATGTCCAAGATTGAAGATATGTCTTTTCGTCCCCATGATCTCTTGAATCGATTCAACACAAGAAGTTGTTGCTTCTTTAGAGTAAAGTCTACATGGTTCCATATTTCCCTGGAGTACATATTTGTCTCCAAGTTTCTCTTTTGCCATGGCGATAGGCGTTCCCCAGTCTACACCAAATACATCGAAGTTTCCATAAACCAATCCTCTTTCAATGAAAGCAGAAACGCCCTTAGGGAACATGATAATAGGAGTATCCGGATACTTTGACTTGAGGTAATCTGCTATCTCAACCATGTATTTCCATGAAAATTCATCGTATTTACCTGGTTCGATCGCTGCTGCCCATGAATCAAATATCTGAACCACATCAATACCTGCCTCAATCTGCTTTTCCATGTAAAGTTTTACTACTTCTGTTACTTTTTCAAGAATGTTATGTAAAAGTTCTGGGTTAGAGTACATCATCTTTTTACAAATGTTATACGTTTTTGTTCCTTGCCCTTCTATCATATATGTAGCAAGTGTCCAAGGTGCTCCTGTGAAACCGATAAGGGCTATCTCATCGCCTCTTTCATCTAGTTGTTTACGTAAAAGCTTGATAGTATCAAACACATACGTCAGTTTAGATGCAGCCTCATCTCCACCGATAAGTCTGTCTAAGTCTTCTTGCGATGTTAAAGGATCAGAGAATCTTGGTCCCTCACCTTTTACAAAAGACAAGTCCATACCCATCTCATCTGGGATCACCAAGATATCTGAAAACAAAATAGCCGCATCTACACCAACAATATCAAGTGGTTGGATCGTAACTTCTGCTGCCTTTTCAGGATTGTGACAGAGGTTAAGGAAGTTTCCTGCTTCTGCTCTTACTGCCATATATTCAGGAAGGTAACGTCCTGCCTGTCTCATCATCCATACGGGTGTGTATGGTGTCTCTTTACCTAGACATGCGTCTACAAAAATCTTTGACATTATTTACCTACCTTACCTAAAAAATATAATCCTACAGCCAATGCTGTGATTGATCCTGCGAAATACAACATCTCTAAGGGCGTTGTAAAATTTGTGTGTATCACTCTTTGGAAAAAGTTTACCACCAAAACCATCACGATCACTTTTGCTATCTTGTCTTTGAGCTCATCCAAAGAGTGTATGGCCAGTAATTTAGACCCATTTTTTCCTTCTGCTTGGTCAATATCTGAAATGAAAAGCTCGTACAGACCAAAAGAGAAAATGAACATGACAACAGCGATAAGATAGAGATCTACCGCACCGATGATATTTGAGACGATATCTTCATGGAAGTTTTCTGGATGTGCATGTGTTATGATCGTATTAAAGGTATAAACTGCCACTCCCCAAATGTCCATAGAAGCCACTACAAAAAGTATGATCGCTCCCAATAAACCAAAAATAACGGCTAAAAGAACAATAAATCTACTGTTCCAAATCAGCCCTTCAAATAATTTTTCTATCATTAATATTTTCCTATAATTTTTCAATTTAATATAAACCCTTAGGCTTCCAGTTTTATCCATTTTTGTGCAATACGCACTGAATTTGTTGCAGCCCCTACTCTAACCTGGTCTGCTACACCCCAAAGGTGTAAAATGTTATCTGCAAACAGATCTTTTCTAATACGCCCAACATAAGTCTCATCTGTATCTGTAGCGATGATAGGCATCGGGTATTCGTTTTTAGACATGTCATCTATAACTGTTACGTTTTCAAAAGCAGCCAAAACTTCTCTTGCTTTGTCTACATTTACATTGACATCATTTTCAAATGTAATGGTAATAGACTCAGAGTGGCTTCTTAAAACAGGTACACGTACACAAGTTGCAGAGACTGCGAAGTCTGTACCCATTATTTTAGCCGTTTCATTGACCATTTTCATCTCTTCTTTTGTGTAACCATTCTCTTGTGGTACATCAATGTGAGGAATGACATTCAAGGCTATTTGATGTGCAAATGCTTCTACTTTTGCTTCATCAAGTTTAAATTCAAAGAAAGACTGCATTTGTCTTACAAGTTCTTCCATCCCCTGTTTTCCTGCTCCAGATACTGCCTGATACGTACTTACATCTACTCTTTTAATACCATAAAGGTCATGAAGAGGTTTGAGAAGTTGTACCATTTGAATCGTTGAACAGTTAGGGTTGGCAATAATGCCTGTGTCTTCCCAGAGTTCGATGTCTTCAGGGTTTACTTCAGGCACAACCAAAGGCACTTTGGGGTCCATTCTAAAGTGAGACGTATTGTCTATGACCACTGCCCCTGACTCTACGGCATACTTAGCAAAATGTGCAGAAATGCTTCCACCTGCTGAAAAGAAAGCGATATCGATATCTCTACCTTCAAACACGGTTTCTGTCAATTCTTCTATTTTATATACTTTTCCTTGACACTCTATATCTTCACCTGCAGATCTCTCAGATGCAAGAGGAAGGAGTTCTCCTATGGGAAAATCTAGTTCTTCTAACACTCTAAAGAGCTCTTCACCTACGGCACCAGAGGCACCAACTACTGCTACGTTATATTTTCTTGTACGATTCGGCATTTAGTGCCTCCCTGTATTGAACTTCACACAAATCATTTAGTGATTTGTTGCACTGTCTTTTAATACTTGTAATTCTTAACACTTTTATTCCAATCCTAATGTATTATCGTTATTTGGTGTAGCCTCGCTACTTGTATTTTCTTCACCCTCAGCTATCTCTTCAGGCTTCTCTTCTTTTTCACATTTTGCCATACTTACAACAATGTCTTTTTTCTCTACAGAAACCACTTTTACACCAGAGGTATTACGCCCTGCTTTTCTGATCTGCTCCATATCGACACGTATCATCTTACCAATAGAGGTTAAACACATCAAGTCTTTAGTCTCCTCTACTGCTACTACACCTACAACATCACCGGTCTTAGGTGTAAGTTTCATAGAGATGACCCCTTTACCTGCACGGTTTTGCTCACGGTACTCTGAAGCAGCTGTACGTTTACCAAGACCTTTTTCAGAGAGCATAAGTAATTCATCTTCTTCATTTTCTATGGTAATAGCACCACAAACATAGTCATCAACAATTTTAAACTTGATCGCTGTCACACCACGTGAAACCCTACCGATCTCTCTTGCATCTTCCACTTTAAATCTAATACACAGACCTTTTTTCGTTGCAACAAAGAGCCATTTTGTATCTGGCTTAACGATCTTCGCTTCTACAATAGCATCTTCTTCATCAAGGTTGATCGCTCTTACA
>Ga0164313_10006267_pt1 | contig 10501 bp, 8 predicted proteins | sample GuaBasSedimGuay4_FD_113735 | JGI IMG/M metagenome (GOLD analysis project Ga0164313, IMG submission 113735) | Subseafloor sediment microbial communities from Guaymas Basin, Gulf of California, Mexico - Guay4, Core 4569-4, 0-3 cm | ecosystem: Environmental > Aquatic > Marine > Hydrothermal vents >...
AACTGCTGCCTGAAATAGTAGCCAAAATGCAACTGAAATTGTAAATTCAGTTCAAAAGGCTTGCATTATGATAAAGTATATCTCACAGAAACAGCTTTCAATCGAAGAATTTAGGACACCTTTCCATGCGAAGTTGCTTGAAAATAACAAATGGGTTCAATTAAGTAAGGTTGTTGTAAATGGCAAATAACAATGTACATTTTTTCGCAATTATGAATGTACGATAATTAGCAAATAGCGATGTACGCTTTTTAGCAAATAAGGATGTACATCTTTCTTAAGGAATAGGTCTTTCCTTCAAGGAAATTACCTTCCATTTCTTCAAAAGAGTATTGTGTTCCCAGGAGGAGTTTGCAAACTCCTCCTGGGAATAAGCAAGCGGATTTATTCTGTTCTTGGGTTAAGAATCTGATAATTAACCCAACACAGGAGGATCCTTTATGAGAAAGAAACACCTAAACCAATGGATAGTGTATCACGAAGTGCATAAGCAACATAGAGATGGCTTGAAGCCGGCCCAGATAGCCCGGGAACTTGTAATGGACAGAAGGACAGTAAAAAAATATCTTTCGATGACAGAGGAAGAGTATTTGGAGTATATTGATAATCAGACTCAAAGGCTGCGCTTACTATATCCCTATGAGAGTTTTGTAAGAACCAGGCTGGAGCACTGCCCTGAGGCATCAGCCGCCCAGGTTCATGACTGGCTGAAAGAGTGCCATGAAGATTTTATTGAAGTCGATGCCAAAACTGTTTTCAATTTTGTTCTTCACATCAGAAGCAAGTTTGGTATTCCTAAGTCCTTCGATCACCGGGATTTTGAAAAGATTGCGGAGCTGCCCTATGGCAAGCAAACCCAGGTTGATTTTGGGGAATACAACATGACTACCGATGAAGGCAAGCGCAAGAAGATCTATTTCATCTGCTTTGTATTATCCCGGTCTCGACTGAAATACAGCTACCACTCAGAGCGGCCATTTACAACCCAGAAGGTAATTGTTGCCCACGAAGAAGCTATTGCGTTTTTTGGTGGGCTCACCGAAGTGTTTGTCTATGATCAGGATACCCTACTGTTGGTTGATGAGAACAAAGGGGACCTGGTAATGACTGAAGCGTTCCGCAAGTATGCAGAATATCGGGGAATTAAAGTACACTTTTGCCGCAAGTCCGACCCGCAGAGTAAGGGGAAGGTTGAAAACGTAGTCAAGTATCAGAAATACAATTTCTTGCGTGGCCGCATCTTCATTGACATTTTTATACTCCAGGGGGAGAATCTTGCCTGGCTGAATCGTACAGCCAACGCTAAGGTGCATTCTACCACCAAGAATGTTCCCCATGACGAATGGCTAATCGAGAGAGGGTATTTAAAGCCTATTATCGGCTCATATGAAATGGAGAGGGTACAGGATCAGCGTGATGTAAGTAAAGACAATGTCGTCTCCCACAAAGGGAATTTCTATCGGGTTCCCCGGGGGACCTATCATCCGCCAAAGACGAAAGTGCGTATTGAGGAAAGCGAGGATAATCAGTTGATAATCTACAATACGGAGAACAAGATAATCGCCACTCATGCCATTTATCCCGGCCAGGGTAAAACTGTGGGAGGCACCCATTACAAAAGGGATGTATCGGGACGTATTGACGAGTTGATCGATGAGATCTCGGGTCAGTTCGCAGATCCGGTATCAGTAAAACAGTATTGTCAGCTGATACGCAAGGATAAACCCCGCTATATCCGGGACCAGATGTTGATCATAAAGAAGCTTCTCAGAATCTACAATATGGAAATCGTGGAGCAGGGGATGGCTTTTTGTATAGAGAACAGGATCTATCGGGCAACGGATATGGAAAGCGTTGTTAAGCGGTACCACTCGGAGCAATCCCAGAAGGAGACCCTTGAGCAGCCAATCATCATAAAAACTATCAATCAAACGGCACATAAAATCATACCAGACAAAAGCGATATATCAGATTATCAATCACTAATGAACTAAATTTATGGACACGAAAACACAAACCATTAAACAGTATGCTGCCCAACTCAGGCTGGGGGGCATCGAGGATCAGTTGGATGCGCTGGTCCAAAAAGCATCGGAGGAAAAATGTAGTTACCTGGATTTTTCCTTAAACCTACTTGAAACTGAAATTACCCAAAGGTCTCTGCGTGACCTAGAACGGAGGACCAAAGCAGCAAAGCTGCCGTTGAATCACGACCTGGATCAATACGACTACTCTTTTAGAAGTGGAGTTGGGAAACAGCAACTCATGCAGCTGCGAGAATGCCAGTGGCTGGAAAAGAACTTTAATGTCGTGTTGATGGGGCCATCAGGAATCGGGAAAACGATGATCGCTGCTGGCCTTTGTTTTGATGCCCTGAAAATGGGGTACAAAGCATACTTCAGGACCATGGAACAGCTCAATGAGACCCTGATTATGAAAGACATTACTCGCTCATCTCTTATTGAGTACAACAAGCTGCTGAAAGCTAATCTGCTTGTTATCGATGATATAATGATGTTCGCCCTGGAAAAGAAACAGGCTGTTCAGCTCTTCCATTTTATAAATCACCTGCATGAAAAAGCTTCTTTGATTGTAACCACTAACAAAAGCCCACAGGAATGGGTGAAAATGCTTGATGATGAGGTGATTGCTACCGCGCTTCTCGACAGAATCCTTTTTCATTGCGAGGTTGTTAGGTTAACCGGAGCAAGCTACAGGCTCGAAAACCGGAAAACCATCTTTAATTGAGCAAACTGTTCTTTGATTTTTTTGTACGTTTAACCAGAAGAAATGGACATCCTTAATTGCTATTTCTCGTACATCCTTATTTGCCAATTTCTGTACATTGTAAGTTCCCGCTTACAGTATTGCAGGGATTGCCTCAAATACTTTATTGATGTCAATATCGAACAGCCAATTTGGTTTAGATATTGATGCCCAGCAAGAATATGCCGACGGAATTAGTTTTGCTGAAGATAATGGTGCGGATGTGATTAATAATTCTTGGTCAATGGGCTGGATAACTAGTACCTGGATAGATGCTGCAGTTGAAAGTGCAATTGCTAATGGACGAGGAGGTTTAGGTTGTGTAGTGGTTTTTTCTACAGGCAACTTTGATACTGATGTTATGTATCCAGCAAATTCAAATCCTGATGTTATAAGTGTTGGCGCGATTAGCCCTTGTGGCGAGAAAACAAGTAGTACCTCTTGCGATACTGAAAATAACTGGGGAAGTTGTTGGGGACAAGAAGTAGATTTAGCCGCCCCAGGTGTGTTAATCCCTACTCTAGACCGGTTAGGCAGTATCAATGGATATAATCCAAATACTTTGATTCATCCTGGAAATGGAGGAACTTTAGTCTCAAGTGACTATCCTGATTACGATTACACTACTTGGTTTTCTGGTACTTCAGCTGCGGCTCCTCATGTATCTGGAGTAGCGGCCCTAATCCTATCTGCTAACAATGGATTAACCCATTCAGAGGTAGCTGATATTATGGAATCGACTGCTCAAAAAGTTGGAGGATATACTTACCACACGCAGTTAGATCGTGACAATGGCCTGTGGCATCAGTATGTTGGCTATGGTTTGGTTGATGCAGGAGCATCTGTTCAATCTGCAGTTTGCGACCATACTATTGAGAACACAACATATACCTCGGATATAACTATCAGCGATTGTACATCAGTTGAAATGGAGGATATTTCCGTTCAAGATGATGCGATCCTTACTATTGAAAATGTAGGTAGTATGTCAATTGATGGACCTTTTGAAGCAGAGGTTGGAACGCAACTAGTTTTTAATCTCTAATTTTTCCCAACTATGTTGAAATAACAAACGAATTATGTGATATCGAAGCAAAAATCCTTCCAGTACTTTAAAGTCGAGCACTCCCCGGCTTTTTCACTCTCTAAGTAGAATACTGTTCCAGTATGTTTTAAACTAGGGGGCTCCCTCCAAATCAGAAACAATTCGGATTTCTTGCTCTTCCTTTGGATAGTCTCCCTGATATTATCTTTTAATTGGCAGACCTCTTCTCATAATGAAATACAGCACCCACTAATTGGTTTATCCATTGACAGTTCGTAGGTGTGCTAATTCGAAATACACCAATTCTGCACAACTAAAACAGTTATAGCTAGTTTGATTGGCTAGGCCCCGGGAGAGATCTCTGGGCTTTTTCGTGTTTTACAACATGCGTTTTTTCCGTCACAGATTCAGGCCGTTCCTGATTAAACCATATTAAGTGGTTTAAGGTTACACGTAAATTTTTCAATCCAGATATACGACTTCACACCTCATAATTTCAGTTTTGAATGCTAGAAAATTACTTCTATTTTTCTGATGGAATTCAACAAAAGATATCTTTTTACTCCTCTTGTTACTGCTCCGCTGCACCCCAGTGAACAGGTACTGTTATACTTAAAACCCTCAAAATTATTTACAATGAAAAAATTATCAATATCATTATTATGTGTGTTTTGTACAGTATTTAGTATTCAAGCTCAGTTATATATGGATTCAGGTGGTGATGTTAAAATCGGAACCCATACCGGAGATCCAGTATATAAATTAGAAACTTATGGGTCTGCATTTTTTTCAGGTGGGACAACCTCTAATGGATTGATATTAACTAGTTCGGGCACCCATGCATCCCTTCAACCTAAAACAACTAATACAGGATACTTAGGCAAGTCTGAAGCCAAATATTGGGTTGCATATTCAAATTATGTGTATTACAACATCTTATCTGATTTCTCAGATCTCAGTATAAAAGAAAATATTAGAAGTATTGAGAGTCCATTATCTTCCATCTGTCAAATACGAGGAATACAATACGACTTAAAGGCAGACTATTTCAAGAACTCCCCGGAAGAAAAAATGGAGGAGCTAATTGAATCAGGCCAGAATAAGTACGGCGTCGTGGCCCAGGAGCTAAATGAGATTCTACCTGACCTGGTTATGTTTAATGAGGATGCGCAACTTCTCGCAGTAAATTATGTAGGGCTAATTCCTATATTGGTTGAAGCAATAAAAGAACAACAAACTCAGATTGATGATTTAAAGATGGCTGTTTCTTCAAGTGGATCATTAAAAGGGGCTGCGGTTATTGACAATTCACTATTTGATGAAAGTGGAGAAATTGAATTAACAAGTTTATTCCAAAACTCCCCTAATCCATTTACCGAAGAAACAACGATTAAGTATTTTATAAATGAAAATATTAGTTCCGCAACAATTTACGTTTATGACATGACAGGTAAGCAACTACGGAATTATAAATTGCAACCAATAGGTAACGGCGAAATCACCATTAATGGAGGAGAACTAGATTCCGGAATGTATATGTACTCTCTTGTTGCCGATGGGCAACTAATTGGAACCAAACAAATGGTATTAACTGATTAAACATACAACAATGAGATATATTTTCTTAATAAGCATTATTCTATTTGTAACCGGAATATCAGTTTGTGGCCAAAATCCAACAGTTAAAACACCTTACGGAACCGAGGTGGATGTCTATGAACAGCCGGAAGGAACAGATGGAGACAGGTATTTTATAGACTCGGTTCGAGCTATTTATTATCCGAGTGCGGTTTTCATACCAACATATCCAAGCATTCCAGATTATCCAGATCTAAGCTCCACACAAACCTTTAATTGTCACGGATACGCGTGGCATATGTCTAAAGATGACCCTTTAGGAGAGGATCTATCAGATCCTTATGTAATGGGTCCAACAGATGCAGAAACATACTTTACTGATCCCAGTTATAAGGAATGTGTTAAAGCGGATGCGCAGATTTGGTGGATTAATGATGGAAGTCATTCCGCCTTAGCAACAAGTACTGTAGATTATCTGAAATCAAAATGGGATAATGGTCCTCTAGCCTATCATCATAAAAATCATTCTCCGTACACACTAAATTCTGTAAAATACTACAAAAGGTGTTTTTACAGATTAACTGGGTTATTCGATGTAGATTATGATGAGGATCACTGCAAAGTTGAATTACTTGATGCATCTGTGTACAACAATGTTGACCTTACAATTGAATACGAAGATTGGGTGAGAATCAACAATGATTTTAGTACAGGAACAGGGGCCACTCTAGATATTCATCCTGTTCCAAATTGATAAAGGTAGAACATAATAAAAAAACTATATTAGAAAAATGAAAAATGCGACCTTATTACTTCTATCTTTTGCATTACTATTGACTAGCTCAGAATGCTCGAGCGAACCGGAACCTATAGTCTCAACCATCGGACACATGAAATTAACTGTGACTTATCCAGAGGCAGTCAAAGATGTGGATGGCCGTTTAGTAGGCTTTAGGCAAGTTCCCGCTGCTGGAGCTGTAGCGAGACTATACAATAAAGACGCTATATGTAAAGGATACTTGGATGCAAAACTTGACCTAGCATATATTGGGGATAAACCAATCATATCTAAGTATGAACATCGTACAAATGAGGAAGGAGAGATTTCATTTAATAATATAAAAGCAGGAGAGTATTTTCTGATTCTTTACGCCAGTCAGTTATATAAATACACCGAGAAGTATATTGAAGTACCTTTAGGTGACACATTAAGGCTTAAGAAGGACTTCACGGCCTCGCTTTCATTCTTTAAGGGCCTTGAACCTTGGGATTATGAAGTGCCTACTGAATAAGGATTGTTTTCTCATGATAACTAAAGCCGGGCACTCCCCGGCTTTTTTTATTTTCAAAAACGTATTTGGTTTTACTGTATATTAAGAATCTAGGAGCGGAGCAAATCCCATAATGAACTTGGAATTTAGTGTTGCAATATTGCAACAACGGCTGTTACTGCTCCATGGTAAGTATGAAGAGTGGTATATCCCTCCCGGCTTACGACTGTAAGGCATCAATCCGGCCAGGAGGGTCATATCCTAAACCGGTATCAACAGATACCTGTAAACCGTAAATAGCAATGGGGATTTTCTGAAAGCAGGAATGCAGGTACTCAGAGCCGGTATCTGTACAATCCAGTCTAATGTCAGAATAAGATCTCACTTGAGTAAAACTTTAGATCACCTGGCCATTTTCCTTGTCTTACAGAATCGGATCGCAGTGGTCAAGGGATCCGTTTTTTCCAAGTTTCCTTATAATCATTTATTAATGACAGATTCCCTAACGCCATTTCTCTATTGGCAGTGTATGAGAGGTTGCTTGGGTTGCTCCCTCATCCATGTAAAATACAGTTGAGTTCAGATATGCGACTTGCCGGGGTCCTCGCTGAATTATTTTTTGATATACTGTTGTATTAGGAATCTCTCCAAGCAAGCGCAGATCGGTCATGTCATAAACATAGAGGCGGTCTGCCGAACAAGCGAGTAGTGTATTGCTGATGGGATCAGTCTCCACAACCCGGGAAGCGGAAGTTTCTGTGGAAAGTAGTAATCCATCCCCACTTCCGTATTCAGGTGTCATTGCCTCAACGGAACGAATTTCGAGTTGATTTCCTGCTATCATGGCAATTTGAGTTTCATTTCTAAACACATAATTGCCAGCAGTGCCCTTCAACGATTTCATCCAGGCAACATCATAAAACCTATTGTCTCCATTGTAGTTCCAGAAACCATAGTAAAAGTCAATCTTGTTGTTTTCAATGTCTGTGGCAACAATAAAAGGTCTTTCTTGTGACATTACAGGCCAATGAAGACTATCATTCTCATAATGTATGATCACAGAGTCTCCCTTCCTGCTGTATAAATAGGAGGAACTACCTGATTCAATAATGAATACCCCACTGCCCGTGACACAAGCTCTTCGTTCTTCATTCTCGAAAATCGTGGGGGGGAGATTTGAGATTTCCTTATCCAACCAGAAGAAAGTCCACTCCTCGCCAGAGCCACGGTAATAAGACAACCCTGAGATGAATTCATGGTTGTCGGCGGAGGCATCAAACAAACCATTGTGAGGGGCTAATTCTCTTTGTATCATTCTGTCTTCAACTACATCGTAGAAGAACTCAGGTGTATAAATTCTGAATGGTGGCTCTTTTGATTGTGCAATTACTTCATAGGCTGGGAAAGGCTTTGGAAGATAAAATGAACCCGTGGAGATGTTGTCACTACCTAGCGAGTATACCCCATTATTAGAGCGGGCAGCATCTGGCATGTTGGAACGGTATGTCAATTCATATTGGAGATCCTGGTTTTCTCCAACGTTTATAGAGAGTGTCGTATCGTTAACCCCTTCAGTTGTGTAGATTATTTCGGCGGGACCGCCATTCAAGTTTTGAGATAATTGATACGATCCGAAGTTGGATTTAAAATCGCATTTAGGCCAAGCAATACTCAGGTTATGTATTTCCCAATCCAGATCCAAATCGATCATTCCTGGATATGAAGTGTATGATATGGTATCGCTATCATATTGTTCTCCGCTGTATTTATGAAACCGAATGAAATAAATTGCTTCCCCCCCTACGAAGTAGGGATCAAAACTTGAGGTATAATTCACATCAAACGACTCGTATAGCAATACATCCCCCGAGGAGGTTTTCTTGAAAAGCTCATAAGAATGAAACTTATAACCTGGGTATCGCTCCCATTCAATCAGAAGACTGTCTTCTACCTGCCCTACGCTTTGTATTTGGATTTGACCTGCATCCTCTGCCTCTGCAAAGATCGTCCAGCTTTTTGTGTAGGTAAAAACCTCCGATCGGACCAAATCAGCTAATGAACCGCTTTCTGTAGAGGTGTGAACCACAATTTCAAAAAGGTGCTCTCCAGGAAGTAGTTGTAACAGAACAGATCCCGTTGACTCTTCCTTGCTTTCGATCTTGCGACCATCCACATAAAATACAACCTGATAGACCTCTTGTTTTAAAAAGTTCAGTGAATATTCAAATAAAGTAGCCCTATCGATAATAATTACAGAGTCTACGAAGCTTAGCTCTGCGACAGGTGTTTCTCCTTCGGTTTTTTCTACATCAAGGTAATAAACCTCAGTTGATTCAAATTCACATCCCTCATTCAGTATACTAAGGATGAATACCACCAGAATGACCGAAATTGAAACTTTAGAGAATATGTGCCTTTTATTCATCGGTACTCCCCCCATTCTTCATCCTGGTTAGATTAATGGCAATAGTCAGGCCCAGTCTAAGCCCATTCCATCCGGCATGTACATTCTCTCCGGCAACTTGCAGAAATCCTTTGTTACGGGCCCCCTGAAATTCTAATCCGTCTCCATCAGACTGCAGGACATATCCCACATTCACTTCAAAAAGCAGTGAAGCAACTGGATATCCTACCTTCACTCCGGGTTCCCAATAGAAATCTGTTGAGGTAAACTTGTACGATTCATCAAAAACCTCATCACTACCCAGGTAGAGAGATTCATCCAACACCATTTTCGTTTTCTGTAATCCAATTTCATTGTATACCAAGAAACGAAAGCTGCTGAGCTGGAATACACGGAAATTAAACAGAATCGCAGGACCTTCCGAACTAATCCGGGTATCGAAAAGGTATTCGCCCGAATAGTCTTGCAAGGAATACCTCGATCCGGTTGAATGGAACGAATAGCAAATCCCAACCTCCATGCGTTCCCAATTCAATGAAACATATGGTTGAAAATAAATATAAGGAGGATAGTCATCAATCAGTCGGGATTCGATAGAACTTGATTTGTTTATCCCGGAATTAAAGTATTTTAATTCTTCCATCTTATACCATCCAATTCCGGATTGCAGACCAAAGAATACTTCCTGACCAGAAATAAAAGAGAGTGGCCACAAAAGTAAAAGCAGCAGCATATTTCGCTTCATCTTTGAGGGTGTGGGTTTTATGCTTTCAATTTTATCGGTGTGACAATGTGTAAAATATCCTTAAATAACTAAACCATATTTCTTGACCTACTCATGAATATTGCGTTGTTGGGGTGGCAAGAAATGGTACTGATCACAGTTACGAAATTTCTTACAGAATGTTTCAAACTGTCATGACTCTCAAATGCTGATCAGCTTTGCTCTGAATTTTCTCCCAAGTTTTATATTGAGGTTGATACTGGATCTCATTACAAATCATAACAGACTGAAGCCGAGATTGATCCTAAAATGTAATTGTAAATAGTGTGGCGTTATTATATGAGAGCAAAACGTCTGGTAAGATCATTTGTATTGAAGAATTCGGGGAGCACCGAAGATTCCGATGATGTCTTTCATGAAGGGCTCCTCATATTTCTAAGGAAGGCTGAGTCAGGACAATTAGTTCATAGCTAACGACAAAATAGAGTATATATGTTAATCATTATAAATAGAACACCAGACAGGAATGTAAATCCAATTTAATGCCTATTATTGTAAATATATTACAATATATGGACATATAATGGTATTAGAGATTCGTATTAGCAATTTTTTCTCAATTAACGAGGAAGTAATTCTTGATCTTAGAGCTGGTAATTTAAATTCAGCAAAAACTAAAACGCTTTCTGAAAATGTCATCCAGTTTGATGATA
>Ga0164313_10006268_pt1 | contig 10500 bp, 5 predicted proteins | sample GuaBasSedimGuay4_FD_113735 | JGI IMG/M metagenome (GOLD analysis project Ga0164313, IMG submission 113735) | Subseafloor sediment microbial communities from Guaymas Basin, Gulf of California, Mexico - Guay4, Core 4569-4, 0-3 cm | ecosystem: Environmental > Aquatic > Marine > Hydrothermal vents >...
GAAATTGATTTAATCATATTTTGGGTAAGGAAAATAGATTTAAAGTAAAAAACAGGCCTTCTGTCTTCGGTCTCCTGACTTCCGTCTTTTTCTTTTATTTCCCCGGCCCTAAAGGGAGAGATTCCAACTGTCGTCTTCCGTCTTCTGTCTTCTGTCTCTTGGCTTCAATCGCAGTTCTCATCCACCATCTTCTGCATCATATTCGCATGATCCGAATCCGGGTCGGCAGCAATTTCGGATTTCATGTGCTTGCAAGGAAACGGAAAGACTCCTTCATAAATATATGCGCCAATGTTGCCCAAATATTCTTCCGACAAGGGTAAGCCAGGCATAACTCCAAAAGTTTTAACCGCCATTTTCATTAGAGAATTTTCTTCAGTTGGATTTTTGGTATGCTCCACTATTTTTTCAACAAAAATTTCTTTTTCCGGGTACGATATTTTATAGCGCCGTTGAATATTACGCATGGGCGGACCCAACATGCTGTCGAGGTCGGTATTGTGACAAACCAAACAGATCGCAAAAGTGGCCTTTCCTTTTTGTGCTTCGGCACTAAGGTTTATATCCAGCGTATCTATTTGAATTACTTCGGTTTCGACAACCTGGGCTGTTGTTTCCAGACCGGCGCTATTGTTACATGCTGCAAAAATAGTAAGGACAAATAATAGGGGGAGGGTTTTCATTTTACAACGTATTTATATTTGGTAAAAGTAGTGAGTTTTAGAGTATTCTTTTTGCCGCAAGAAAACAAAAATGCCTGTGCTAAATCGGCACAGGCATTTTAGGTTTTCCATAATAGTTAATCTTATGGTTTACGAATTATTTTTTGTGTACTTATTCCGGATGAATCAGATAATTTTAATATAAAAGTACTTCCGGCAATATCATCCAGTATTATTGTATTTACTCCATTAGTAATACGTTGTTTGTATATTTCCCTACCTAACATGTCGTATATTGTTATAAAGGATTTCGAACCATTCCCTTCATATATAAATGAAATCTCATCTGAAAAAGGGTTAGGATATATATCGATATCATTTCGCAGTTCATCTATCCCAAGTACATCTTCATTAACATCCAATATTGTAATATCAAACGACTTTGTAAAAGTCAATCCACCCTCATCAGTAGTAGTTATTTCTAATGTTTGGGTTGCAGATTCCTCAAAATCAAAAGGCACCAATGATAGCAACGTATCCAATTCGATCTCAAAGAATTCACCACCCGATGAGATGCTATAAGTAAACGAGTCATTAATATCTTCATCTTCTGAAGAAAATAATCCTATTGCTACCCCAGTTGGTCTGTTTTCTGATATAGTATCTGATGAGATAAATATACTTGTTGGATTTTCATTTACATCATTGACCGTGATAGTAAAATCTGATTCTAATTCATTATTTCCATCTGATACCAAGATTGAGAGATCATATGAATTCTGATCCTCAAAATTTAAACCTATGACGGATTTTAAAGAGTCATCAAGAATAATGAAGTTGTTAGATCCCGATGAAATTGAGAATTCCAAATCATCATTATCGTAGTCACTAGCAGTAAGAAGTCCAATCAATTCATTCGACAGGTTTTCATCAATTGACAGATTGGAAAGGCTTAAATTTTCAGGTGTTGAATTAGGCCCATTGAATACGGCCTTATAGAAAATGATTTCATCATTAAATGAGTATGATAAAACCAATGTGTCTATTCTAGATACTTTTAGAGTGTCAGAGAATGAATTAGAGTTTTTAGACAGAACTATCGAACCTGCAAATAAGCTATTTTCTGACTCTAAAACAGATAGTTCTAATTCAATATTTTCGTCTGGATTAGCAGTAGCATACGCTTGTACTAATTCAATCGATTCATTATTTGGAAGAGCTGGATTACGCAGATAAACCATCACGGACTCGTCGTAATTTGTTGCCAATATTTTATTTGTACTCAATGATGGGTACATAAAAACTTCTTCATATACTTCAATAAAAAACCTAACAGAATCTCCTGCATCATTTTGATCTGAAACCTTGATAAAAAACTGTTTTTCTCCAACAGTTTCAGCACTCCAGTTTATAGTATTAGAAGAAATTGAAATGTTCGATGGGGCGGTAATCGCTTCTAATGATATTGTATCATCATCAGCATCATAAATATCAAAGTATATGGTTACGTTTTCTCCCTTTATTACACGCTCAGGATATTCCAAAGAATTAATATATGGTAGATTATTAGACTGTGAACTAATCAATTCTACCTCAACCGTATTAGAAAATGATGTTAATTCATCAAATTCATTTCTCGCTGCAACTGAAATGAAATATGTTCGCCCATAAACAAGACTACTTAAAGAATAATTTGTTGTGTCACCCACATTCTGATTATCGCTGGAAGAACTTATATTTGGATTATCGTCAATGAAGAATAAATAATCACAACTCGGACAATCAACGGATTTGGTCCATTCAAGAGTTAGAACGTCGTTTTGAAACTGATATATTAGGTTTGATGGGCCCTCTAAATTTGACGATATATCAACAGGTGTATTGAAATAATTGACCACAAGATTTCCCAGGGTGTCTTTCATGATTCCATATATGTAATAAGATCCGGGTAATTCATCATTTAGTTCCCAGGAATAAAAGTCCGATTCATTATCCTCAGAAATTAAGGAAACAATTGGCTTACCATCTGCTCCTTTTTTGTCATCATCATAATAGAATGAGATATCTGCATCATCATATGGATTATCATCGGACCAAATGATGTTAATTTGATCTCCGCTAGAATTGATTTCGTTGATTATAAAGATAGGATCACCCTCATTTCCGATAATATCTACCAAGTAATTGTCACCAGTATCATCAATTGCAATTGAATAATTACCTAACAGCGGGAAGTCAATAATAATGAAAGATGAATTGTCTCCTCCGTTCGATACATAATCGTAATTCTGAAAATTGTTTATCGTAGCTTCATTAATTACCTTTCCATCAGGGTCTGTTATTTCAAATGAAGGTAAAGAAATTTCACCCTTAACACGAACAACAATTATTTCCATCTCACTGCTTAAAATGAAATCCTGATCCATTGTTGAAGCAGGGCTTGACCCTGCTGTTGAATTTGAAGACCCTTTTAAAATAAGACTTTTACCTTCAAGGCGACTTTCAGGGTGAGAATAGTTCAAATACTCTAATTTCAAACTTCCATTTGGAGTAAGTGTAAATACTTCGTCATTAAAGAGCCTGTATCCTCTGGCGAAGTCGGTTTTGATTTCACCATTTTTGTATTCAAGTAAATAGCTTATTCGGAAATCCCTTTTTCCTGGTCTAACAATCCAGGCCCGTCCAGAAAGTTCTGCATTATATATTACGTTATCAGTTCCTGCAAGAGAAATTGGTAATACGAGTGTTTCATCCATGAGGACTTTTCTAAGTAATGCTTCATATAATTGATATTCAAACCCATCTTTATTTGGTATTCGGAGTTCACCACCAAATTTTCCAATAAAGTCAATTCCTTCTGCTTCATTTTTGACAATTGAGGCATTCATATAAGCCAAAATCATGTCTTGGAAGTTTACGTCAACTCCAAGCGCAATCCTTTCCTTTTCTATTTTAAAATAAGCATTTGCCAGCGCCATATTAAACAAAACGAAATTTCCCGAGCCAGTCATTGATGTTCCTAACTTGTATTCCAGTATTAGAGATTCAAATGATATGAATTCCTGCGGTCCCACAACAGGAACTAAAGTTGTTCCTAGACCAATTGTCAATGGAGGAATTTGGATACCATTTACATAGCCCCCCGCACCTGCTAAAGCTAATCCTGTAGTACCAAGTGGTTTCGGGTATGCAAGATCAACCCATACACCAACGCTATCTAACCCTTCTTCAATAATATAAACACCTGCACTAGCCTCAAAGAGTGAGGTTATAATCACTCCATTCCCTCTGAACTCATGTTTATCGGTATCAAATTCGAAGGACAACTCCTCTAAGGAAACCGCTTTGTATATTTCGATTTCGTTATTTAGTTCAATGATTCCGACAACGTCTAAACCTTGCGACCTTGTAAGTTTTATTTGATCAATTTCTGCAGTAAAAGCTCCCATAACCTCAGGAAAAGTGATCAATCCATTTATCTCGATTCCATCATCAAGAATGCCGATTCCGGAAATATAAATGGGCAGATTTATGATATCAAATTGTTGATTATCTTGATCCAAAATGGCCGAACTGATTTCCGCTTGGTCGGAGGAAACATTAAAATCAAAATCACCCTGATACAAATTGATTGAATCCAGGTTGAGTATTTGCTTGACGTAAATATTACCATTACCAGAAAGTTTCAATTCATTTTTATCAATTGTTAGCTGTCCATCAAAAAATAGGTTGCTGTCAATACTGATATTGCCATTAGCATTAAAAACATTTGGTGATGTTTCTGTGATTTCATCTGCATAAACGGTTAATAGCCCAATTCCGACTTGCTGCGCTGTGACAACAGAATCAGCAATTTCATTGTATAATTCATTTATTTCAGAATTAGATAAAGGATAGTTGTAAATGCGAATATCGTCAATAGATCCTTCAAAATTCTGACCGTTAGTAGTTCCGCCAGTACCAATCACTTCTGGATAATTTCCCAATGTTATATTTAGTGCTTCAGATAAGGCTATAGATTCAACAGCCTGATCGTCGATGTAGAATTCAACGGAAGTTCCGCCATCATATGTAATAGCAAAGAAAGTCCATTTGTTTTCTATAATATCCTGGGTGTAATGATCGTCATTATAAAAACTAGGGCCAAAAAGGTTATTTTGTGAACTGAAGCGTATTAGCTGTTTTGTTGAGGAATTTCCCCATTGAATAATTGTTTGTTCTGATATGTCCTCATCATTTGGATAGATCCACCCTGAAATGGTCCAGGGTTCAGATGATGTAGGTAAATTATTATTTGGAATTGAAATATAATCATCAATACCATCAAAATTATATGCGCTATTTTCAGTTTCAAAACGGTCTAAAGTTAAAGTTGCTCCATTTACAGTACCATCGTTTCCGTTTCCAGATGCATCATTGGCGCTTCCATTAAAGGGATAGTAAGCGATCAAATCTGATTCATCATTTGGATTAATTGTGATTCTAATATTATCAACCCAAGCATTGTTATCGGTATGAGCATAAGTGTCAATTAAAATACTGTCAATTTCAGCAAAATGAAAATAATTCTCGGGCTCTGTTAATGATAGTGATTGCAACGCTTCATTGTTATCTTCCTCGAAGCATTCGAATTTATACCCTGAAGAATTTACCACTAGTTTAAAATGATAAACACCCTCATTAAATTTTATATTTGCTTCACTAATTAAGCTTTGGTTTGTGCCATCAAAAAATCTAATTTGTAGATGTAAATCATCAGCTGCGTAGTCATTATCTTCGACTTGTTGAGAAAAAATAAAGCGTTCATTTCCTTTGAATACGCTGAAATGTGTCCCCATACCCCAAAAAGAATAGGCTACAAATGCATCCCATTCAATAGTAAACCCTTGAGTTTCTGATTCGACATTGTATGCTTTTGACAACTTGGCTCTGCCATCGTTAGTATATGCATTTAATCTGCCATTACTTATATCAGCGGAATTTATGGGAGTAAATGTCCATCCAGATGGAATTTGATTGTCTTCAAAAGTTAAGTACTCATTAGGTTGAGCCAAAACGATTGAATGGCTTATAAGTAAAATCACGATTGAATAGATTAAATTTTTCATGTCCGTATAGGTTATTAGTTATTTTTGTAATGTTCCCAGTTTTTTTAGGAATTATTTATTGATTATTGAAACTGTATTAATTTATCTACATCTAACTAATTACTATTTCACTTTATTAAGTCATATATAGTTATTTCCAGATACATCTGCTATTGCAAACCAAATTCCGCTGGAATAGCATGCTTTATTATGGTTCAATGAAATCAACTAATTACTTCTTTACTAGTTTGTAATATTGTTTCTCTCCTTGAGCGCTTAATTCAAGAATATAAATACCCGGTACTTCATTTAACTCAAATTGATAAGTAGGATCGCTAATGTTTTCTTTATAATAAATCAATTGACCGCTAACACTAAATACTGTTATGGACACATCCCTTAAGTTTCCAAAATCAATATTTATTAACCCTGCATTTGGATTTGGGAAGATAGATATCATTTTAAACAAAGAATTTTCCTCAATACTTACTGGCGAATTAATTGTAATTCTAACATTGTCAGTCCATGCATTGTTATCGGTATGAGCATAAGTATCGATTAAAATGCTATCAATATCAGCAAAATGAAAATAATTTTCGGGCTCTGATAATGATAGTGATTGCAAAGCTTCATTGTTATCTTCCTCGAAGCATTCGAATTTATACCCAGAAGAATCTACCACTAGTTTAAAATGATAAACACCCTCATTAAATTTTATATTTTCTTCATTAATTAAACTTTGGTTTGTGCCATCAAAGTATCTAATTTGTAGGTGTAAATCATCAGCGGCGTAGTCATTATCTTCGACTTGATGAGAAAAAATAAAGCGCTCATTTCCTTTGAATACGCTGAAATGTGTCCCCATTCCCCAAAAAGAATAAGCTACAAATGCATCCCATTCAATAGTAAACCCTTGAGTTTCTGATTCGACAGTATATGATTTTGACAATTTAGCTCTGCCATCGTTAGTATATGCATTTAATCTGCCATTACTTATATCAGCAGAATTGATGGGAGTGAATGTCCACCCTGCCGGGACTTGATTGTCTTCAAAGGTTAAATACTCATTAGGTTGAGCCAAAACGATTGAATGGCTTATAAGTAAAATTGCGATTGAATAAATTAATTTTTCCATGTCCGTATAGTTTATTAGTTATTTCTGCTATTTGTGTAATGCTTGATATTTATCTTTTAAAAAAGACACATATAAATTAGTTTCCAAATGCTTCTATTGATAATGAATTTGTTAATTAACGTAGACGCTTAAAGAGAAATGCTTTTACAAGTATTTTTAAGTAAAGCTAGTAAGCAAAACAATAAGTGATGGAATAGATATTAACTATTACCTGAACAGAAGTAAAATAATGATGAAATAACGCTATTTCTGTATGAAGCAGAATTGGGGTTTAATTATGCTGATAAACTCGACAAATATTTTTTCGGAATATCTACTGAAAAAGAATTCCCTTCTTTTTCGAGCACACATACTTTTGATGCTCGATCGACCTTATAGATATAATTGACATTGATCAACAACGATCGTCCAATGCGTTTAAATTGCGGGTTGTTTTTAAGCAATTTACTTGTTTTGCCTAAATTCATGGTGGCTACTTCCCTTTTGTTTTTTCCAAGGATGATCTCTGTATAATTGCCGTCGGCATAACAATAAACGATCTCGTTTACATTGATCAGAATATATCCTGTTCGTGTATTGATCTGGATCTTATTATCGGGGTTGATATAATGAAGGTAACAATCGAGTTTATCAAAAATATCGCCGCTGATCGCACTTAGTTTAAGTACACAATCATTAAAATCTTCCTTAGAAATGGGCTTTAATAAAAAATCGAACGCGGCAAATTTTATGGCCTGTATGGCATATTGGTCATGCGCCGTACAGAAAACTACTTTTGGAGTATTGTTAATACCACTATGCCGTAGCTCTTCCAGGAGTTGAAATCCATTTTTTTCGGGCATTTGAATATCTAGGAATATCACATCCGGATGATGCAATAGAATTGATTCATAGGCGCTATCTACATCTGAACAGGAATCCAATACAGTGATATGATCATAGCTTTTGAGATAATGTAAGAGCAGTTCCCGGGCATCATCTTCATCGTCAATTATTATGCATGAGAGAGGAGAAATGCTCATTTTTTTTGAGGAATTATAAATGTAACCCTGGTGCCTGAAGCATTACCGGCTTCACCCATTAAATCGTCCACTAAATATAGTATTTTAACCCCATATATTTGATGATAGGCCTTTAGTAATTGCAGATTGATCGATGTTCCTTTTCCAGTGCTATTTTCACGATACTTTTTGGAAGCTATACGTCCAATGCCATCATCTTCGATCGTGATTTTATAATCAGAATCCTGTTTGGTTACGCTTAGCTCTATCAGACCATTGGTTTTTTTATTCATTATGCCATGCTTGATCGCATTCTCCACCTGTTCCTGAATTAACATTCTCGGAATAGGTAAAGAAAGATCTAAAGAAGGATCATATTCTATATTAAAATTGATCTTATCTTTAAATCTAATTTTCTGTAATGCCATATATTTTTCGATGATGCTGACCTCTGTTGCTAAAGAAACCAACATTTGATCAGAAGCGCCTAACACTTCGCGCAATAAAGACGAAAATTTACTGAAGTAGGCTTCGGCCATCTTTAGATCTCCCTTGGCCATGACCATATTTACCGAATTAATAATATTGAATGTAAAATGGGGATCGATCTGATTTTTAAGCGCTCCTAATTGAAGCTTAAGCATCTGCTGGTTAGCGGCTACGAGTTTTAATTTTCTGTATTTATTGATAAAATAGAAAAACAAATATAGAAGGATGTAAATGGCAAAGTAAAAAGGGAATTTTGCAAAGTAATAGGGATTGGTCTTGTATTGCAAAATATACATCTTATTATCTGCGGTTATTATCGCAAATTCGTTTTTACTGTTATGTAATGTTTGAAATTGTCCATTTAAACCCGGAATAAGGGTTTTGTGTTTATAATCGTGTGTTAAAATTGTTGTTTCGTCTGAATTAACGGAAGATATAATAAACTCTTCTTTTCCATCATTTTCGATATCGGCAATAGTTATAGAACCCATTTTGTCATGATGCTCATAAACTAACGTACTTTCAAGGTTTAAATCCAGTTTATATATTTTATTTTCATTTACGCTTTCATACCTATATAAGATTCCGTTGGCGGTTTGAAAAAGTATATGTGAATTCAAATCGGTATTATAGCTTTTGCTTTTAATCGTATTTAAATCGCGGTCAAGGAAATGAAGTGTGATATTTCTTGTGTCTTTTAGAATTTCTCTGGTATGGACAAATAAATAAGTTGTATCGTCAGTGTTTAAAGTAATAAGCCTAACACTACTCCTGACATTAGACGTTTTGAACAATGCTCTTTTTGCAATAAGATTTTGGTCGTAAACGATCAACCAGGAATTATAATCGTTCAAATAATATGCAGAATCCTTTTCGTTATTTGCAGAAGAAGTACTACTACAAATAATCTCTTTGTTCCCATCATAATCAATATCTATAATGTAATCTGCTACTAAATTGGCACCCGTTACTTTGCTTTTATTAAAAGTTCCATTTTCAATATCGAGTGAATATAAAATCCGGGGTATGCCACTGTAAAGAGCCTGGTAAACAAATATGAATTCTTTATAACCATCATCATTTATATCAAAAAATGATTTTTCCCCATTTCTACTTTGCACGGCAATATCAAGACCCCCTTGAAATTTATTGACTTTTCTTATAAATAGATTATTTAAAATTATTCTTTCTGACTGATATTCCATTCCATTGATAAAAAGGGAATCGTTATGTACGGTAAAGCTGTATATTTCTGACAAACCATTATTATCATAATCACCAAAAATGAGGTTACTCATATAAAAATATTTGCCCTTCCAGTTATACTGATCAATAATTGAAAATGTATTAATATTGGTTCGGTACATGGCTTTACCAGAAACGACATCATTGCTAGACTGGATTCTTTCCTTTACGCCATCACCATCCAGATCATAAAAATAATTTCTTTCGAGTTCATTATCATTTTCCAGTATATGATTGACGGTTACTTTATATTTATTAAAGTAATTAGGCAATAATGCAATTATTACCGTACCTAATATCAAGGCAACTCCAAGAGGGTGCTTTATAAAAGTCAGTAATTTATTTTGGATGGTCAGGGCCAATGGTTATGTTAGTAATGGTAGTAAAGTTACGGACTTTTTTGTTTTTCAATATTGCTCTTGAAATATTTGGAGTTGCATTTCTGCGGGTTAGAGTCTTTCTCGATATAATTTTTCGAAATTTTTCCATCTCTGGCGGATTGAGCTCTGAAATACACTCGAATTGACTATGAATTTTCCTTTAGAAGTAAAGTTCAGAACTAATCTTCACAATTCTCATCCAAGTATTGAGATGTAAAAAATACAACGGAATCATTTGTTTTTTGCAGTCGGTAAGCAAAATAAAATAGTTCATTTTGTTTAAAAGCTTAAATAAACATACTTTTACTTTGCCCGGAATTTATTAGAGCGACATCAATTTCTCCGGAATTTAAGATTTACCTAATTCAAAAAAGCACCATTATGAGAAAACTACTATTTCTACCTATCATTCTATTATTTAATTTTTCGCAATTAAGCAGTCAGGATCTCGCGCTATCCTGGATCAGTACTTTTAACGGGAGTGGGCAGGAAGAAATTACC
>Ga0164313_10006269_pt1 | contig 10500 bp, 7 predicted proteins | sample GuaBasSedimGuay4_FD_113735 | JGI IMG/M metagenome (GOLD analysis project Ga0164313, IMG submission 113735) | Subseafloor sediment microbial communities from Guaymas Basin, Gulf of California, Mexico - Guay4, Core 4569-4, 0-3 cm | ecosystem: Environmental > Aquatic > Marine > Hydrothermal vents >...
AAACCGTTACCTGCAAGCTGGAGAAACAGATTAAACTAAGTAATTTGAATGGAGAAAAGAATTTATATAAAAGACTGGTTAGAATTAAAACCATACGAAAAACAAACAGTAACTGACAGTTATTATCTCAAAATCTGTAATGATGTTAAAAAAGTTATTACAAGGAATAAACAGTCCTTTGTCTTACAAATGTATTTAAATAAAAAAGACATTGACATTTTATCTTGCTTTTTAACCTCCTATTTCGAAGATGTAATATCAGAAACCAATATTTGGAATTCTTTTGTCAAAACACATAAGCGATTATATAAGAAACAACTTCCGTTTTACATTTTAGATAAATATTACGAAGAAGAAATAAATCCTCAGGATATAAGCTTTTTGATTTGGTACTTTCTTAACACGATGCAAGAAGAAAAATTTATTGCACCTTTTAACGATTTTATTGTTGAAACAGCAGAAAAAGTAATGGAAGTATTCGATAAAGCCTGGGATTATGCCCCAGAGAACGAGTACCTAAAATCATTCTATCAGATAGATGAAAATGAAGAAGACTTTTATGTTGCCCGTAATCTGATTGACACAATTTTATTTAAAACTTATCTATTTTATCCTGATACTTTACTGAAATTTAGAGAACAGGAACTTGAAATAATAGAAGACAGTAGGGATGATGAGAATATAATGATGTTCTTAAACGAAAACAGGGATAGTACCCTGCATAAAATTCACACTCGATTACTAAGCTTAAAGGGTAAAGAATGGGCATCTGAAATATTAGGGAATAACCATCGACTTAGTAAAGATTGTTTAAGTATTTCACCAAGAATAAGGGGGTTTTTCTTGTACAAAGGGCAAGACGGTAATAATATCTTTATTGAGCATATTGCGTCAGGAAAAAAATTTGATTTAACAAAGAAATCTTTTGACCATTCGGATACTTTGAAAGAAGTAGATACAATCTTGTTTATGGGTATTGCTCAATGGAAAGATGAATGGTGGTTTTCTGGAGTATTTTTTCAGCAACCATTTAATCCTGATTTAATATTGGACGAAAAGAATTCATTAGAAAGTAGAATGGCAGTTAACTTTTTAGACCATCAAAACAAAGAAACTAATGAAATGCTTAAAATGCAATTGTCTGCTTTTATAGATTATAATAATGGTTCACAAATAGCCTTTCTACCATCAGAAAAAATTGAAGAGTTTTACAAAGGATATATAGAATTTTTTAACGATACTTTAAAACTTTCCGACAAAGAAATTAGAGATGCAAAACAAAGAGTAAAGAATGATGGTTTCTTTGGTACAAATGATGAACACAAAGACTATTCAGAAGTATCAGAAACTGGATTAGCTTTTTTTAATCCAAATAGTGGAGGTGAAATAGCATTAGCTGTCAATTCGGCATTTTCTTTGTCAATAAACCCCTATTTTGAAGAAAAAGTTAGCGAAGAACATTTAATGCGTTTATTAATGAATGAAAGTTTATCAACAGAATTAGTAATGTATTGCATTAATAATTGCAAAACTAAATTACCATTTTTTAATAATGGTGTTGGGGAAAAATATTTAGAAGATATTGATTTTTTACTACGATTTTGGAAAAAAGATAATTACCACACAAAACCATCAATAACTTATACCGGTCAAGAGGAAAAACAGCCAGCAGGTAACAAAGGCTATACCCAATAAGGGTTTTAGTGGTAAATTGAAAGTAAATTCAAGTAATGAAAATTAGTAATAAATTGAAACGGAAGTGCTTCGAAATCCCTTACTGGGCATAGCCAAACCGTTAGCCACAAGCAGAAAAATAATGCGAATAATTTTAATCATATTGATTATAATACACGGAATTATCCATTTATTCGGATTTTTTAAAGCATTTGGCATATCTGAATTTAATGCGATTTCACAACCGATTTCCAAGACATTCGGGATAATATGGTTATTGACCTTTGTTTTGTTTGCAATTACCACAGCTCTATCAATTGCACAATCTAATTATTGGTGGATTATTGGAATTATTGGAGTAATTCTTTCCCAGTTTTTAATTATTAACTATTGGAGTGATGCAAAATTCGGGACAATTTTAAATTTGATAATTCTCGTTTCGACAATAATTGCATATTCAACTTTTAGTTTTAAGAAAAACATTAGTGTCGAAACAACTAAAATGTTTGAAAAGGCAGATACGACAACTAAAAAAGTTCTTTCTGAGCAAATGATTTCATGCTTGCCAACAATAGTCCAAAAATGGTTACTGAATAGCGGAACAATTGGAAAAGAACCAATTTATAATGTTTACTTAGAACAAGATTTACAAATATTGATGAAACCAGAGCAAAAAGATTGGAGCAATGCAAAAGCCAAACAATATTTTACAGTTGAACCACCTGCATTTAATTGGTCAGTAAACCTAAAAAGGAACCCTTTTTTAAATGTGGTTGGTAGAGACAAATTTGAAAATGGACAAGGAGAAATGACAATTAAGATGTTTTCTCTTATTCCAGTTGTAAACGCAAGGAACAATGAAAAGGTAAATCAGGCTACATTGCAAAGATATTTGGCTGAAATAGTTTGGTTTCCTTCTTCTGCTTTAAGCCCTTATATTGTTTGGGAGAAAATAGATGATACTTCTGCAAAAGCAACTATGGAATTTAACGGAACTAAAGGTTCTGGCGTGTTCCAATTTGATGAAAAAGGAAATTTCGTAAAATTCGTAGCAATGCGTTACAAAGATGTTCAAGATTTAAAACCTACAGAATGGACTGTGACCGCAATCAAAACCGAACTACGTAATGGAATAAAAATACCAGTTGAATTGAAGGCTGATTGGAAATTGGACAATGGCAATTGGACTTGGTTAAAACTAAAAATAACAGACATTAAATATAATATTCTGAAAAATGCCAGTGGCTAACAATGGCTATAGTTAATACGGGTTTTGGTGCTTAACCCAAAGTGAAGTGCCTTGAACAAAGTCCGCAAAATTTTCAATTTTGCGTGTCTATTAAATAAAGAAAAAATTAAAAATTTGGCTAAGTGCTTAATCGAAAGTTCAGTCCTTCGAAATCCCGTACTAACCATAGCCTAAATGTTATGCTTTATTTACAAAAGAGAGAATGTAACAATATCGTAAATCCATTTATCACATGATGAAAACAATTCGGATGAAAACTTACATTGCACTAATCCTTTTACTTATATCGCATAACATTAATGCTCAAAAATACTCTTGTAAAACTGATGAGGTTGAACCTTTTGAAATAAATGAAAAGATTTCTCCAAATAAACTAATCGAAGATATCGATGAATTTATAAAAATTTTGGAGGAAGTACATGTGAATCCATATATGAAAATTTCTAAAGAGGAATTCTATAATGCAACCTTAGAACTTAAAAATTCAATAAAAGATTCCTTAACGAGGCAACAATTTTATCAAGTTTTTACACCATTAGTTGACAAGTTAAATGATTCGCATACTGGGGTTAGCTTTCCAAGAGGAGTATATAAACATTATGAAGATGTTGAAGGTGGTTTGTTTTTACCAATATTAATAATAACGACGAAAGAAAAAGAAATCTTTATTAAACATGATTTATCGGAACAGAATATTCCTGATAACACTAAAATATTAAGCATAAATTCAATAAAAACAGAGGATATAATTAATACTTTCTTGAAATATGAACATAGCCCAATTGAAGCTTCAAGTATAAAAAGACTGGAGAGAAAATTTGTAAATTACATGTGGTGGATACTTGATTTTAGAGGTCCTTATATATTAGAAACCAATATTGGAACTTTTACTGTGGATGGGCAAACATGGGAAGAATACAAAAGTAACAGGGACACATATACTCAAAAAAACAGATCAACAAAAGAAAAAATATCTCTTGAAGAAGTTGATGAGCAAACATGTATCTTAAGAATTAAGTCATTTACAGGTTCTGCATTAGAGTTTGAATCTAAGATTGAGGAACAATTTATGGAGATACAGCAAAAAGGGTATAAAAACTTAATTATTGACGTTAGAAATAATGGTGGTGGGTTTGACGACAATGGGAAGGCTGTTATTGATTACATAACTGACAAATCGTACACAATAGGATTGTCATCCAAGTTGATGATGAAAAGAAGTAAAAGATATGACAAGAGAATCAAATGTAACTTTCCATGGATCATTAGATGGATGATTACTATGAATACAGCCTCATGGTTTGATAAGGAAAACAGGCTATTGTTTAAGCACTTAAAAAAAATACCGTATGGGGAGAATTTAGATGTGCTACTTCCGCTTCAAGAACCAAAAGAAAATCCATATCGATTTAAAGGCAATGTTTATGCATTATCAAATCAGTATTCGTATTCTGCTACAACTGTATTTCTTGGAGCTATAAAAGACTATAATATAGGCGCAATAATAGGAACAGAGACAGGTGATTGCCCGACAGGATTTGGAAACAACTTCTATTTTCAACTTAAAAATTCAAAATTACGATGTCATTCTTCAACTACATTTACGATTAGATATAGTGGAGATATAGATATGACACATGGTGTAAAACCAGATTATTATATTGAACAAACTATTGAGGATACTGAAAATAATATAGACACTATATTAAAGTATACACTTGATTTGATTGAAAAAACAAAGCATAACAATATATATAAAAAATAGGCGGAACAGTAGTAAATTCAAGGGTTGTAGCTCGCTTCAACTTTTGAGAGATTTGATAGGAAAGTGCGACGAAGTCGCCTACTTTTCAAGATATACTAATCGTTGCCATTCATTGCGGAAAACAATAATTTATGAAAAAAAAAGACGGCCCATTGATTCTTATAATTGTTAGTTTCATTTTGATTTTAGCAAATGTTTTTACAACCGACTATAATAGTTTAGGTTTTTGGTTACGTATTTCTTCAAGCGTCTTGTTGATAGTAGGTATGTATTTGATAATTAGAGAAAGGAAAAAAGGGACCTCAAATAAAAACTGAACGGAATTTTAGCTCATTTGTGGAATAGAAAAAATTGAGGACTCTCTCACTAGAACGGAATTTTAAAAATTATAACGGAAAATGTAATAGCGGAAAAAACGAAATGGCAACAACGGTTATATTTTATTGTGGGAAAGTGTTTAACTTCAAATTAATTTAAAATTTATAAGTTTGTTCTTTCCTGCGGGAAATAATAGCTAATTTAACCACAACAAACCATACCCAAAACGTTGGCAACAAGCTAAAGAAACTTCCGAACTTAAAATTAAGACAAGAAAATAGAACAAAATATTCTCGTCAATATGGTACTAACCGTTAGTAAATATTAAAAATCATCAAGATAAATCAATAATATATTTAATAAAACTAATACTTTAGTTTAAACTAAAAATTTAGTTATATTTGTTGTTTACTTAATATTTTATTCTATGAAGCATTTCCTTTTAACTATAGTTTTTTTATTGTGTAGCTTATTTACAGAAGCTCAAACAGCAAAATATTTTAAACATCTCGTTTTTCGTGAAACACCTTATTCTGAAACAGAAGGAAGAATACCACTAACAGAAGAGGAAGCCCAAAATATAAATCATTTTAAACTAAACTATAATACACTAAATAGATTAATATTAGTTGAATATAAATACAATCAAAACCTTATCGACTTAAATAGAAGCGGTATTCTTGATGGTAAAAGTGCGTTAGCTCCAAAAACTCAAATAATATATACCGAAAATAAAGAAATGCGATTGTTTTTTGATGTTGATAATATGCCAACAACGAATGGAATGGGAGTATTTAAGGAAGTGTATTCATATAATAAAAAAGGAAAAAGAGTTGGTTTAAAGTTTTACGACAAAAATAATGAGCCTATAAATAATAGCTGGAATATTTTTGAATATACTTGGAAAAACATTAATAACAATTCTGTATTAGAAAAAAGAAAAGATGTAAAGGGAGTAAGTGTACCTATGCGACCATATTATAAGTTTCATAACGTGTTATACAAGTATAATGATAACGGAACTTTACTATCAATGAACAATGTCGATAGTAAAATGAAGCTAGTAAATGATGATACAGGAATTGCCATCGATAAAGCCATATACGATAAAGATAATAACCTCGTGAGTTTTAAATTTTTCAACGCTGAAAACAAACCTGTTGTTGGATCTTTTTTGGGAACAGCTGGAGGTTTTGCAACTTATGACAATAATGGGAATTGTTTAAAATATGCGACAGTTGGTTTAGATGGAAACTATAAAGTTGATAAAAGGAATAATGATGCTTATTCAAAATATAAGTTTGATAGTATTGGTAATTTGATTGAACGTAGTAATTACGATACAAATAACAAAATACTAAAGAGACGAGGAGTTACAAACGTAAAATATATTTATTATAAAGATAATCCAGAACAGCTTTTAAAAACCGAATTATACCATACAATACCAAATAAAACGGTTAAGGACTCTATTCTTAAAAATCTCAATAACCAGATTGGAAAGGAAAAGTTAGTCGAAGATTTCAATCAATTATTAGAAACACTAAAAGAACATCCTTCACAGTTTGAATTTATTGATAAAGTATCTTATGAGAAACTTGTAAATATTCAACGAGATAAATTAAAAGATTCTATGACTGTTATGGAGTTTTATCAAGTAACGTCACCAATAGTTACAAGTTTAGGCTGTTTACACACGCGAATAGTCGATACTCGCTTTTTTAGAACAGCTCCAAAATATTGGTTACCATTGATTGTATGGTTTGAAGATGATAAGATGTATGCAATAAACAATTGTGTCGAAAATATTGAAATGAATGCAGGTTCTGAAATATTAGAAATTAACGGAATCTCATCGAGTGAAATCTTAAGAACTTTAAAATCAACAATTTCTGCTGATGCTTTTAATCAAAGTTTTTATCGAGGAGATTTGAATGTGAATTTTTTATATTACTACCATAGTTATTTTGGTTTTGAACCTGAATATAAAATAAAATTTAAACCTTACAATTCTGAAAAAATAATTAAAACATCATTTCTTATTGATGAGCCTGCTCCTAATTACAAAGTAAAAATAAACAATAAGCCAAGATTAGGCATAGAGATTAATAAAGAAAACAAAACTGCTATAATCAAGATTAAAAATTTCAATTATTTCCCAAGAGGTAGACAAAACATTGATTTTTTTAAGGAGACGATAGATACTTATATGAAAAAAATAAAAGATGAAAATATAAGTAAGGTGGCGTTTGATTTAAGAGGAAATAGAGGAGGAAATCCTGAATGCACTAAACATATATTATCCTATATTATTGATAAAGAAATTAATTTTTATGAAGATAATGACTTAAATAAAAGACGGAATAGACCAATAACCGTAAAACCCAAAACAAATAACATTTATGATATTAATATATATATGTTAACAGATGGTCGTTGTGCATCTGCAACAGCACAAATGTTAGCGATTGTAAAACATAATCAGCTAGCAACCATAATAGGAGAAGAAACGGGTGGCACTTACAGTACTCATCCAGGTAGAGGAACAACAGCACTAAAAAACACAAAACTTGGTTTGCAAATAGGTACAGAAAGGGAATCTGTCAATGTTTCTAAATTAGTATTAGACAAAGGTCTAATTCCAGATAAAAATATTAAGCTAGAGTTATTTGATATAATAAATGGCGATGACCCATTATTGAACTATATTTTGAAAGAATAGACAAATGAATTTAAAGCCAGTTGCCAACGTGTATAATTAATTGCTAGTTCTAGCCTACTTACGAAAATCCTCGCGGATTTTCTATTCAGTTTATATTTACTAAATTAGGTGTTTAATCAACGCAACAAATCATACACAAACCGTTGTGCTTCATTATGACCAACCACTAACCAAATGATAAAATTCTTTAGAAAAATACGATACGATCTTATGGAAAAAAACAAAACTGGAAAGTATTTGAAATATGCTATCGGAGAAATTGTGCTTGTGGTTATCGGAATTCTGATTGCTCTCTCAATAAATAATTGGAATGAAAATGCAAAGACGCATAGAAATCAACGGAATAATTTGCAGTTGATTAAAGTGGAAATGATCAACAATTTACAAGCGGTATTTGAAGCAAAGAAGGAATTAAACAAAACTATAGCAAGTTGTCGAGACCTAATTAACTTGATTAATATACAAAACAATCTAAAAAATATTGAAGAACGTGAATTGTCTTCTCTTATCGCTGGATTAATGAGAGATGATGTTCAAGCATTTCTGGAAAATGGTGCGATGAATCAACTTATAGCATCAGATGGATTAAAGAATATTGAAAACGATAGTATACGCAATATTTTAGCCTCGTGGCAAAGTAAAACCTCGTATGTCAGATTGCAAGAGCAGCATATTTTTAGTAGTCAAAGTAGAATCCGAGAGTATATGACTGCAAATGGAAATATGAAAGTCCTTTTTGAAGGAATAGGACTCTCTCAGAGAATGGAATTAGAAAATTCTTTAGTCAAAGTAAGTAACAAACACTTACTAAAGGATAAGAAATTGGAAAACAGCACGCTTATTTTGATAGTTACAGGAGTGAACCTTCAAGAAAAGGTTTATCCTGAATTTGAAAACGAAATACGTTCCATCATAGGCTTAATAGATGAAGAATTGAAAATAAATTAAAAAATAACGAAAGCACAACAACATGTATAACATCATTGCTAGCACTCGCCTACCTACGAAAATCCTCGCGGATTTTCTATTCGGTTTGTATTTGCTAAATTAGTTGCTGAAACACGCAACGAAATCATACACAATACCGTTGTGCAACATATGACCAAAATTGATAATTTGAACTAATAATTTGAAAAAGTATATAAAACATCTGATTTCCTTCCTTCTGATTTTCGGTCTGACGGTTAACGATTGTTCTATATATTCACAAACAAATTCTTCAAACTATCATCAAGTCTCACGAATTAATACCCGAAAAGAATTTAGACATAAATATTCGGAATTGTATGTTTACGGCAGACAGCTTCTAACAGAAAGAATATTTGTTGCGCTGATTTCATATCTCAAACTTCGAGATGTTTATAGTGTTCAAATTACAAGAATTTTAAATTTACAAATTGAACAGTATCAAAAAATAAGTTCAATAATAGCTCGATACGTTTTCCTGAATAAAAAAATCGTGTCTAGCAATCATTATCCAAGTTTATACATAGCATAGAATAAATTTTCATTCTGTGTGAATATGCACTTTGTTGCATAAATGATAAAACAAATGTCAAACCATTTATCATTACTAAAATGTATAAACAAAAGAATAAAACCAATTTGGAGAAATCCAAGCAAATAGGTCATTGGATAAAAAGAAAGCTTATTTTAATTATTACCGCATTTATGATTGGAATGTCTAATGCTATGTATGACGAAGATAAAATGACTAATGAAAATCAATATCGTATTGAACAAAAAGATAGAAAAGATTGAACAAATAACGGATAAATACGGTGCACAACACAGTATAAAATTAATTGCTAGTGCAAGTCTACTTACGAAAATCCTCGCGGATTTTCTATTCGGTTTCTATTTGCTAAATTTGTTACTTAATCAACGCAACTAAGTTATACAAAACCGTTGGCAGTAATGAGAAAACACTAGAATAACATTTAATGAAAACGACAACATTTCTAACATTTGTAGGTGATCAATGCGGAAGGGCTGAAGAAGCGATAAATTTTTACACTTCTATCTTTCCGAATTCGGAAATCAAAAGCATAACAAAATACCCAGAAGGAGAGGCTGGAGGAACACCGGAGCTTATCAAATATGGAGTATTTACATTAAATGGTACAGAGTACATGGTTTCCGAAAGTAATTTTAATCACGCTTGGTCATTTACACCAGGGCTATCACTGTTCGTTGAATGTAACTATGAAAATGAGATACAAACTTTATTCGAAAAACTTTCTTCAAATGGAGGTCAGATTATGGTTCCTCTTGACAATTACGGTGGTTCAGGGGATTATGGCTTTGGTAAAAAATTCGGATGGTGTGAAGACAAATATGGTATTTCATGGCAACTTAACCTTTCAGAATAATTTCAAATTGTAATATAAGCTGCCCTACTTGAAGTAATAAACGATATGGAAAACAGAAAAATAACTACTGCCAACAATGTATATGAAATCATAGCACCCTACGGGATGCAACGCTTCATATACTAACGGTTAGCTCTTATTTGAAAAAAAATGAAACAATTGACTAAACTTATAGAAAAGAATATTTCAGGAAAAAAGGTTTTAGCACTTTTTATCTTGACCAATGTTGTTTACATCTTTATGCTGACTGTTACAATTCCGAAAACAATGGAATTCTCTAACGGAATGAAATTATTGGATATGATGCCCACAGGATATGATTTGAATTATGTAAGTGAATTATTCAGTTCGCTTGGAGAAAATGGACGTTTGACTTATCTAACCAACCAAATCCCTGTGG
>Ga0164313_10006270_pt1 | contig 10499 bp, 9 predicted proteins | sample GuaBasSedimGuay4_FD_113735 | JGI IMG/M metagenome (GOLD analysis project Ga0164313, IMG submission 113735) | Subseafloor sediment microbial communities from Guaymas Basin, Gulf of California, Mexico - Guay4, Core 4569-4, 0-3 cm | ecosystem: Environmental > Aquatic > Marine > Hydrothermal vents >...
CGCTGCTGACCTCCGCCGAGAGCCCGTTGTCACTGAACTTCCAATACGCGCTGACCCATCCACGATGGATGCTTCAATTCCTCGCTAATTGTCGGAAGCACCGCGTAGCGCGCATTATTCGCCTGCTCGGCAAGCTGCTGGCAAAGACTTACGAAGGCCTCGATCCGTTGCTGGATATGGCACAAGCACGCGATTTGATGCAACAGCGTGGCTGCATGTACGTCTACCGCAACGAACAGGCATATCGCGCCGCCAATCCCTCCAACCTGGCGCGGCGGGCGCAGGGTGTCGAGTACACCGAACTCGATCGCGGCGATATCGCGGACCTGGAACCCGGCCTGAAAATTCCTTTCGAACGCGGTGTATTATTTGAATCAGCGAGCCATGTAATCAATCCACAGGCGCTTTGCCAGCGTTACTTCGAATGCTTCCAGCGCAACGGCGGGGAGTACATCCGCCAGCGCGCGGTCGCCGTCGAACACGAACTCGACTCGGTACAGTTGCGCCTCGACAACGGCGGCAACCTGCAGGTCAATCGCGTCGTCGTCGCCGCCGGCGCATTTTCGAAGCAAATTGCGGGCATTCCGATGCGAACCCTGCCGCTCGACACCGAGCGCGGCTACCACGTGCAATTCAGCGACATGCAGCACCTGCTGACACGGCCGGTCAGCTGGAACGCGGCCGGGTTTTACGCAACGCCAATGAACCAGGGGATGCGCATCGCCGGCACGGTCGAAATTGCCGGTTACGGCAGCGACCATAACCCGCGCAACATCGATTTCCTCACGCGCAAGGCCAGGGAAATGCTCGATCTGCCCGCGCAACCCGACCAGGAATGGCTCGGTTTCCGCCCAACCCTGCCCGACTCCCTGCCGGTGATCGGATTCAGCATGACGTCGGAATACGTCCTGTTAGCTTTCGGGCACCACCATCTCGGCCTGACGCTGGCCGGGATCACCGGCAAGATCATCGCCGAACTGGCCAACGGCGAAGAGCCGAGCCACAATATCGCCGCATTCAGCCCAAGAAGATTTCTGTAGCCATGAGTAAACAATCAAAATGACGTCAAAGGCCATCGAAAAGCTGATGCAGGGTTACCGCGGTTATCGGGAAGGATCCTATGAAAATAGCCGCCCCCTGATCGAAGACCTGGTCGAGCGCGGGCAACACCCCGAGGTGGCCGTCATCGCCTGTTCCGATTCGCGCGTCGATCCGGCCATCCTGTTCCAGGCCGACCCCGGCGACCTGTTCATGGTGCGCAATGTCGCCAACCTGGTGCCGCCGATGGAAGAGGAAGGAACCTACCACGGTACCAGCGCCGCACTCGAATTCGCGGTCCTGGGGCTCAGTGTCAAACACATCGTGGTTCTCGGTCACGCGCACTGTGGTGGCATCAAGCTGATGATGGACGCGAAACCCGGCAGCAGTGCCTTCAAGTATGTCTCGCCCTGGGTATCCATGTTAGCGGCGGCTCACCGCCGCGTACTGGCAACCATGGGCCGAGCAGATGAAGCCGCGCGCACGCGTGCCTGTGAGCAAAACGCGGTGCTGGTTTCGCTGGAAAACCTGACCACCTTTTCCTGGGTACGCGAGCGTGTCGAGTCGGGCGAGCTGCAGCTACACGGCTGGTACGTGGACATCGCGGTTCCCGAACTCTCGGCCTACGACTGGGAATCGGGCAGGTTCAAGCCGTTCACTTAGGCTGCTGTCAGCACATCAACCGGGACAGATCGGTCATGGATTCCAGTTGCCACAGCTTTTGGTGAGTTACTCACGTTTGCACCTCAGTCTACGCGCACAACCGACTCGATCAGCTCGATGATTTCGTCGGCGTCGATCAAGCCGTGCTCGCGCGCGAGGTCGAGGAAGGCACGCCGGGTTTGTATGCTTTCCTTGACGAGTTTGCTGACCGCGGCATATCCGAGCTTCGGCACCAGCGTGGTTGCGAGCGCAAACGAGCTCTGCAGGTTTTCCATGGAACGCTCGACATTGGCTTCGATGCCATCGATACACAGCGGTCCGAAGGTTCCGGCGATCTCTTCGATGCGATGCAGAGAATCGAACAGACGCGACCCCAGTGCATGTTCGTAGTGATTGATTTCGAGCATGCCGTCCTGGCAGACCATCGCGATACAGGCATGATTGCCGTGCACGATCTGCGCCAATTGTACGACCGACATCGGAATTACAGGGTTGACCTTGCCCGGCATGATAGACGAACCCGCCTGCACGGCTGGCAAGCTGATCTCGGCCAGGCCGCCTGCCGGGCCGGAAGACAGCAGTATGAAGTCCTTGGCAATTTTAGCCATGGCCGCGGTTGCGGTTTCGAGTTCAGCGGAAAGACGCTGGAATTCATCCAGGTTCTGCATGCCGTCGAAACGGTTTGCACTCGGCTGCACCGCCAGCCCGGTAACTTCCGGCATTTGTTCGAACAGGCGCTCACGAAAGCCGGGGCTAGCGCCAAGCCCGGTACCGATCGCAGTGCCACCCAGGGGTATCGTCAACAAGCGTTGTTGCTGAACCCGGGTGCGTTCCGCGGCGCGCCGTATCACGGCAGCATAACCCTCGAATGCCTGACCGAGCGTCATCGGCTGGCCGTCCTGCAGGCAGGTTCGGCCCAGCCGGTAAACCGCCGAGAATTCAGCGGCCTTGCCTTGCAGTGATTTCGACACCGACTGCAAGCTCGCCACGACCGCGTCCGTCAAACGATAGGCAGCCAGTTTCATTGCGCTCGGAATGACATCGTTGGTCGACTGACCACAGTTTACATGGTCGTTGGGATGAACCATCTGGTACTGGCCAGGCTGCTGCCCAAGCTTCAGCAGACTCGCGTTTGCCAGCACTTCATTGACGTTCATGTTGGTGGAGGTACCGCCGGAACCTTCGAGCAGCGGAACCACGAAATGGGAGTTCAACTTCCCTGCAATCATGTCATCACATGCGCTGAGCAGCGCCGCGGCCCTGTTGTCGTCCAGAACTCCCAGCGACAGGTTTGCAAGCGCACAGCTTTTCTTGATTTCGGCAAGCGCCCGGACCAGTTGCGTCTCCGCTCCCAGTACCCTGTCTGCAATCGGGAAATTCTTCAGGGCTCGCGCAGTGTTACTGCCATAGAGCATATCCCCTGGGATATCAACCACACCCAGGCTATCGCTTTCCTGTCTCATCACCGACCCGTCTCCTCGTGAGTTCCCGCTAAAAACCATGATTCCTCTCAACTGATATAAAAACGGCCTTGCTTGCGAATCTCTGCGTAATTGCTGATGCTCTCAATCGCCTTTTCACCACTGCGGGCAACGATCACCGCAATCAGGGTTTCCAGCGCCGACATCACCGCCACCATCGACGGGAAAAATTGCGGGCTATCCGTTTTCTGCAACAGCAGAACTTCAGCGCGCGACGCCAGTGGCGCCGCCTTGCTGTCGGTGAGGTAAATCAGGCGCGCGCCACGCGCCAGCGCAAACTCGGCAGCCTCGATAGCGGGACGCGAGTATGGATGGTAGGCCATGGTCAGAATGACATCACCTTCAGCAAGCGAAATGAGTCCCTCTGTCAGTCCATTGCCACTGATCAACGGCAAGCGCAACTGCGGCAGCGCCATCTTGCCAACGTAGTGCAGGTAGGAGGCGATCCAGTGCAGCCCACCGGCTGCGACGACGTGTACATTGTCGGCGCCAATGATAATATCGGCGGCCTGGCACACGGTGTCGGGATCAAGTTCCTGGTAAAACTGGGTAACGTTATCGAGGCCAGCCGTGGCAATGTTGTTAATGATGGAATCGATACCATCGACTGCCGAGGTGCGTTGCAGCCAGTCGGCGCGAAATTCGAAATTCTGCTCGTTCACCGCATCCTGAAACACCTGACGAAAACTCTCGTAGTTCTCGTATCCAACCGCATTCGCCAGCCGGATCATGGTCGGCGGCGTCACTCCGCAACGTTTCGCGAGACCGCGCATCGAGATAGTCGCCACCAGGTTCGGGCTATCGAGAATGACCCGTGCGGCGTCCTTTAACTTGGGAGTCAAAGTCGGTGCGAGTTGAAATAATGTTTCCAATGTTTGTTGCATTTAGATATAAGTAAGATTGGATTGCGCTTGACTATATAACATTTGTTAAATATATTTCAAATGTATAACAAATATAATAATTGACGGCAATCTACATCAACCCATAAAAATCGTCCTATCAGGAGGAATCGATGAAGCAACCTATAAAATCACTAGTACTCAGTGCCGCCTCGGCAGCGCTTATTCTCGCCAGCAGCACCAGCATGGCAGCGGGCACGAGTTGCAGCAACGACGGCTGGAACAAGGTCATGAAACGCGGCAAGATGGTGGTCGGCGTCAAGGCCGATTACAAGCCCTGGGGCTATCGCGACACCAGCGGCGCCATCGTCGGCATGGAAGCAGACATGGCTCAAATCGCTGCCGATGCCATGGGCGTCGAACTCGAAATGGTCGCCGTGCAATCATCCAACCGCATGCAATTCCTTGAAAACGGCAAGATCGACATGATGATCGCCACCATGTCCGATCGCGCCGATCGTCGTAAGCTCGTCGGCATCACCCAACCCAATTACTACACCTCGGGCACCAATGTAATGTCTCCCAAGGCCGTAGGCATCAAAAACTGGGAAGATCTGCGCGACAAGCCGGTTTGCGGCAAGCAGGGTGCTTTCTACAACAAGGTTGTCGCCGATCGCTACGGCGCCAAGATTGTTGCCTTCACCGGTAATGCCGAGGCCAAGCAGGCGCTGCGCGACAAAAAATGTATCGCCTGGGTTTATGACGACTCTTCAATCATGTCCGACCTGTCCTCCGGCAACTACGATACTTATGAAATGCCGTTAGCCAGCGAAGACGATAACCCCTGGGGCCTTGCAGTACCCATCGACGAGAAGGATTGTATTTTCGGCAACTTCATGTCGGGACTGACTTACAACCTGCATCAGTCGGGCAAGCTCATCGAACTGGAAAAGAAGTGGGGCATCCAGGCAACGCAATACCTTAAGGATCAGAACAAGCGTTTTGCTGACTGGATTCAGTAATCCGTCGAGGTAATCACATGATACCCGGTCGCAGTCTGCTGCGACCGGGAGCATCATCTGAGCCGAAACGATGAATTCCTTCCAACAGTATTTCTACGATCTGGCGCAGACGCACCCGAAGTGGAATTTCATTTACCTTTATGACCCGACACAGGCCGCCCGGGTAGCCGAAGGTTTCTGGATGACGCTCGAACTGTCGGTTATCTGCGTCATCTTCAGCGTTATCATCGGTGTGGTAGGCGCCTGGGCACAGGGCGCGCATTCGAAGACCCTGCGTCTCGTATTGCAAGGTTATATTCAGTTTTTCCGCAACACACCGCCACTGGTGCAACTACTGTTTTTCTATTTCGCGCTGGGGCAGTTCACCCCGACCTATTCTCCCGATGGCTGGCTCGAAGTGCCGATCATCTCCAATGTCGGTTGGGCCATCATCTCGCTGTCCTTTTTTGCCGGCGCGTTCAACGTCGAAATTTTCAGGGCCGGTATCGAAGCGGTACCGGAATCTACCCAGGAAGCCGCCGAAGCGCTCGGCATGAATCGCTTGCAGATCTACCTTTATATCGTGCTGCCACTGGCCTTTCGCGTCAGCATGCCGGCGCTGAACAACAACCTGGTCAACCTGGTCAAAACAACCACCCAGGCACTCGCCATCGCCGTGCCGGAACTGCTTTACCAGATGATCAGTATCTACAACGACTACTCGACTGCACAAAATGCCTGCATGGTGTTCCTGTTTTTCGCTTACTTTTTTCTGGTCGGTGTCCTGGTACTGGGTATGAGTAGCTGGGAACGCAAGCTGAAAATTCCGGGATTTGGCAGATGAGCGGCTGGCACTTCAACCGTAGTCGAGCGGAAAAATCGGGCACAGCTCAAACCGATCTCCCGGTGCTTAAGCCCTTTACCTACAACGCGGGCGGCCAGGCCGATAATCTGTTATTCAGCCATTGGCTGGCCGAATTCTCACCGCGCAGCCTGGCATTGTTCGCTGCTATCGTGCTGTTGTGGCCCAGCCTTGCGCTGGCACAAAGCAACTACAGTTTCGGCCAGGCAATGGAGGCCCTGTGGCGCTGGCTGCCGTTTATCGTCGGCCAGGGCTTCGTGTTGAACCTGTTGGTCAGTGTCGTGACCATGCTGGTCGGCACCATCGCCGGCGTGTTACTCGGCCTCGGACAGATTTCACCGATCAGGGTGATTTCCGGTCCGAGCTGGTTCATCACCCAGCTATTTCGTAATTCACCCTGGCTGGTATTGCTGTTCATCGTCATGCTGGCCTTGCCGTTTGAATTCACTATCGGCGACACCGTGTACCCGATTCCGGACTGGCTCAAGGCCGTGTTCGGGCTGTCCCTTCCGATCATGGCCAATATTTCTGAAATCGTGCGTGGCGCCATCATCTCGGTGCCGACCGGTCAATGGGAAGCTTCCGAGTCACTGGCATACTCGCGCGCACAAACCTTGAGGCTGGTTATCCTGCCGCAGTGTTTCAAACGCATGATTCCACCGTGGATGAACTGGTATGCCATTTTGACCATGGCGACACCGCTTATTTCACTGCTGGGTATCGAGGAAATTATTACGCTGTCGCGCCAGGCGATGGAAGCCGAGGATAATCATCCCGAATTGTTAGTGCCATTTTTCGGGTTTTCGCTGGTGATATTTTTTGCCTACTGCTACCCGATCGCGCGCTTCACCATTAGCCTGGAGAAGAAGTTTGTGGTCAAACAATAAAACTCTACTGGAGCGTCTGTAATGGCCAAAAGTGACTGGACCCCCGACCAACCGCTGGTGTCGATTCGTGATGTGCACAAATCCTTTGGTGATCTCGAAGTTCTGAAGGGAGTATCGCTCGACGTCAAGCAGGGCGAGGTCATCTGTATTATCGGTCCGTCCGGTTCGGGAAAATCAACCCTGATCCGCTGCATCAATGCGCTCAACGATATCAACAGCGGTTCGATCACGGTCGAGGGCATCGAGGTGAACGACCCTGATCTCGACAAACTCGAACTGCGCAAAAACGTTGGCATGGTATTTCAACAATACAACCTGTTTCCGCACAAGACAGCGCTTGAAAATGTGATGATGGCACCCATCAAGGTCCTCAAACAATCTGTTGGTGAAGTGGAAGAACGTGCGCGTGCACTGATCAAACGCGTCAATCTGGTGGGCAAGGAAAATGCCTATCCGGGAGAATTGTCCGGCGGCCAGCAGCAGCGCGTAGCTATTGCACGATCGCTGGCGATGAATCCCGATGTCATGCTGTTCGATGAGGTCACCGCGGCGCTTGATCCGGAAACGGTAGGTGAGGTACTGCTCGCCATCAAGGATCTGGCAAAGGATGGTATGACCTGTATCCTGGTAACCCACGAAATGGGCTTTGCGCGCGAAGTTGCGGATCACATTTACTTCACCGATCGTGGTGTCATCGTCGAGCATGGACCACCTGCAACATTCTTCACTGATGCCAAAGATCCACGCACCCGGGAATTCCTCAGCCAGATTCTCTAGTTTTCCCACACACACAACCCAGCGTGCACGAAACCAATTCGACACCCGCGGGATACGTCATCGGGTGTTCAGAGCAAATTTGGTAGCCCCGAAAAAAAACCGCATGACCGGAGGCCATGCGGTTAAATCCTGAGGAATTACCGGTTTATCTTGTCGATATCGTACTTAAGCTTTCCAGGCGAACTCCGGCCATTCGCAACCGCCAATCGGTCCGATCGGTACTTTTGGAATACCCATGACATCATTTCTAACACCGTCGTTGACGTTGACAAAACACGGGATCACCATGCCACTGCCTTCGTGGATCAGCGTCTGCATTTCGCAGTACATCGCGTGGCGCTTGACCAAGTCGAGCTCTGCCAGCGACAGCTTCAGCAGTTCGCCCATGCGGTCATTGTTCCAGTGGGTATCATTCCAGGGCCCATTGGGTGCGAATTGAATGTTTATCTGCGCATTGGCGGTCGGGCGCATGAACCAGTTCACGGCGTTGAGTGGCTCTTTCATCCAGACGGCACCCCAGTAACCGTCGGCCGGCACCTTTTTGATCCTCAGATCGAAGCCGATCTTGGAGCAGTTGGCTTGCGCCATGAGCGTAAGTTCTTCGATCCCGACGGCAATCGGTGCAACGAAAACCTCCGCCGAGCTGACACCAGCCTTCTTGAAGTGAAACTTCGCCTTGTCCGGATCATATGTGCGCTGGGGCAACTCGTGGCAGTAATCCTGGCCGTGGGCCGGGGAAATCGGATGGTCGTTACCCACAGTGCCCCTGCCTTTGAGTACACGCTTGACGATGCGCTCGCGATCCTGGATGTACTGCAGACCGCGAACGAAATCAATATTGTTGCCCGGGGCTGTGTCTCTCAGGCAGCAAATACCGGTCTGTTGTCCAGCCGGGATTGAAACCAGCCTGGCACTGTCGGACTCCTCTATCTGCCGAAACGAGTTGGGATCGACGGTGCCCGCGATGTCGATATCGCCGGCGACCACGGCATTGACGCGCGCGACCGGATCGGTGATTGCATTTGCCTCGATGGCGTCGAGATGGGCAGGTTCGCGCCAGTAGTTCTCGTTACGCTTGTGCACCGAGCGGACGCCGGGTTGGAAGCTTTCCGTGGTGAAGGGTCCGGTGCCGATGCCGCCGCCCTTGGTGCCGTTCTTCACCACCTTTGCCTGGAACAGGGCCAGGATCGTCGGAAGGTCGGAGTTTGGCGTCGACAGCACGGCCTTGACCTCGTGCGTGCCCATTTTCTTCCACTCGGTGACTGGAGTAAGCATCGATTTGAATACAGACACGGAATCCTCGCCCAGGTGCCGGTTCATGGTGTAGATGATATCGTCTGCAGTCAATTTCGAACCGTCATGGAACTCGACACCCTTACGAATCTTGAAGGTCCACTCGGTGGCATCGGAATTGGCTTCGAAGGACTCGGCCAGTTCCGGTTGCGGCGTGAGGGATTCGTCGAGCTGGGTCAGGCTGTTGTACATGATGCGTCCGCGCGTGTAGTCGAGCCCCGAGGCGTAACGCGCGGGGTCGAGCGTGTCATCCGGCCCGTGTGCGTTCAGGGACGCGCGAATCGTACCTCCTTTCTTGGGTGTTGCGGCAATGGCAGCTTGCTGATCAGAAAATATCTGATGTGCGGCGGCTGCGGTGAAACCGCTCGCCATGACCAACTGCAAGACATCGCGTCGACTCCAGCCTTTTTCAATGGCCTTGCGGTACCTGGCCTTATCTACCGATTCGAGTCGACTGACTTCTCTATTTGTTTCAGATTTCTTGTCACGCATGGTTGCGTTCCTCCTCTTTGGTTAATTTAAGTGTTTCTGATGTAATTCTGCGGATAACCCGCTCTCGCTAGACGATGGCCATTCACTGCAACCACCACCTAAAGAGAATTTTCAAAGTATTCGCCCATCCGGTGACTCATGGTTTCGACGGCCGCGATCCTGCGGCCGACCTCCGCTCCGCTCCGGGCAACCACAGTCCCCATGAGTGACTCAATCAGGACAAGGGTTGCCACGTGCGACGAAAAGAATTGGGGACTGTCCGTGGATACGAAAAACGACGTATCGCAATGGATACACAGGGGTGAGGATATCTTGTCCGTAATGCCAACTACCCTGGCACCGCTATTCGAGATTTCTTTCGCAATTTCGATTGAGCGGGTAGCAAAAGGCGCTTTCGAAATCACGATAGCCAAATCACTTTTATCCATGCCAGCCAGCGTGGACGAAACCGATTCGACACCGGCACCCAAAACCTGCCAGTTATCGAAAGCCATCGACGCCATGTAACCCATGTAGTCGACAAACGGTCGCGAACTCATCATTCCGACAAGCACGACCTTGCGTGCGGAAACGATTTGATTCGCGACCGCTTCGATTTTTTCCGGATCGATTGATTGCGACAACAGCTTGATGTTGTCAATGGCTGCGGCGGCCTGCCTTAGCGCAAAAAGACCCTGCGCCGGTTCGGTACTGTCACTTTCCTGCAATACCCTGGCCTTTTCGCCGAAAATCAGACGCTGACGACTAATCTGTTCACGGCAGTCCTCTCTCAGGGCTTCGTAATTTTTGTAACCCAAAGTAGTGGCCAGGCGAGAAAAGGTAGGTGGTGACATTTCGGTGATACCCGCCAGGTAACGCAACGATCGCGTCGCAACTTCTTCTGGATGATCGGCAACATAATGCGCCGCCTGGCGCAATTTGGGGCTTAGTTTACCCATTCGGGCCGAAACGTGATCTTTAATGGTTAGCGCTGACTGCATCTGGTTTTTTGGTTGCATAAATAAAATGTGGTTGTATCATTTGTAACAGAAAATATGATATATTGCAACAAATGTTAAATTATCTCGAAACTTGACCCGTAATCGTTAAGGAGAATCTGGCATGAACAACCAGGCTCGCATCATCGTCATCGGCGGCGGAATCGTCGGCGTATCAACCCTGTA
>Ga0164313_10006271_pt1 | contig 10496 bp, 8 predicted proteins | sample GuaBasSedimGuay4_FD_113735 | JGI IMG/M metagenome (GOLD analysis project Ga0164313, IMG submission 113735) | Subseafloor sediment microbial communities from Guaymas Basin, Gulf of California, Mexico - Guay4, Core 4569-4, 0-3 cm | ecosystem: Environmental > Aquatic > Marine > Hydrothermal vents >...
CCTCCCGAGTCACCTCAAAGAAGCGTCGAATATCACTACCCGGGCAAACAGCAAATTCCCGGGACCGGACTCTCACCGGCTAGACACGCGGCCCTATGGGCTGCGAACAGATCACACAGATGGGCACAGATTGAGTCATCGCATCATCACATTTTGCCCGCAGATGACGCAGATAGACGCAGATTCCATCACATGATTGAGTTGGCGACGCGTGACCGTAAGGATGTCTGACTTCGTGGTGGCGATCTCGTCACTGGATCGACTCTGAAGCGGGTTGAAGGATCCGCCTACGTTCCTCTCGGCTGTATATTACTGTAGACAAGTCCTTTAGGACCTGCCTCAGAGTCGTTGTTGTCTGAAGCGCGATGATCTTCGACGAACGCTAGGGAACGTCACTCGAAATTCCGCATTCCTCAGAGACTAACTGGGAAGGAGCGAAGCGACTTCCCCCGAAAACGACCGTCATCACCAATTTTCGACACAGGCTTCCGAAGCCGGTGCCGAAAATTGGTTGTGGTACAAATGCGCGCTCATGAGCATGCTCACCGACGATCTCAACGAACCCCAGCGCGAAGCAGTCACCCACGGTACCGGACCTCTCCTGGTCCTCGCCGGTGCGGGTTCGGGCAAGACCCGTGTCTTGACCTATCGCATCGCCTATCTCCTGGCCAACGAAAAAGCCCACGACGCCGAAATCACCGCCGTGACCTTTACCAACAAGGCGGCACTTGAGATGCGCGAGCGCGTGGAGACCCTTCTCGGCCAGCCCCTTCGCAGCGGTTTCGTCGGCACCTTCCACCGCTGGGCGCTCGAAATCCTGCGTCGCGACCCGGAGGCCGCCGGTCTGCCACGATATTTCGTCATCGCCGACACCGACGAGCAGCGGCAGATGATCAAGCGTGAACTCAAAAAGCTCGGACTCGATCCCAAGGAACATTCGCCTCGGGCCCTCCTCGGCCGGATCTCCGGCCTGGTCAACCGCGGCACCAGCCAGTCGACTTTCGCATCCCGCTCCAGCGACGCCCAATCAGAACTCCTCGCCAGCGTCTGGGAAGGCTACGAGGAGCGCAAGAAGGCCGCCGGCGCGGTGGACTTCGACGATATGCTGGTGCTCGCACGCGATGTGCTCAAAGGCCACGCAGAGATTCGCAGTCGGATCCGAACCCGTGCGCGATGGCTGCTGGTGGATGAATTTCAGGACACCAATGCGCTCCAGATGGAGCTCCTCGATGTGATGCTCGCAGGCGATCGTAACCTCACGGCCGTCGGTGATGAGGATCAATCCATCTATCGCTGGCGCGGCGCCGAAATGGACAACATTCTCGCCTTCGAACGCCACTTTCCGGGCGCAGTTGTGGTCAAACTGGAAGAGAACTACCGTTCCACCTCACCCATCCTGGCCACCGCCGGAGCCCTCATCGCCGCCAATCAGAGACGGCGGGGCAAGACGCTGTTCACCAATCGGGAGGGTGGCGACGATGTTCGGCTCTACATCGGATCGGACGAACGCGCCGAGGCTCGATGGGTAGCCGACCGCTTTTCCGAACTCCAACGCCGGCATTCACTGGGGGAGATGGCGGTGCTCGTTCGGACCAATGCCCAGACGCGTTCCTTCGAGGAAGAGCTCACCCGTCGCCACATGGCCCACCGGGTCGTCGGAGGACTTCGCTTCTGGCAGCGCGCCGAGGTCAAAGATGCCCTCGCCTACCTCCGCCTCGTCATTCGATCCGATGACACCATCGCCTTCGAACGCGTGGTCAACGTCCCGACCCGCGGCATAGGCGCCGCCACTATCGATCTCCTCCGCAGCCGAGCCGATCACGACGGCACCACCATGGTCGAGGCGGCGCGGCGATTTCCCGAAGAACTCTCTCCCCGGGCACACATCTCCCTCGAGCGTTTCTTCCAGGTCCTCGATGACGCCCGCGAAAAACGAGCGGAACTCGATCCCGGTGATCTCGTCGGGTGGCTCCTCGAAGCTTCAGGGTTGCTTGCGATGTATGACGGCGACAACGAGGAAAAGACCGCGCGGCGTGAGAATCTGCAGCAGCTCGCTGCGGCGGTGGCCGAGGCCGAACAACGGGGCCAGGATCTCGAGGCCTTCCTCGACGCCATCTCCCTGTTGGAGGATCACGACGATGACTCCGCTCCCGACGCTATCAGCCTCATGACCCTGCATGCCGCCAAAGGGCTCGAGTTCGACGTTGTGATCCTCTCAGGCTTCGAGGACGGACTGCTGCCGCATGCCAACTCCCGCGAAGAACCCGAGGCCCTGGAGGAGGAGCGACGGCTGGCCTATGTCGGCATGACCCGCGCCCGCCGTTGGCTCGCCATGACCGCAGCGCGAACCCGATTCCTCTTCGGAACCCGCCTGCCGACGCGACCATCGAGGTTCCTCGAAGAGCTCCCCGATGATCTCTACAGCGACGTTTCAGACGCCCTGCTATCCACCCCGACGCCGAGCTTCGGAACCGGCGCTGGTGCGGCCGCCGGTCGATCGGCACGCCCTCACCCGCCAATGGGACAGTCGAAGAAGGTTGCAGCCACTGTCGTCGACGAGTCGGGACAAGGATGGCGACCCGGCAACCGTGTCCGGCACAGCCGCTTCGGCACCGGTGTCGTCCTCGCCTGCCAGGGCACCGGACCACGCCTCAAGCTGGTGGTCTTCTTCGACAGAGCCGGCCGCAAGACCCTCGTCCCGACGATCGCCAAGCTCGAACGGCTGTAGGGATAACCGCGTACAATGCTCCGCTGGAGGCTCGTATGAGTGAATGGCATCACACGACGGTACTGGCGGTTCGACGCGACGAAACCGTGGCCATCGGTTCCGACGGTCAGGTGACCCTCGGAAATACGATCATCAAGCATGGCGCTGCCAAGGTACGGAGGCTGGCTGGGGGTAAGATCCTGGCCGGCTTCGCCGGATCGGTGGCCGACGCCTTGGCCCTCTTCACTCGCTTCGAAGCCAAGCTCGAGACCTACGGTCACAACCTCGAGCGAGCCGCGGTGGAGCTGGCCCGCGACTGGCGCACCGACAAGGCGCTGCGCCACCTCGAAGCCATGCTCATCACCGCTGATCACAGCACGACCCTACTGGTTTCAGGAACCGGTGAGGTCCTGTCGCCGGACGACAACGTGGTGGCCGTCGGGTCGGGCGGTTCCTACGCCCTGGCGGCAGCACGGGTTCTGTTGAATCACACCTCCATGGGCGCCGCCGAGGTCGTGCGCGAAGCGCTCACGGTTGCCGCATCCATCGACATCTACACCAACGACCACATCACCATCGAGGAGCTTGGCTCGTGAGACTGGACAGCTTGACCCCGCGTGAAATCGTCGCCGAACTCGATCGCTTCATCGTCGGCCAAAATGCAGCCAAGAGAGCGGTGGCTGTGGCCCTTCGCAGCCGTTGGCGCCGGCAGCAGCTCGATCCGGCCTTGCGCGACGAGGTGGCGCCGAAGAACATCATCATGATCGGCCCCACCGGGGTCGGGAAGACCGAGATCGCCCGCCGTCTGTCCAAACTCACGGGCTCACCGCTGCTCAAGGTGGAAGCGTCCAAGTTCACCGAGGTGGGCTATGTCGGACGAGACGTCGAGTCCATCATCCGCGACCTCACCGACACCGCCATCCACATGGTGCGTGATGAGCGCGCCCGCGAGGTCCAGGTGCGTGCCGAACGCGCCGCAGAGGACCGCCTCCTCGATCTTCTGGTGGTGAGTTCGTCGTCGGTCGCTGACTCAGCTCTCGACGAAAAACGCAGAGCACTCAAGAAACCCCTGCGCGACAACCTCCTCGAGGAGCACGAGGTCGAACTCGAGATCTCCGAGCAGCGGGTTCCGACCCTGGAGATGTTCGGACCACAGGGCATGGAGTCCATGGGCCTCAACCTCAAGGATATGTTCGGTGGCATGTTCGGCGGCAAGAAGACCCGCAAGCGCATGAAGATCTCAGAGGCACGGCGCATCCTCGTCGCCGAGGAGGAAGAAAAGCTCATCGATCACTCTCAAGTAGAGGCGGACGCCCTCAAGCGGGTCGAGGAGGCCGGTATCGTCTTCCTCGACGAGATCGATAAGATCGCCTCCCGCGACGAAGCCGGTGGCCACGGTGGCCCGGATGTCTCCCGCGAAGGGGTGCAGCGAGATCTGCTGCCCATCGTCGAGGGCACCAATGTGACCACCAAGTACGGGGTCGTGAGCACCGACCACGTGCTCTTCATCGCCGCCGGCGCCTTCCACGCGTCACGGCCCTCGGACCTGATTCCCGAGCTCCAGGGGCGATTCCCGATCCGGGTCGAGCTTTCCGCCCTCGACGCCGATGACTTCGTGCGAATTCTCACCGAACCCGAGAACTCCCTGGTCCGCCAGTACACCGAGCTGCTCGCCACCGAGAACGTCACCCTGCGTTTCACCGACGAGGCGGTGAAGACCATCGCGATCATGGCGGCCGAGATCAACTCGACCGCTGAGAACATCGGTGCCCGCCGGTTGCACACGGTGCTGGAGCGACTCCTCGAGGAGCTCAGTTTCGAGGCCCCCGAACGGACGGGCGATACCGTCGATGTGACCCCGGAAATGGTCCAGGCTCGACTCGGCGAGTTGCTCGGCGATGGCGACCTCGCTCGTTACATCCTCTAAGCTGGGAGTCTCCATGATCCACCCGCCTCATCCTGCTGGTCGCGATGCACGATGCGTCATTGCGTTCGCGGTGGTGGCGCTGGTCCTCAACGTCGCGTGCGGCATCAAAAGCCCACCGCTACCGCCGGTGATCCGTGTCGCCGACCCGACCCGGGATTTGACGGTGTTCCAGGAGGCTCACCAGGCGGTGCTGAGCTGGAGCTACCCTGCCAGTACGACCTCCGGTGAATCCCTACACGATCTCGAGTCGGTGGAGCTGTGGCGCGCCACTCTCATGGAGGTGGAGGCGCCACCGCCGGGAGAGAAAGCGCGCGATCGGGATCTGAACCGCCAGCTTCTGGTCTCCAACGGCGAACTCATTGCGGTCCTGGATCGCGCCGGCCTCGACGCTGCCACCCGCGGTTCCAGGCTCGAGTGGTACGACAACCTCGAGGTATGGCGCCGTGATAACCCCTCCGAAGAAAAACAGATGATCTGGTACGCGGTGCGATCGGTCTGCTGTCGCGGCCGCGAGTCCGGACTGTCGAACATCGTTCGCCTGGTTCCCGAGACGCCGCCGTCACCGCCCACCGAGCTCGTGCTGGAGGCCGAGGTGGATGGCATTCGCCTGACGTGGGTCCCCAATGCGGAGTTTCCGGTGACCGTGGAAAGGTCACCCGACGGCGAGGACTGGCGTACGGTCACCGGCAAGCCTTTGACCACCGGCGAGTGGCTCGACCGCGGCCGCGGGCAGGACCGGGGCTGGAACTATCGCCTGCGATCGATTCACCGACAAAAGGACGGCCAACGGATCATCGGCGAACCCGGCCCCACCGTCGGTCTCTTCTATCCCGACATCTACCCACCCTCTGCACCGGTGGACCTGGTCTGCCTGCCGGAAGGAGCGAGGGTGAGACTGCGCTGGCGGGCCATTGCCGACGCCGACGCCTACCGCATCTATCGAGGGATCGTCGGTGAAGAGCCAAAGGTCTTGGCCACCGATGTCCGGACTTCCCTGTTCGAGGATAACGCTCCACCCCCGGGAACCTCGAGGTATGGGGTGACCGCCATCGACGCAGCCGGTAACGAAAGTCCAGCCTCGACCTGCACCGCAGCACGAGGTTCGGCGCAGTGATCACAAGACTGGTCAAGGTGGAAGGGGCGGGTAACGACTTTCTGCTCGGCACCGGTTCCTGGGCTCAACGACTCGCCGACGACCCTCGACTTGTGGTTCGGCTCTGCAACCGACACCGCGGTGTCGGCGCGGACGGCGCCCTTTCGGTCTTCGAAGACAGTACAGGGACAATTCGCCTCGTTCATCGAAACGCCGACGGCTCGCCATCAGCCTTCTGCGCCAATGGCACCCGTTGTGCCGCTCGCGCGGCTGTCGAGCTTCTGGGCCTTCCCCACGATTTGATCGTCGTCACCGGTTGGGCCGAAATCCCTGCCTTTGTGAGAACGAACGACGTGACCATCGAGCTGCCGCCGCCGGCGATTCCGATCGATCGCAATCTCGAAACCGACGACCGGTTCTGGCGGGGCCGGCAACTCAATCTCGGCGTCCCACATCTCGTTCTGCCGACCAAGGACCTCGATTCGCTTCCCATCAAGATCGTCGCACCGCCGCTGCGTCACCATCCCGAGCTGGGTCCGGACGGCGCCAACGTCCACTTTGTGGAGCTGAGATCAGACCGACTCCGTCTACGCTCGTACGAACGGGGGGTCGAGGCCGAGACTCTTTGCTGCGGTTCAGGGGTGGTCGTCGCCGCTCTGCTCGCCCTCGAATCCACCGAGCAGAGATCCATGGTGGTGGAAGCGCGATCCGGCGACCGGCTGACGGTGGAGGCCCTCGATGAGCCACCGGTGGCACCAAGTCGCCTCACCGGAGGAGCACGGCTGGTTGCCGAGATCGAGCCTCTTTGTTGATCAGATCAAGAGAAGGGCGATAATAAGCGGGATGGTGGCATAGCATGCGGCCGCGACATCATCGGCCATGATGCCGACTCCGCCGGGGAGTTCCTCGAAGTTCTTCACCGGCCACGGCTTCGCAACGTCGAAAAGGCGGAAGAGGAAGAACCCGGCGATGGCCACCATTCCGAGATTCACCCAGGTCTGATTCTCGAGCAGCAGCAGCGCCGGCACGACCGTCAACCACTGACCGGCCACCTCATCGATGACCACCGGACCTGGGTCTTCGACACCCCGCCGCCGCCCCTCGATCCCGGAGGCCCAGACGCCGACCACAAGCACGACTGCCGAGCCGACCAAGGTGGCGGCAAGCCTCGCCGAAGGGGTTGGTAGGAAGAGCATGGCCATCCACCAGCCGAGGATGGCCGGCAACGAACCGGCGGTCGTTCCTGGCGCCGGCAGCTTATCGCCGAGCCCGAGGACCGTGGCGATGTGATAGGCAATGCGTTCCTTGGTGGATTTCACCACGGGATCGTAGCAGAGGCGTTACGCACCCTGCGGGGCGATGGGAGGAGAGCCAGGCACGCAACTTTGTTCGCGGCGAACAAAGTTGGAGCCAGGTACACTTTCCGGAGACACGAAGAAAATGCAGAAACAACGTAGACAGCTGTACGCTCTCAGCTAGCTTTTAGCTCCATCGCAATCCTCCTGGCATGGTAACGCTCAGTTACTTTTACCAGCTCGAATTGACACTCAGGAATTCACGGGAAAGGAGCGAAGCGACTTTCCACGGGAATTCCTGAGTTCTATTCCACCGTCACCGACTTGGCGAGGTTTCTGGGCTGGTCGACATCGAGGCCGAGCTCGACGGCGACGTTGTAGGCGAGCAACTGGAGCGGCACCACGGCGACGATGGGCTGGAGCAGCGGGTGGACCGCGGGAACCGGCAGCACGAGCTCCGCAATCTGCCCGACATCATCGGCGTCGGCCTCGGCCACCGCGAGGATCATCGCTCCCCGTGCCTTGACCTCCATGAGATTGCCGAGCAACTTCTCGCGGGTCGCGGTTGCCGTTGCCACCGCCACCACCGGGAATCCATCGGTTACCAGGGCGATGGGTCCGTGTTTCATCTCCCCCGCCGGGTAGCCTTCGGCGTGCAGATAGGAGATTTCCTTGAGTTTGAGAGCTCCCTCGAGAGCAATGGGGTAGAGGATGCCACGACCCAAAAAGAGTGAATCGGTGGCCTCAGCAAGCATCTCGGTGCCTTGGCGGTACAACGCGCGGTCGGTACGAAGCACTTCCTCGACCGCCAACGGCAGCCGTTGGAGATCCGTCAATAATCTGTGGTCGAGCTCGTCGGCCAAACCCCGCGACGCCCGCAGCGCCAACGCCAGAAACACAAGAGCGACCAGTTGGGTGGTGAAGGCCTTGGTCGAGGCCACCCCGATCTCGGGTCCGGCCTGGGTGAGCATCCGGGATGCAGCCAGGCGCCATGACGACGAGCCGCGGACATTGCACACCGTGGCGAGGAGAGCGCCACCATCAGCAGCCAGCTCCATGGCGGCGAGGGTGTCAGCGGTCTCTCCCGACTGGGTCACACCGACCACCAACAGATCATCGCCAAGAAGCGGGTTGCGGTAACGGTACTCCGAGGCGTAGTCGACCTCTGTGGGCAGGCCGGTGAGTTGTTCGAGGATGAACTTGGCCACCAGACACGAGTGCCATGAAGTACCGCAAGCCACAAGATGGATTCGCTGCAATTTACCGAGCTGGTCGTCTGAGAAGCCGAGTCCATCAAGATTGACCCCGCTTCGGTCGGTGTCGAGATAGGCCCTCACTGTGTTGCGGATCGCATCGGGCTGCTCGAAGATCTCTTTGAGCATGAAGTGACGGTAGCCGCCCTTCTCCACCCGCCCCGCATCCCAATCGAGGGTTTCCACCGGTCGTTCGACGACAGCACCCGTAGCGTCACGGAGTTCGACTCCTTCGGCGCGAACCACCGCGATCTCGCCGTTATCCAGATAGAGCACCTTTCGGGTTCGGTGGAGAATAGCGGTGACGTCTGAGGCCACCATGTTCTCGCCGTCGCCGACACCAATCACCATCGGCGGACCCTGCCTGAACGCCACCACGGTGTTGGGCTCGGAACGGCAGACGGCGACCACCGCGTACTGACCAACCAGCTGCGGCATCACTTTGATGACCCGCTCGGCGAGAGGTCCGGACTCCTGACCGAGGAGTTGAGCGATGAGCTCGGTGTCGGTGTCCGAGGAGAGTTCAACTCCGTCTTCAAGGAGTTCACGCCGGAGCGCGGCGTAGTTTTCCAGGATCCCGTTGTGGACCACCGCGACACTTCCGGATGCGTCAACCTGTGGATGGGCGTTGGCCTCGGTGGGTGCGCCATGGGTCGCCCACCGAGTGTGACCTACACCGGTGGTCCCGTGCAGCGGCTGGTTGTATGCCAGCTGTTCCAAGTTTCGCAGCTTGCCTTCGGCTCGGAGAATCTGAATGGCGTCCTCACCGAGCACAGCCATTCCTGCGGAATCATAACCGCGGTACTCGAGCCTCCTGAGGCCATCGAGGATGACGGGCACCACCTCGTCGGAGCCGACATAGCCGATGATTCCGCACATTTCTAGCCTCCTATACACCCGAGCTCTACATTACCTCGTCATTGTGGCGGTGATGTGGTCACACTCCTGCACGCGCCGCCCGCTTGGCCTCGAGAGCCGCAATGAGCTCATCGAAGGCATCGGCAAACGAGGTCACTCCGTCGATTTGGAGCTGCGTCGTCACTTGGTCGAGGTCGATCCCGAGCTCACCAATTCGAGTCAGCAGGGCCTCATCCTCAGCAAATGTCTCGGCAACCTTGGATTGCGGCCGACCGTGGTCACGGTAGGCCTCGAGGGTGGCCGTGGGCAGGGTGTTGACGGTCTCGGGCCCGACCAGCTCCTCGACATAGACGACGTCGTCGTAGGCTGGGTTCTTGGTACTGGTCGATGCCCACAGAGGCCGCTGGACCTGGGCCCCGCGTGCAGCCAACTCTGCAAAGGTCGGGTGGTGGAAGAGCTCGAGGAAACGACGGTAGGCGAGCCTCGAGTTTGCGATGGCGGCGCGGCCGCAAAGCCCGAGCGCCTCGTCGGTCCCGATGGTCTTGAGAGCTGCATCCACCTTGGAATCGACCCTGCTGACAAAGAACGAGGCCACCGACGCAACTCCAGAAGGATCGCTCCGTCGATCAAGGCCACGCAGGAAGGCCGTGGCCACCGCCTCGTAGTCGGCGAGGGAGAACATCAAGGTCGCATTGACATTGATGCCGGCCGCAATGAGGTTTTCGATTGCAGGAATCCCGGCCGCGGTGGCCGGCACCTTGATCATCAGGTTTGGCCGATGAACCGCCTGCCACAGACGGTGGGCCTCGGCCTCGGTGCCGATGCTGTCGTTAGCGAGATGGGGCGAGACCTCGAGACTGACAAATCCGTCGGTGCCCGCCGAAGACTCGTAGACCGGCGCGAGAATGTCGGCAGCCATCTGAATGTCGGTGATGGCGAGGGCCTCATAGAGGGCGGTTGTGGAGGCTTCGGAATGTGCTTCGAGGAAGGCATCGATGTCGGCATCGTACGAGTCGGAACCGGTAATGGCCGCCTTGAAGATGGACGGGTTCGAGGTCACGCCACGAATTCCGTCTGAAACTACGAGCTTTTCTAGCCCGCCGCTTGTGAGCAGGTCGCGCTCGATGTAGTCGAGCCACGCCGCCTGTCCGTGTTCCTCCCACAACGCCTTGAGTGGATTCATTCCTCGTGCCTCCATCGGGTCGGGTTTCGCCACCGTTGCGGTGGCCGCGTCAGGGTACCATCCTCTTCCGTGACCGTGACCGTGACCGTGGCCGAGACCGTAGCCGTGACCGTGACTGCGCCAGCGACAGTGGCAGCTTCTGCGATGCCTCGATCCTCGGCGAATACGGCCTCGAACGGA
>Ga0164313_10006273_pt1 | contig 10495 bp, 5 predicted proteins | sample GuaBasSedimGuay4_FD_113735 | JGI IMG/M metagenome (GOLD analysis project Ga0164313, IMG submission 113735) | Subseafloor sediment microbial communities from Guaymas Basin, Gulf of California, Mexico - Guay4, Core 4569-4, 0-3 cm | ecosystem: Environmental > Aquatic > Marine > Hydrothermal vents >...
CTCAAAAGAAATATTGAGAAGAAACTTCGGGTGATTTTCAAGAAGGTTAAAGTTACCTCTAATGTGAGGCAACGTATCTGAATCTCAGATCGCTAGGGTTACCTTTTTCCATGAGTCAACGCGGCCTACGCCCCGACTTTGCCGGAGACTCCACCGTCCTCGTAAAACACGAGGCGGTAAGGCCCTGAGTGAATTGTCTTGAAGCAGCGAGTTAATTTACTCCCTGTATTACTTTTGCACTTGATACTTGAATCCAGGAATTGGAATATTCAGCGACTTGCAAGATGTTGACGATAGTTTTGGATAACAATAGCAAAGCCTAGAAGAAACATTACTATCATGCCGTATTGCGCCGGGGTCAGACCTGCATAATGGATATCATTAACACGCAGAAAATCCATGAAAAATCGAACAGGCGCGTAGATACAGAATGCCAATGCGACGTTAAAACCTGCGAACCGCTGGCCACGACCATTGGTAAGATACAGTAGAATCAGAATAGCCAAGGTCAAGAACACTTCATTGAGTCCTAAGTCGTGACGTCCTGGAAGTTGGTTCAAGTTATAAATTTGATCAGGATGATTTAATGGCCATTGCACAGAAAACCAGGCTTGAGTAAACAGACCAGGATGATCATGAGCGAAAGCGCAGCCTATCCGGGCCACAACCCAACCGTGTATAGATGCCCACATCATAACGTCGGCATAGCGCAAAAAATCCAGTCGCTTCCAATGGACATAAAACCACATGCCAATGATAAGACCTAAAAAACCACCTATGGAAGACATGCCGATGAATACATTCAGTACCTGAGCAAAATCGTCGACCGGCCTATCGGGATGGTAGATTGCAAAATAGAAAACGTGGGAGAGAATTAAGGCCGCACCCAGGCTCCATTGCAATAACCCATTGGCATCACCTACATTTAGCTTTTGTTGTGTTACGCGGCGATAATAAATGAAAATACCGAGTAAAAGCGCTAGCAATACCATTAAGCCAAAGATCTGGATCTTAAAAGCACCTATTGATAGTGGCTCAGGAGACAAGTAGGGGAATATGGGAGCCGTCAACGGGGAAGACACAAATCTCTAACTGTTATCCATAGTTGTAGTTAAAAACACCAGGCTTTTCCTCTGGTAAAATCCCGCAAGTTTACAACCATCGTCCTATGCTATAGGAAAAGACCTTGATTTGTCGTTTTCTGGGTTTATTACTGATATGGGTAAGTGTTTTTCGATTGACCCGCTTTGCTCGCCACCAATATGGAGCTCGCGAAGCGGGTCTTACTTAAGCATTAACTGGGCTTAACAACCAATACTTCACAGTTAGTTTGACTTGTATTGCCTGAGGTATCCGTCGATTCAACTGTCCAGGTAATATGGTCGCCAACACCACCGGTATCAGAGATGGTGACGGTATCTCCTGCGAACGTGACCACACAAGCTTCTTTGGGAACCTGTGTCTTGTCGATACGGGCTCCTTTCTTAGTGAATGTGAAGCAATCGAATGCTGTTATTGTGGGTTGAGCAAGGCCCTCATCGCAAACGTCCAAAGCAGTCGCGGTGAACATAACTGGTTCCGGCGCTGGCTCCGGCTCTTTCTTGCCTGGATGACCTTTGTCGTCACCGGCATCTGTGGGGTCGATTGTTGCCGGTGTGTTACAACTGATTACCGGTGGCGTTGTATCCACTACTGATACCGTCGTCAATTCTTCATCGGACTGAAAACGTGAATCGATTACGCGCAGCACGTAGTCATTAGCTTCGCCAACCCCGATTGTAATACCCGGTACCGATAAATCGGTTCCGATTTCGGGACCAAGCCGGTCACCCTGGCGCCAACTCACCCAGCGGATATCCCTACCATCCGGATCAGAGGAGGCCATACCGTTCAGCGCGAATTCAGCACCGGCCGATGATGTGCATTCCAATGTTTGAGGTGCGCCTGCCATAGCAGTGGGCGGTTGGTTCGATATATAACCTTGGAGATCCACCACAGCTGAGAAGACTGCTGGATCCACTTCTTCGGGCTGAATACAGATACCATCACCTTCTTCATTGCCTTCAATTATGTCGCACTCAACGTCTTCCAGGCATTCAACCGTGTCGTCGTCGGTGCACATGCCCTTGATCCCCTCGGCATCAATTTCTGTAAGTAGATTGCCCTCCAACCTACAGGTGCGGGCTAACCAATCCACCCCGATACCAAGACTATTTTCACCACCCGAGTTACCAAAGGCGGCTTTCTTTGAACCACGCTGTCCCCGACCTACAGCCGCGAAACTGTCTACGGAGGCCAACTCCTGGCCACCAACAGAGGCACTCGGTGTAGCAAACCCATATAATGTCAATTGCTTGAATTTTGGATCCTTTTTCCACTTTACTGAAAAGCTGATGTCAGCCATATCCAAGCGGGAGGCAAAACCAACAGGGCAGGTTCCGCCAGGACAAGGCCCCCCATGGATATCCAGAATACCCAGGGTCACAGGGTCTTGCTTGGGTTCTCTTATGTCACCTTCATGAAGCACTTCTATCTCGGTTTGCCCGGCAACTATACAGGTGCTGTCACGGCCAAAGATTTTCCTGGCCATGGTTTGAAGGCCGTCTAAACACACCGGTACGTCATCTCCAGTATGAGTTGCAGCTACATGATTAGTGCAGATAGCAACTTGTGTGTCTACGCAATTTGAGTCGGGAGTACTATTAGCTTCACAGAACTGGAATGCGTCATCACGACAAGTAGCAAATTCTACGGCGTTAAAGTTAGAGCATGCTGCCTCATCAAGGGGCTCTCCTATGCAGTCGGCTTCACAGGAATCTGACCAAAACCCTAAATCAGAGCTCTCTTCACCCGAGAGGTAGGTAGACACGACGTCGCAAGAGATATTATCCTTTTCTGTGGCTTCAAGATAATTGCATGCATCCGCTGTCATTAAATTTCTGAAGGTATTCTGAACGCGTACCCTGCAATCGCCTTCCAGCTTTTCTAAGGTGTTTTCGTCTATAGTTTCTGGATCTTCCAAACAAACAGGAAGCTGAAGTGCGACCCTCTCGCTATACTCCAACTCCAGAACCGGCGAGGCGCCAACTTCGAAACTTTTAGCGACATGTTGTCCATCCGTTGTATTAAAAACCAAAACCAGAGAACTATCTTCACTCCAGCCATCTGTTGCTATGACCTGTTGGATTATTGGTGTTAGGTCAGGAGTATATTCAGGTGAACCTTCATCAGCCCAGCCGTCAGTATTCCAGCTCACTTTTTTGGTTGTACGATCTCGTGAACTGATGTCGTCATCGGGACCGAAAGTGGCTGCATCTGTTGAATTTTCGCCATAGATATCGATAGCAGCAGCTTGATTGTCTTTTTTGTCACTCGTAAACCTCACGCGAGCAAAGGTGACTTCCGATCCCGGCGGAACCCCAAAATCAGCAAAGCGAACAGCTACACTCGTATCTGTGTTAAAAGTGAGAATATCACCGCCGCTTATAACAATTCCGTTGCTTTCTTTGGCATCATCCGTACCTGTTATTACAACTTTTTCATCAGCAAGATCATCAACATCATAGCCACACTCGCAAATATAGCCGTTGTGAACCGTTGCAGCTTCTTCTGGCGGTCCTTCTTCACTCGAAAAAATGATAGAGCACCCTCCCGCCGATAACAGGAGCATCTGAAAAGCGGGAATGGCAAGAATCAGCCAAAAAAGATTACGTGTACACAACTTCCGGATGAGCATGGTGCAGTTCCTTTATTCTGTTTTATTTATTTTGGTGATAATTATTTTTAATTACTCCTAAAGATATAGTTCACAAAATGCATGTTGTCTATATTAATTATTCATGCGCAAGAAGCAGCCAATGACCCAAACTTTACTCAGAAATTTAATAGCTTTAGTATATTTTCATAGTTTCCAATCCATAATGTTCTAAACCTAAGTGAGCACCTTACTTAACCGTCTGTCTTTTAAAATGCTAATTGTTTTCCATTATGAAGCTCCGTGGTTAGTGGTGGTTGTTTACTTTTTGATAACGACAGAAAAGAGATGATCAATAAACAAAAAAAATTGGCAATCGGCTTGGATGTCGGATCAACAACTGTTAAAGCAGTGGTTTGTGATCCAGAAACGCTCGATATTATTTGGTGTGATTATCGCCGGCATGAAGCCCGGCAACCCGAAACCGTACTCGATTTCATGATTCGAATCGGAGCGTTTTTCCCCTGTGCTCAAAATCTACGAATATTCTGCACCGGTTCCGGTGCAGAACCGTTAATCGATCCACTCGGCGCCCGTTTTGTTCAAGAAGTTAATGCGGTGACTTTAGCCGTTGAGCAGCTTTACCCTAAGGTCAATTCGGTCATTGAACTTGGCGGCCAGGATGCAAAAATTATCATGTTTCGTAATAAGACAACGAAGAGTGGTCGAGTTGAGCGTCAATCTATAGCATCGATGAATGACAAATGTGCGTCTGGAACTGGCGCGACCATTGATAAATGCATGATCAAAGTTGGTATGACAGCCGAGCAAGTAGCCAAAATTTCATTTGATCACACTCGCTTACACCCAGTCGCGGCTAAATGCGGTGTCTTTGCTGAAACCGACATAGTAAACCTGGTTAAAAGCGGTATTCCCGCTGATGAGATTATGAATTCTCTAGCCGACGCAATCGTGCAACAAAATCTGTCGGTTTTAACACGCGGTAATACCTTGCACCATCAGGTACTACTCTTGGGCGGGCCTAATACCTATCTTCAGTTCCTGGTCGATTGTTGGCGCTTACGTATTCCCGAAACCTGGGAATCACGCGGTTATGATTATCCAAAAAACGTACCCATCGAATCGTTAATATTCACACCGGATAACGCACAATACTATGCAGCCTATGGCGCTGTGTTATTCGGTCAACAGGATACCAGCCTAACCCAGGACTGTAGATACAAAGGCCTAAACGAGCTAAAGGATTATACTAAAAAAGGCACCACTGTTCGCAGTGGTGCCGGAGCTGTAGAACCTTTGACTAAGTCAATGGATGAAAAGGAATCCTTTATCCGGAATTATTCAATTGCGGCCTTTACACCCAAAACTTTTAAACCTGGACAACATGTGCGTGGTGTCATTGGATTAGATGGGGGATCCACAAGTTCTAAGGCTGTGCTTATTTGCTATGAAAGTGGAGAAGTTCTTTACAAATCTTATACTTTATCTAAGGGCAACCCTATACAAGATACCAAAGACTTACTGGCAAACATCAAACACTATGTTGAACAGCAAGGCGCTGTTTTGGAGTGCCTGGGGTTTGGGGCGACTGGTTATGCGGCTAATGTTCTTGAAGAGTCGGTCAATGCAGATGTCAATATAGTCGAAACAATCGCACATATGAAGGCTGCCGTTCACTACATTCCTCATGCCGATGTGATCTGTGATATTGGTGGGCAAGATATAAAAGTTTTGTTTCTTTGTGAGAGTAAGAACGGTATTCGAGATGTAAAAGACTTTAGTTTATCCAACCAATGCTCAGCGGGAAATGGCATGATGCTTCAAGCCATGGCTGAACAATTGAACGTGCCATTGAATGACTATGCTGAAACGGCTTTTTCCGCTAATTTGGCACCGAAATATTCCTATGGTTGCGCGGTGTTTTTAGACGCTGACCGCGTAAATTTTCAAAAAGAGGGTTTTAAAGCACCTGAAATGCTGGCTGGCCTAGCCCAGGTTTTACCAAAAAACATTTGGCAGTATGTGGTGCAAGTACCAAGGTTAGCAGAATTTGGAAGGGTTTTTGTATTACAAGGGGGAACCCAATACAATTTAGCTGCCGTCAAGGCACAAGTCGATTATATTAAAGATAGAGTTCCGAACGCTGAAGTTATTGTACATCCTCATTGCGGGGAAGCGGGAGCAATTGGTGCCGCCATGGAGACTTTGCGAGTTGTAAAAAAACGCGGAAAATCAATGTTTATTGGCATTGAGCAAACAATAAATCTAAATTATACAACACTTAATGATGCCACAACTGTATGCCGATTTTGCGTTAATAACTGTTCTCGGACTTTTATCGACACGCTGACTCCCGATGGGCGCACTAGTCGTTATATTGCCGGATTTTCTTGCGAAAAAGGGACCGTGGAAAGCAAAGAGGCGCTTAAAAAATTAACCAGAAAACGGTCTCACTTGCAAAAACAGTTTCCTAACCTTGTCAACGAGGAAGCTGATTTAGCCTTTAAACACTTTTTTGATCCTCAACCTTTACCGGAACATGGCGCTTCCAAAAAGAAAGCGCGTGTGATTAGACTATCCTTGCGCGAGTTAATTAGTAACGCGAGAAACGAGAAGTTTCATCGGTCTAATACCAATCTCAGTAATATCAAAATTGGCATGCCGAGAGTGCTGAATATGTATTCTGTGGCACCTTTTTTTCGGGCCTATTTTGAAACACTAGGCTTGCCGACAAAAAATATTGTCTGGTCTCCAACAACCTCAGAGGAACTTTGGGCGGAGGGTGGAAAATACGGCTCCATCGATCCGTGTTTCCCATCTAAAGTAATTCAAGCTCATATACATGAGCTTTTATTTCATGCTCATACCAATAAAAGAAGCCGCAGAGGACCTTTGAATTACATCTACTACCCTTGTATCACTCACATCCCATCTTGGGTGACAAATACAGTAGACACTGCGACTTGTCCTATCGTCGCGGGTAGCCCAAATGTAATGAAGGCAGCGTTTACCAAGGAGACTGATTTTTTTAAACAGGCAGGTATCGAATATGTTGATAAAAGCATTACCTTAAGTGAACCTAATTTGTTAAAACAGCAAATGTTTCAAACTTGGGGTTCCAGATTAGGAATTACCGAGGATGAAAATAATTGGGCTGTCGAACAAGGATTTCTGGCACTAATGGCTTTTAACGATCATATGGAATCATTGGGAAAAGAAGTTTTGGAGCGTGTGCAACGGGAACACAAAATTGCAATATTACTAATCGGCAGACCGTATCATAATGACCCTGGCATTAACCACGGAATTCCCGATGAATTTCAGGCATTGGGCTATCCAGTGCTTTCTATGCGTAGCATTCCAAAAAACAGAGAGTGGCTAAACCATTTCTTTCCTGGGGTAGATCCCTTAGATATCCGTGATGTGTGGCCGGAAAACTATTCCGCAAATAGTGTTCAGAAAGTGTGGGCTGCCCGGTTTGCATCTCGACACCCCAATATTGCGGTCCTTGATTTATCTAGTTTTAAATGTGGTCATGATGCGCCCACCTATGGGATTATTAATAAAATTGTCAGCACATCCAAAATACCGTATACCGCGCTACATGATATTGATGCCAACAAGCCGACTGGCTCAATCCAAATTCGCGTAAAAACTTATGCCTATAAATTACAGCGCACACAAGAAGAATTAGTAATTCAGAGTGAAGCACGGGTGGAATTAGCTAAACGTATTGCTAAAAAACGGCACGAATTAGAGAAAAAATATGCTTAGCTGGGCATCGATTTTTTCATTAGTTAATTCGCATAGGGTTTGAATCTTAATTAAAAGGTTATGACTATGGATAAGCTCGGTGAGAACCAACTGGGTTCGGAGAAGCTTGATAAAATTGAAGCCGAACTTCAGCGTTTCACTGCAGATGAAGAACGTAAACTAGGTTTGTCCCGGGAGCAATGGGTCGAACCAGTGTTTAATAAATTTACACCAGAACAACGAGAGCACACCACCATACTCGTTAGTGGTTTAACTCTAGCCCATGATCAATTTTGCGGTGCTGCATTACGTGGACTAGGACTAAATGTGGAAACATTAGATTGTCCAGATAACAGAGCACTACAATTTGGGAAAGAGTATGGTAATCGCGGACAGTGCAATCCGACCTATTTCACAGTAGGCAATTTAATCAAACATTTAACTTATCTGCGTGAGCAAAGAAATTTTTCAACACAACGCATTATTAATCAATTCATTTTTCTGACTGCTGGAGCCTGTGGTCCGTGTCGTTTTGGAACTTATGTCAGCGAATATCGAAAGGCTTTAAGGGATGCAGGTTTTGAAGGGTTCAGAGTACTGTTATTCCAGCAACAAGGTGGTATTAAACAAGCCACAGGAGAAGGATTGGGCTTAGAGATAAACTTGAAATTCGTTCATCAAATCATTAAGGCTATGATAGCTGGTGATGTCATTAATATTATGGGTTATCGGATTCGCCCCTATGAAGTTGTTCCTGGCGCCACTAACGCTGCTTTAGAGCAATGTAAGATTCTTGTTTCTAATGCACTGGAGTTAAAAAAAAGCATTATCCCTGCATTACGAAAGAGTCGGCTTATTTTGGCTGAAGTTGAATTTGACCCAACCGTACCAAAGCCCGTAGTAAGTATTATCGGCGAGTTTTGGGCAATGACGACTGAGGGTGATGGTAATTATCATTTGCAAAATTTCCTGGAACGAGAAGGAGCCGAGGTAGACATCCAGGGCATCACAAACTGGTTGTTATTCATGATATGGGAAAACAGACATGACACACTGGAACGAATTAATCTTAGAAATCAAGATGATTCACGTAAAGGCCTAAAAGGAACTCGACCCAAATGGAAACTCTTTAAACTTCGTCTAGCTGAATTCATGATTCGGTCAACATTCAAATTGTATGGGAACTCAGTTGGGTTATTTAGCTACGACCTGCCCGACATGGATGAAATCGCTTCATTGGCTAAGAAATATTATGATACTGGTGTTCGTGGGGGTGAAGGACATATGGAGGTGGGTAAGCTTATTCATTTTATCAATGATCAAGTTAATCATCTTACTATTAGTGTCAAACCATTCGGCTGTATGCCATCTTCAGGCGTTAGCGACGGTGTTCAATCACTAGTTACAACAAAATGGCCGGAATCTCTTTTTTTGCCTCTGGAAACGACTGGTGACGGCCAAGTTAGCGCGCACAGTCGTATCCAGATGATGTTATACAAAGCTCGTCAAAAAGCCCAAATCGAATTTGAAAATGCATTTAAGGAAACAGGTTTAAGTGAAGCGGATTTCTACAAATTGATTCAAACCAGCAAAACTTGGAAGCATACTTTTCGACGACCAAAACACCGTACAGCATGCAATGCCGCTAACCTTGTTTATACTATCGGTGATCTGTAGGGTTTAAATCTATGCCAGATAGTAACTTTCGATTCTTCTTTTCATGGACTTCCCACGATAATCAGACACTCAGGGCCTTACCCATATTACAGTCCTCAAATTTTGGTTACATGTAATATGAGTCAACGCGTACCCTTAAACGTAATATCGTGCCGGTCGGGAATAATCAATATGGTAATCCCGTTGCCGGTGAAGACTACAACTACTGGGATGAATTCGATCTGAATGTACCGGCAAATGCGGTCTACGCCACGATTGACCTGCTTTACCAGGGCACCAGTTGGGAATACATCCAGTTCCTCGACAAGGCCAACAACAAAGAGAATACTTTTCTTGGCCAGGAAGGCGTGAACATGCCAGGAAGCCTGGATCAACGCTGTGGTACCGGTCGCGATCGAGGTTGAAGGCAACCGCAAGATGGTGCCGCCGGTAGTGATGACATCCACCACCTGGGGCTCGGCGCAGTCTGCCGACGCAAACAGTCCGAATCGAGTGACTATTCGTGTGTGATTGAATCCAACGCCAGTTGTGCCGTTGGCAAACCATTATCAAGCAGGGTTTTATTAAAGAAATTCAGTAGCAACTGGCTGCCGGAAATGTAAAAATCATAGTTATCTAAACTATTAAGTGTAGTATTTAAAGCATTGAAAAGTATATTGGATGTATCTGTTGTTCTGATGCTTATTTCACTGTTAACAGGAACGTAGTTAAAGTCATCTAGCGCGTCATTCCATGATCTGCACAGGTTATCCAGATAGCGATCTTTTTCATCAGCCGTAATCCAGACCAGATGCATGGTTTCTGCGATCTCCAAGGCCATCGCGTGTTCAATCAGGCTTCTGATCGGGGCAAATCCTGTGTGCCATGCGATAAACACCAGCGAGCGGGGTGAGTTTTCATTGAGAACAAAGTTACCGTTCGGACCATTTACATCGACTCCGTCGCCTTTCTTGAGTCGGTTGAAGACATAATTTGAAAACTCATCGCCGTCTTTAAGGGGAATCTGGAAGTGCAGATTCATGTCATCACAGGGGCAGCTACCAACTGAAACGTCAGCGGTAGGCATGCTGTTACCACCGAGTCGCACATGTTGACCAGCAAGAAAACGCAGGCGATTGGTCCTGGGTGTTTTCAGGTGGAGCAGGGCGACGTCATCGTTAACGATGGTGATGTCTTTGACTTTGGCTGTTAGTTGCTGCTGTGGAATCTCGCTGGCACTGAGCGCTTCTGGCGCTTCCAGCACCACATCCGACACCGCACTGTTGCAGCACATCAGTACGTGGCCACTGGCCTGTTTTTCCGGGCTAATGTGGTAATCATGGTGTTTTATTTTTTCAACGTCGCCGGAGA
>Ga0164313_10006274_pt1 | contig 10494 bp, 9 predicted proteins | sample GuaBasSedimGuay4_FD_113735 | JGI IMG/M metagenome (GOLD analysis project Ga0164313, IMG submission 113735) | Subseafloor sediment microbial communities from Guaymas Basin, Gulf of California, Mexico - Guay4, Core 4569-4, 0-3 cm | ecosystem: Environmental > Aquatic > Marine > Hydrothermal vents >...
GCCGAGTCGTCGATCATGACGTTGGCGAAGGGAGTCGAATGCGCGCGCCAGGCTTCTTCGAGGAGGTGGTGGGTCGAGCCATCGAGCTCGTAGATCTGGTGGAAGGTGCCGTCGAAGGTCATGCGCCCGCCGCCCCAGGCCCCGAGGGCGTCGAGGCTCGCGGCGGACTCCCACTCGGGCACGTAGGCCCCGGCGAGGACGACCCCGTCCGCCTCGATCGCGTCGAGGGCAAAGGCGTGGCTCTCCGTTTCGACGGGAGCGGGCGCGTCGTAGGCACAGGCGGCCGAGCCGAGGCACACGAAGGCTGCGACGCAGATGAAGAGAAGAGGCTGCAGTGGTCGTCCCATGGGCCATGTACGTTGCAGCGCCCATGCCACGGGCAACGCCCACGAATTGTTCGAGATCGCGCTCTGGATCGAGTCAAAGGGGCTCGGTTTGCTGTGCGCGAGCGGCCGGGTGGCGTTCAGTTTCTGGGCGGTCCAGCACGTCGTCGGACTTCAGCCGAAGGTCGTCGTCGCTCAATCGTCTGGCCCGGAGGGGGCGCGATCGTACACTCTCTATACGTGACCGCCGGACCCGAAAGAAACGCGAGCATCGGTTCGAGTCTGTCTCTGTCGAACGTGATCCTCTTGGTCCCTTTGATTTTGTCGTCGCTTTTCCCCGTTGGATGCACCGATGACGGCTACGACTGGATCATCGACCTCAGGACCGACCTGGCCCCGGGCGAAGAGTTCGCGCGCGTGCGCATCGAGGTCACACCGCTGCACCCCGACGATCGCACCAGGGCGGGGGAGCCGATTTCGGTGCTCGTCGTCGACGCCATGCCATCCGCGGACTACCTGAGGGGGGTCCGCATCGCTGAGCTCTCGGGGGTCGCGCCGGGGGTCTACGAGCTGCACGCGGTGCTCATCGCCAGAGACGGAACCGAGGTCGTCGCCCGGAACCTCATCGTGCGTCTCAGAGAGAACCTGGCCAACCTCGTATTGCTGACGCGCAATTGTCGCGGGGTGATGTGTCCCGAGGCTGGCGGTGACCCGAGCCTGTCGACCTGCGAAGGCGGCGTCTGCGTCTCGCCCGGTTGCGGCGACGATGACCTCGCGGCCTGCGCCCCGATAGAGTGCGTATCGAGCGATGACTGTTCGGCGACGGTGGCCTGCGCCGAGGGGCGTTGCAGCGCTGGGCGATGTCTCGAAGTGCAGCGCACCGATGGCTGCGCGACCGGCGAGCGTTGTGACCTCGACCTCGGCTGCGTCGAAGCGCGCATCGCGGACTCCGGGGTCTCCGACGCATCCGTCGACACCGCTACGCCTGCCGACACGGGTGCCGCCGTCGACACCGGGATGATGTGTGCGCCGACCGCCGAGGTCTGCAACGGCCTCGACGACGATTGCGACGGCACCGTCGACGAAGACTTCGACCTCACCACGACGTCGATGTGCGGGGCCTGCGACCGCGCCTGCATCCTCGGGTGGAGCTGTACCGCCGGCACCTGCGTGCGTCCGCCGGACCCTCCGAGTGGGCCTGCCGATGAGTACTTGGTTGGCGATTGGGACGGCGACGGCGACGACAACCTAGCGGTCCGCTACGGCCAGTGCGTCTGGATGGACGTCGACGAGGATACGCGCCACGACATCCGCCAATGCTTCGGCAACCCCGGGGATATCTACCTCGTCGGCGATTGGGATGGCGACGGCCGCGACAACCTCGGCGCATTGCGCAGTGACTGCGTCTACCTCGACACCAACTTCGACGGGACGGCGGACGGCTCCCCCTATTGTTTTGGCAACCCCGGGGACACCTACTTTGCCGGGGACTGGGATGCCGACGGTGACGGCGACATCGCCGTCGAGCGCGACGCCTGCCTGCTCATGGACACCAACCGCGGCGGCGGCGCCGAGTTCACCCACTGCCTCGGAAACCCTGGGGAGCGCTACCTCATCGGCGACTGGAACGGCGACGGTGACGATGACGCGGCGGCGCTCCGGGATGCTTGCGTGCTCATCGACGAGACACGCAACGGCGTGCCCGAGCGCACCGTCTGTTTCGGGAACCCCTCGGACGTATTCCTCGTGGGCGACTGGGACGGCGACGGAGACGACGACCTCGCGGTCATCCAGCCTTCACGTTGCGTGCAGCTCGACTTGAATGACGTCGGCGGTGCCGCCGAGGCCGAGCGTTGCTACGGCGCAGGTTTGTGATCGGGCTCTGACCGAGCGGCCTCGGGCACCGCTCAGTGCAGGATGCCGTTGCTCGGGCCCTCCTGGGGCGCCGAGTCTTTCCTCATGGCGACTTTGAGGGGGCTGAGCTTCGCGATCCGGTCGTGGTCGATGCGCGTGCCGCGCTCGGGGATCCCGAAGACGCCGTCCGCGATCTCCGGGGTGAAGAGGATCGGCTCGGCGCTGCCGTTGTAGCCGAGCTGCACTAGGAACTCGGACTCGAAGAGGCGGCAGTGCTTTTCACAGCAGTGAAAGGCCTCCGTCACTCGGTAGAAGCCCTCGGCGGTGACCGTCTCGAGGCCCGACCCGTCGTTCGGATCGGGGAGGGTGTGACCGCGTTCTTCCCAGGTCGCGCGATTGCCCTTCCATCCCGACGGCAGGTAGATGCCGGGGCCCGGGTCGCCGTGGTTGTGGAAGTAGACGAGGCGCCCTTCCGGCACGCCGGCGACTTCACGGGTGGTTCGGTAGAGGCCGCACGCGGGCAATTCTTGGTCGCTCATGGCTTGCCCATAGGTCTTCGATCCGTCCTGCGCAACTGGAATCATTGATGAATCGCCCTACATATCACCCGGCATATCACCAAGGACTGAGAGATCGTTCACCACTGAACGTCGAAAACTGGACGCGTGATCAGGTAAGTGCGAGGTTCGGTGCATGACCCACGAAACACTCATTCTCAGCACCCTCGATTCCCTCTTCGTTCTCCACGGTGTGAACGCCGAAGTCGACGCTTCGGCCATCGCTCGGCGCATCGGGACGAGCCCGACGCGGGTCGCCGAGGCGCTGCTGCACCTCGAGGGCAAGGGCCTCGTCGACGCCACCAAGGCACGCCTGACCCTCGCCGGCTTGAGCGCCGCGGCCGCCTTCGCCGCCCACCGGGAAATGAAAGCCCACGCCGCCTGACCGATCGTTCAGCCCGGGATCACAGATCCCACAGGAGCGCGCCCTCCACGTAGAATGGAGATCCGGTGCAGACGATCGAAGAGTGGCAGCTGAGCGCGATCCGCATGTCTCGGCAAGAGTTCGCGCGGGCCCATCCGGGCTTCTACCTGGTGAAGCGCCCGGAGATCTTGCCGCCGCCGGAGGCCGAGTCGGGCGCCGACGGGGGAGCCATGGGCTTCGAGACCGCCTCCGCCGTGTCGCTAATCGGAACGGGGGATCCAACCGACGAGGGGTTTGCCTGGCAGTGGCGCATCGCGCCGATCACCAAGAAGGCCGGCAACCCCTTCCCCGAACGCGTGAGCATCGGCCGCGCCCCGAACTGCGACATCACGATACGCCTGCCCTTCATCTCGAAGCTGCACGCCCACTTCGTCCCTCAGGACGACGGCACCGTAGACCTCGTCGACCAGAAGTCGGCGAACGGCACGACGCACAACGGCAGGCAGCTCGACCTCGGAGAGCGGGTCAGCCTCAATGTCACCGATCGGGTTTGGTTTGGCACCCTCGAGCTCGAGCTCGCCGATGCGGGCCGGCTCTTCGACATCTTGCTCGGCGAAGCACGCGGCTGACAGCCGCTGATAGCCGCCGATCGCTGCTCGGAAGGCGCGGCCTCCTGTGCGAGATGCTCCCGCCTGCTATGATCTCCTCGGTTCGCTTAGGAGTCTTCATGGTTCGAATTGCACTCTCGCCTCGCGCTTTGTCCGGCACCGGATACATCTCGTTCTTCTTCTCGCTCGTTCTGGGGTTCTTGGTGGTCGCGCGTCCCGTGTCGGCGGCCGACGTGCTGCTCGTATCGGACTCGTCCTCCGGGGGCGGGATCGCCGCCGTGCTCATGGCCGATGGCCACTCGGTCACGTCGGTGACCGGTGACTTCGCCCTCGGCAACGTCGCCCTCAAGGCGCCCCTCGGGGCCTACGACGTGGTCTATTGGATCGCCAACGGTTCGGGCTCTGGGTCGCGGCACGATGACGCCTCGGTCTTCACCAACCTGAGCAGCTACGTGATGGGCGGAGGCCGGGTCTTCGTGGCCGGTTATGACAGCGTCGCCTCCCCCGCCGACCCCATGCTCATCAGCTTCCTCGGCGCCAGCAACTCCACTGACGGGCCGGGTTCGCCAGGGCCCGTTGCCATGGTCGAGAACAGCCTCACGACCGGCTTGGTCGACATCCGCGGCGTCACCCCGAGCGGCGGGTCGGGAGACCGCGACGGATTGACCGGGCTCACCGCGACCACGGTGAGCGTGATGGCGTCCTCGGGGACGAGCACGACGTCCCAGTGGGTCCTCCGCCCCCTCGGCAGCGGCGAGATCGCCTACGTCAGTAACGGTGACAGCACCGGGACCCACGCCTCCTGGTCGAATACGGTGACCGGGGGAGCCGGCGCCTACAACGCGGCGCTGCGCAACTTCGCCCAGGCCGCGGAGAGCGCGTCGGCCGATCCCGGCGCGCCGGAGATCACCTTCGACTGGCCTTCCTCCCTCGACGAGGGTGGGGCCCTCACCCTCGTCGTCGCCATCGACGACCTCGAAGGCGACTCCTACACCTTCTCTTGGGACCTCGACGACGACGGGACCTTCGGAGAGATGGCCGGCATGACGAGCTACACCATCGCCGCCAGTACCACCGACGGCCCCGACAGCCTGCGCCTCGCGGTCGAGGCCGTGGATGCCAGCGGAAATACCGCGCGACGGTCGCGGGCGTTACGCATCGTGAACGTGGCCCCGACCATCACCAGCGAAGCGCCGGCGGTGACCGGCATCGGCGGGGAGCTCCGCTATGCCCTCGTTGCCACGGACCCGGCGGGCGCCGCCGATCCCCTCACCTACCGGATGATCCAGGGCCCCGACGGGGCCTCGGTCGATGCTGCCGGGGTGTTCACCTGGACCCCAGACGCGACCGACGTGACGATGGGCGTCGAGACCGTGCGCATCGAACTCGAGGTGTCGGACGGCGATGGTGGCCTGACCACCCAGCTCTGGGAGATGACCGTCTTACCGAATGTGGCGCCCGAGGCTGGGGGCCTCGTCTATCCGATCGCCGGCGTCGTGCTCGCCGAGCGCGAGCCTCGCTTGGTCGTGCAGAACGGTGACGACGCAGACCTCGACCCCCTCACCTACTACTTCGAGCTCGACACCGTCGACACCTTCGACTCGCCGGCGCTCCGTGAGTCCGGGCCCCTCCCGGAGATGCCCGGGCTTACCTATTGGTATCCTGGCGACCTCGGCCAGGACGTCTACTACTGGCGCGCGTGGGTGAGCGACGGCATCGCCGTGACCGCGCCCCAGGAGACGACCTTCCAGGTCTATCTCGGCGAACTGGAACCCGTCGACGGAGGACTGCCGGGCGACGGCGGAGCCATCGACGGCGGGGCCGGGGACAGCGGCGCCTCTGCCGACGGCGGCCCCGCGGCGGACGCTGGTGAACGCGAGCGCGACCGCGGATGCAGTGTGTCGGGGAGCGCCGCCGGAGCGGGTGGGTCTTCGCCGTGGTCCTTCGCATTCTGGTTCGCGGGCCTCGCCGCGTTCGGGCTCGTGCGTCGTCAGCGTCGTCAGCGTCTCGGGCGCCAGCAGGACTGACGTGACACCGGGGGACGCGTGGGAACTCTTGGGCGTCTCCGATGGCGCCACGCGAAAAGAGATCCGTCGCGCCTACCTGCGCCAGGTGAAGCAGCACAAGCCGGACCGCGATCCCGAAGGGTTTCAGCGTGTTCGCGAAGCGTACGAGGTGGTTCGTTACTTCGGCTACGACCCGGCTCTCCATGGCGACGTTCTGCCGACCCCGGTGCTGGCGGGTCCGGTGGACCTTTCCGATCAATCGGCAAAGGAGCCACCGAAGAAACCCGTCGAGGCTTCATCGGAGGGCGTCGCCGAAGGTGCGGTCGCCCCGGAAGCGGTTGCCGGTGAAGAACCCGACGAGGAGCTCGGGGCCGACCCCAATTACGGCGAGTACCCCACGCCGCAGTGGGAGCTCGAGGACGCCAGCCGGGAGGCCCTCGACCGGGACCTCGAGGGGCTGGATATCCCCGAGGCGCTGGCTCGAGTCCGGCAGGAGATCGACGCTCATCCGGAGAGAGCCGACCCTTGGTGGTACCTCTTCGATCTTCTCTCGGAGGCCGACGGCGAAGGGGCCGACGGCGAAGAGGCCGATGCCGCGGTGCTCCAGATGCTCGAGGAAGCGGTCGATGCCGGTTTCCCGGTGTTCATCTCACAGATTGCTCAGGTCGCGCCGGCGTCGGTGACGGACGAGCAGCTCGAGACGCTCCGGGGACTTCCATACGAAGGCGCTTCGGTGCGCCGGGTCCTCTTCGAACGCCGCGCCTATGACGAGATCCTCGACCGTGCCCTCGAGGTGGTCTCTACGGATCCACCGACCTTGCTCCTCGACGTCGCCGTCGACCTCTACCGCCACGACCAGAGCGAAAAGGCGGCTCGTCTCTATTGGGCCCTAGAGCGAGAAATCGAAGTGCACGCCCGGGGCGCCGAGCTCAGCGAATACGACAAGGTGCGGTTGCTCTTCGTCGGGGAGCTCGCCGTCCTCGGGGAACAACTTCCGGCTGCAGTACGCCGCGCGGTGCTCGATGGTTTGCACGAAGGGGATCCGCTGATCTACGCCTTCGACATCGCCGCCTGGGCCCGGGGTTCCCGGTTGGCGGCCCGGCGTGCGCGGAAGGCGCTCGAACGTTACGCCCCGACCCTCCACGCGCTCTACGACGACAGCCTCTCACCGAGCGGCACGTTGACCACCGATCCGCTCCAGCCTCGGATGAGCAAACCGACGCCGATCTGGTGGTATTGGGTGGCCGCCTTCGCGGTTCTCCGCTTCTTTTGGTACCTGGTGCGCTGATAGTCGGTAGGTCGTAGCTTCGATCTCGTTACACTGCCTCGAGAGCACCGCCCCATGAGCGACGAGCCACCCATCATCGGCATCGACCTGGGCACGACCTACTCGCTCGTCTCCGTTCTTCAGGGGGGGCAGCCGATCCTCTTGCCGAATGCCCTCGGGGAAACACTCACTCCGAGCGCAGTGAGCGTCGACGCCGACGGATCGCTCTTGCTCGGCGCGCCGGCTCGGGCTCGGGCGGCGACCCATCCCGGTGATACTGTCATGTCGTTCAAACGCGACATGGGCACGGCGCGGAAGTACCGGCTGGGCAAACGGGCCTATACGCCGGTCGAGCTGTCGGCGATGGTGATTGGGGAGTTGAAGGCGGACGCCGAGCGGGCCCTCGGCGTGGAGATTCGCGAAGCGGTGATCACGGTCCCTGCCTACTTCGGCGATGCCCAGCGTCAAGCCACCCGCGACGCGGGGAAGATCGCGGGGCTCGTCGTCGAGCGCATCATCAACGAGCCGACCGCCGCCGCGATGGCCTATGGCCTGCACCATCCGGACAAAGAGCTTCAGGCCGTCGTCCTCGACCTAGGTGGCGGGACCTTCGACGTGACGGTCCTCGAGTGCATCGAGGGCGTCATCGAGATTCAATCATCGGCGGGAGATGCACATCTCGGGGGAGACGACTTCCGCGATGTATTGCTCGGACACTTGAAGGAGCGTGTGCAATCGACGATTGGCGCGCCCCTCGGCGCCGAGGGTTCGAAAACGTGGGCCCGGCTCCGGGAAGCCGCGGAGCAGGCAAAACGACGCCTTTCGACGGAGGCCAACGTGACGGTCGCGCTCCCGGCCCTCGCCGATGACCGAGGCACACGGCACGACGTGTCCATCGACCTCGACGGGGACAGCGTCGCCGAGCTCTTTTCTCCAGTGATCGAAAAGATGCGGGGCCCCATTCGCCGAGCTCTGCGCGACGCCCGCATCAGCCCCGGGGATGTCGGTGAAGTGCTCTTGGTTGGGGGCGCGACGCGCATGCCCCTCGTCGCCAAACTATCCGCCGAGTTCTTCGGCAAGATGCCCCTCGCCGTGCTGCATGCCGATGAAGCGGTCGCCCAAGGGGCCGCCATCCAAGCCGGGCTCAAGGCCGACGATGCCTCCGTCGAGGACCTCGTCGTCACCGACGTCGCGCCCTTCACCATCGGCATCGCCACCGGCTCGAAGATGGGACGCAGCGTAGTCGATGGGCTCTTCAGCCCGATCATCGATCGTGGGACGGTGATCCCGACCAGCCGGGTCATGCGTTTTTTCACCCTCGAGGCTCACCAGCGGGAGCTCAAGGTCCAGATTTTCCAGGGCGAGCATTCTCTCTGCAAAGACAACGCTCCCCTCGGTGAGTACGTCGTCAAGAGGTTGCCGCGGAAACCGGCCGGCGAGGTCGGGGTAGACGTGCGCCTCACCTACGACCTGAACGGCATCCTCGAGGTCGAGATGGAAGTCGTTGGCGAAAAACGCGTCGAGCATCTGGTCATCGAGCGCGGCGACGGAAGCCTCAGTAAGAAAGATATCCAAGCGGCCCGAGAGCAGATGAAGCGCATCAAGTTTCATCCGCGAGACAGCTTGCCCAACCGCACGACCCTTGCTCGTGCCGATGCGCTCTTCGTCGAACTCAATGGCGCCGCGCGCGCCGAGTTGAGCGAGATGATCGCGGTGTTTCGATCCGTCCTCGAAACCCAGGACCCGGCAGAGATCGACCCGGTCCGCGAGGCGCTGAACGCCGTGCTTGCGAACTACCGGTAGCGGGTTCAGAGCCCGAAGTAGATGAACACCGTGTTGAGCGCCCCGCCCGGAAAGAACGTCGGGTGGACGCCGAGGCCGACCTTGATGGGGCCGAGCTTGACCGAGAAGCGTGCCTCGAGGCCGGCGTAGGGGCCCGAATCGCGGCAGGCCTGGGCGGCGCAGCCCCAGATGAAGTCCATCGATGGGCCGATGCCGAGCTGGAAGATGCGAAGGAACTTGTAGTCGACGATGATCGTATTCCACACCGCGTAGAAGTTGTCGCCGACGCGATCCGCCTCGGCGTAGCCGGCGAAGCTGTGGAACTTGTACATGAAACCGAGGGGACCGAACTGGGCGCCGATTCCGACGCCGATTCCGCCCATGCCTCCAGAGAGCGAGCCGACGAAGAAACCGCCGCCGAGGCTCGCCCCGAGACGCACGCCGCTGAAGGCGAAGGTTCCCCGAGAATCATCGGCCGCGGCGGCCTCTTCTGGCTGTGGTTGCGCGGCGGCGGCGGTCTCTTCGGGGGCCGGCGCGAAGGAGGTCGTACTCGCGCCGGTCGTCGCTGCGGCGGGGGCGGTGCCGGTGGTTGCCGCGCCGGTGGTCGCACCCGCGGTGGCCTCGGCGGTAGTAGCGGCCGCGCCGGTACTCGCCCCGGCGGCCGCGCCGGTCGCCGCCTCGTCTTCGTTCTCCTCGGCGGCGGCGCCGCTCGCTGGGGCGGCTGGGGCAGCCGAGTCCGCCGGTGCCGCGGCCGTGCCTTCGGGGGCCGGTGTCTCCTCTTCTTGGGCTACGGCGGTCATCGAGACCCCGAGCAGCGAGACGAAAGCGATCAACGACAGGGGGCGAACGATGGTGCGGGGCATGAGGCGAAGGTATGCCCAGCGCGGCCTTCCGCAAAGCTTCCGGCGATTTTTCCGTCCGAGGGTAGGCCTGTCCCCGTTCTGCGTATGATGGTCCGCATGTCCTTCCGGACGGACATGCGGACGCCCCCGTCCGTCGTCGCCCAATAGAGGTTCTTTCCATGCGTCGTAACTTGTCCCCCGCTTCGTTCTTCGTCCTTTCTGCGCGTTTCCTGGTGCTCACGGCAGCCTTGATGGCGCTCCCGTCCCTAGCTACGGCTCAGACGATGATCCCCGGGGGATCCCTCGGGGCCGCTGCCACGTGGACCTCCGCGGGGAGCCCCTACATCGTCCAGGGCGATGCCATCGTGCCGGCGGGCGGGACGCTTACCATCGAGGCCGGCGCCGAGGTGCGTTTTGCGTCGAGCGACGCCCTCGGTTCGGGCCGAGACGCCGCGCGGGTCGAGCTCGAAGTCCACGGGACCCTCGATGTCAACGGGACCCTCGCGTCGCCAGTGACCTTTCGCGCCAACTCCGGAACGGCGACGAATACCTGGTACGGCATCATCGCGGCGTCCGATGCAGCGTCCGTTACCGTCGACCACGCGACGGTTCAGCACGCGCGGCGCGCGGTCTCTTTCGCTTCTTCGTCGGGAACGCAGATGCTCACCGACGTCACGGTCGAGCGCTGCTCGGAGCGTGGCGTCGAAATCGAAGCGGGCAGTCCCGCCCTCACCCGACTGCGGGCGACCCAGACGGAGTACGGGGTGAGGGTGAACAACGCGGCGTCGGCGACTATCGACGAATCGGTGATCTGGGATCAAGCGAACTACGGAATCTACATCTCGACGAACGGCACGACGCCCGGGGACACGGTGGTCTCCCAGTCGACGA
>Ga0164313_10006275_pt1 | contig 10493 bp, 9 predicted proteins | sample GuaBasSedimGuay4_FD_113735 | JGI IMG/M metagenome (GOLD analysis project Ga0164313, IMG submission 113735) | Subseafloor sediment microbial communities from Guaymas Basin, Gulf of California, Mexico - Guay4, Core 4569-4, 0-3 cm | ecosystem: Environmental > Aquatic > Marine > Hydrothermal vents >...
CCCCTGGCTCGAGGACTCGCCAGTCCCCCTTGAAAAGGGGGACGGCGCTTGTGGCAGGGCTTGTGGATTGAGGTTGAAACGCGGGAACGTTGCTACCTACCGACCCCGCTCATTTCCGAAGAGGCCCACATGCGGCAAGCTCAGACATTGCAAAACTCCCGTCGGCGCAAGTCAACATCACACGCACGGACGATAACCATCTCGTCGTTGATGCCCGAGGCCACACACTTCAGGTGCACCGCGGCGGTCGACCAGACGAAGCAACCGATGGCGTCACCGCCAGCGAACTCGTCCTGGACGGCTTCGGCTCTTGCATGCTTGGCACGACATTGGCCTTCGCGCGCAACGCAGACATGGACCTCGGCGATTTGTCAGTGACCATGGACGCAGACTCGGCGCGCCACCGTGAGCGCATGTCGACAATTCGGGTAGCCATGACGGTCACAGGACGACTCACAGACACGCAACTCGCCTCGTTGTCGCGTGTTGCGGCCCGCTGCAAGATCCACAACGCATTCGCCCATTCCCCGACGATTGTACCCGAGATGGTCCTTGCCGACTGACACCGTGGCTCTACCCGATGGCAGATGCTGCGGACAGGCCCAGCCTGTACCAAGGGTCGCAGGACACGAAGTCCGGACGAGTCCAAGCTGACTGCTGACGAGGCATTACCAGTACTCTTCTCCCTATGAAAATCGCATTCCCAACCAGGGACCATCAGACCATCACAGGCCACTTCGGAAAGATGAAGGGCCTCCTCGTCGTTGACATCGTCGCAGGCGAAGAGATCGCTCGTGAGCAGCGGAAAATGTCCGACATGCCCAGCTGTGGCCAGGGCCACGGGGGGAAGGCGGAGTTCGTCTCCGAGAATCTGGCCGACTGTGACGTTCTCATCGCTGGAGGTATGGGAACGCCCATATTCGACCGAATCGAAGCGACGAATACCCAGATCGTCCTCACAGAGATCAAGCCGATCGACAAGGCCCTTGCCGAGTACCTTTCGGGAACGATCGAGCACAAGCCTCAACTGGCACACGGGTCTCAGACTGGCTCGACAGTGCAAGTGATCCGTCGGTCGGCTTCGCCCGACACCTCGCGTTAGTCGTCCCTCAGACGCACCAAGACCGCTAGACCGGTAGCCGTCGTGGTGCCATCCACGATCAACTCGGACTCGACGACGACCTTGCGTTGCGTGATCTCCACGAGTCTTCCGACCACCCGCATCCTCTCGAGTGGGGTAGGTGCCAGGAAGTCGACCTCCAGATGGGCGGTCACGAATCGGGGCGACGGCTCGGATCCGACTTCAGTGCCGGCAGCGACCATAGCGAAGATGGCTGCTGCACCGGTCGAGTGGCAGTCGATCACCGAGGCGATCAGGCCTCCGTACACCGTTCCCTCGAAGGCTGTGTGGGAAGGCCACGGATCGAATTCAGTGACTGCGTTGACTCCGTCAAGATGGGTCCTGATCTGGATGCCATCTGCATTGAGGCGTCCACATCCGTAACAGTGCGATGCATCTTCGGGGTAGGTGTCCTGGATGGCGATGGGATCAGTCATCGCGACGTACCGTACCGAAACACTGCGACGGAACGTCAATCTCACGCGCCAGCACCGCTGCTTGTGTACCGTGCTAACAACCAAGAGAGAGGACGGGACGTGTCGACGCAGTACTACGTAACGTGGTGGAACGTTGAGAACCTTTTCGACTCGGTCAACTCGCCACGTCGCAGCGACAAACTCAAACGTGCACTTGGCAAGAGCCTCAAGGGCTGGACAACCGCCCTGCGCGATAAGAAGATCAGCCAACTCCTCGAGGTCATCGAGTCGCTCAACGATGGCGCCGGCCCGGACCTGCTCGGCGTCTGTGAAGTAGAGAACGCGTTCGTCATACAGAAGTTGGTCGACGGCCTCAACGCCAGACTCCCCGGCCGTCAATACGCGCTCGTACATGCCGACACCTCCGACAGACGTGGGATCGACATCGCGTTCATCTATGAAACGTCAAAGCTCGAGGTACCGCCTGGAGCGGTGTTCCAGCACGTCGTTCGGCGAAGAACCGCCACCAGGGATATTCTCCAGGTCAACTTCACGACCAAACCAAGCGGACGAATGTGGACCGTGTTCGGTAACCACTGGCCATCACGTAGCGGCGGGCAGCTCGAATCTGACGGCTACCGTCAAATTGCAGGCGAAACGCTGGCGTACTTCCATCAACGCGCCCGCGAGGTACACGGCGACGATCTCCCTGTGCTCGCAATGGGTGACTTCAACGACGAACCTTTCAACACGTCATTGCGCAAGTACGCCCTTGCAGTCCGCAAGAAGCAACAAGTCTTGCGGGGTAGAAGCCCGAGGTTCTGGAACCTGATGTGGCCGCTGATGGGACGAGCGGACGGCACGTTCTACTTCCAGAACCAGGCGAACCTCCTCGATCAATTCCTCGCGAACGACAACATCATCGAGCCAGGCGGCGACATCGAACTCGATGCCAGCTCGGTGACGATCGAGTCAACGTTCCCTGGATTATCCGACCCGACCGACATCTACCCCCAACCGATACGCTTCGGCGGCATGGGGAAACAAGTTGACCTCAATGGCTACTCGGATCACTATCCGATCTCCGTGGTCGTCAACGAGATCTGAGGTTCGTCGAGGAGCCCAACCAGTCGTCGAGTGTATTAGATGAAGCACTTCGCGATGCTGTTCACCGTTACGGAAACCGAGGTGTTCGACGTGTTCCCCTCCGCGTCGGCCGCCACAATCGAGATGGTGATCGATGGCGCCGTGCTGTCAGGAACGGTCCCGGCCTGGAACGGCCCGAAATCCACCGCATAGCTCCCGGCAACCAGAGACATGGACGCCATCGACGTCGAACCGCCGATGGTCCACGACGCCTTCACCGTTGCGACACCAGATTCGGTGTCCGATACCTGCGCAGAGATCTTCGAGAGCCGGGATGTGCCTCCAGGACACGAGATCCCGAAGCCATCAAGTTCCCACACCTGTCCCGGCGCAGCTGATGCCGCGCCGATGTTCGGGGGCGTTGTATCGGGTGGAGGCGGTGGAGGCGGCGGCGGAAGAGTTGGCGTCGTGTCAACAGGCGGTGGGGCGGGTGCCGGAGGCGGTTCTGGCGCAGGTGCCGCGGTCGTGTCCGTTACTTCAGAAGACACCTCAGCCGTCGGCGGAGTGGTCGTCGTTGTTGGCACGGGTGGTGCTGGCGATGGAACAGGCACCAGGCCATCATCGGCATCCGGCCCGAGAGCTGTCGACGGTGTATCGCGACCGGCATCCCCTGAGACGCCTGTCTCTCCTGGCGCCCCCGTCGTGGATACAGGTTCCTCCGCTGCGGCAGGCGTCGCAAACGGAGCACCCAATGCGACATCCTCGATGGCGCCTGCAGCAACATCATCGGTCGAGCCGGCTCCGAGGACAGAGACCAGGGCGATCACAGCGATGAACACACCGATCAGCGTCAGTGCCCACAGACCACGGCGTCTGATACCGGTTCCTCCGGTCTTCGCAGAGGCAGACACGTTCGTCCAGATCGCCTGCTCGAGGCCCGCTGGTGGTGGAACAGCGGCCATCGCTGCAAAGATCGACATCGGTGAGACCAATGCCTTGCGTCGCTTCGAGCACACATCACACGACTTGGCGTGGCGATCCACCCGTTTACGAAGTATCTCGGTCACTGGGGGCAGTTCGATTCCAGCAACGAGTAGGGAGAGGTCGTCGCAGTCTTTCGATCCCTTCCGGATGAGGAGGTACGTGGAGATCGCTACACCCGTTCGCTCCTTCATCCGATTGAGCTTCGTGTACGCGTTGCCCTTCGAGATCCCGAGGACCTCCGCGATCTCAGCGCTGCTGAGCCCCTGACGCACATGGAGATCGAGGACCGCGTATGTGTCGGCGTCGAGGGATGCTGCTGCCTCCCAGACCAACGCTGCAGAGTCAGACAGTTCTGCGGCAGCGGTCGGGTTCCCGGCAAGATCATCATCGATCTGGCTGAGCAGCGGATTCATCCCCGCCCCATCCTGCTCTATCGCAGGAACGGACGTCTCTCTGGCCTGTGAACGGAACGAGCCAAGAGCTTCTCTGCGGACGATGGAGTACAGCCAGGGCCGGAACGCCTCGGGGTCGCGCAGTTGGCCGATCTTTTCGTGTGCCTTCAGGAAGGCGTCCTGCACCGCGTCTGCTGCGGCGTGGCTGTCCTTCATGGTGCGGGCCGCAAAGTCGTACACAGCACCAAAGTACTGGCGATAAAGGGCCTCAAAGGCCGCCATGTCGCCACCCTGGGCGGCGACGACGAGGGCGGCTTCCGCTGAAAGTGGATCTGGCTCTGGTTGCATCGTGTCTCCTGTCCTGCGAGCTTAGGGAATTCGCGGTGTAGCGGCTTGCACGCGTGGAGGTGACGCCCGCAAGGACGCCACCTCCACATGTTGGTCGTTGTGTCATGCACCCTTGCGTCCCATCTTGATGGCCCCGAATCCGAGACCGCCGATGAGGATCATGACGATGATGCCAGCCATTGCGGCCTCGGCTGGGCCGAATCCGTTATCGGATCCCTCGTCGACTGCTGCTGCCACAACCGATGCGACTTCGGCAACAGCGTCATCCACCGAGTCGGTGGTCACCGCAGAGTCATCGTCGGTCGGAGCGGGGATGGCCAGGTCAGCGCTATCGGAGGCCGTCGCTGCAGCCCCGGTGGCGGTCTCTGGTGTGTGAACGTCCGAGTCGGTACCGGTCGGCGTGGCGGAGGACCTCTCAGCATGGTCTGACCCAACCCATCCGTGGTCATCGAAGGGTGCTTCTTCATCGTCACCCATCGGAACATCCCACGGAGATTCCTCGGAACCATCATCTGGCGATGCGAACTCACAAGCTACGCCTTCGTCGCCGCACACATCGTCGGGGTCAAGTGGCAGCTCGGCACCCTCGTCGGGATCCTCTGTTGAGCCAGAATCCGTGTCGTCTCCCGTCAACGGAGGCAACCCACCGAGTCCGGGAAGCTCAACAATCGATTCGCCGATGGCATCGATGACACCGTCGGGGAGTTCGGCAACCTCGGCTGGACCACCGAAGTCGTCCTCCTCTGGTCCCAGACCTGCGAGGTAGTCCTCCAGTGCTTCTTCGAGCGTGGGGGCTGTCATCGTGAACGAATCGATGCCGGGGAATCCGACTGTCTCGGTGACAGCCGTGTCGGTTGATGGCTCAGCTGCGAACACAGGAGCCTGCACATTGACTGCAACCGTTGCGATGGCTGCGAGTGTCATAGTGATGGTGGTTTTCTTGAACATGAAGGGCCTCTCTTCCTTGTTGTTGTGTGTCCTTCAGGGATGAGACGCGCTGCCCTCACACTTCTTACAGCTTTCCACTGGACTTCTTTCGGACCGGCACGCTGAAGCGCCAAGTTCCCAGATTCCGGGTCACCCGCCACCATCCGTCAGCGAGTGCACAAGCGGTCCGGGTGCGGATCTTCGAGCGGATCGTTCCCAGTCGTAGCCGGTCGTGCCGCTCTGCGCGTCAGCTAGGCTTGAGGTATGGATACTGAACCGACCACGCAGCCCAACGGAGCCGGATACACGGATACGTTCGAGGAAGTCATCGCAGAGAACGTGGAGATCAACCAGGGCGGGGCCGCGCTCATCCAGGCTGAGAACGTCTCGATCAGCCAGGGCGGTGCCCAGATGGTCGAGGCCAAGACGGTCTCTGTCGTCCAGGGCGGCATCGGAATGGCGACAAGCGAGACGTTGAAGCTTGAATCAAGCGGCGCTGTGATGATCAGTGCAGACACCATTCACCTCGACTCGTCACGGTCGCTTGTCACGGTCGCCGATACGCTCAACGCCAAAGAGTCGAAGATCATGGTCTTGCTCGCTGGCACCATCGAGGGGGGACCCGACGTCAAGATCGATGCCAGGACAGCGGCAGCGATAGGCGCAGGCGCCGCTGTGACTCTCTTCATCCTGAAACGGATATTCTCTCGTTCGTGAGCTCACATGACCGACCGTGGCACAAGACCGCGGTCTTCTACGAGGTCGCAGTCCACTCGTTCTTAGATAGTGATGCCGACGGCTTTGGCGATATCGCTGGCCTGACCAGCAAACTCGACTACCTCCAGTGGCTTGGCATCACCGCCATCTGGATGCTCCCGATCCTCCCTTCGCCGATGCAGGACGGCGGCTACGACGTCTCAGACTTCGAGGGCGTAAGGCCAGACTACGGGACGCTTGACGATGTTCTGACCCTCCTTGACGAGGCCCACTCGCGCGGCATCGCCGTCGTCACGGATTTTGTGGTCAACCACACATCAGACCAGCACGCGTGGTTTCTCGAAGCGCGCGACCGTGCCTCGCCCAAACATGACTGGTACGTGTGGACCGATGACACGTCCCTGTACTGCGATGCCCGCGTCATCTTCGTGGACACTCACGACTCGAACTGGTCATGGGACGACGTTGCTGGCCAGTACTACTGGCACAGGTTCTTCGACCACCAACCAGACCTCAACTACGACAACCCACTGGTGAGAGAGGCGATGACAAGCGCGATCAGGTTCTGGCTCGATCTCGGATTCGACGGGCTTCGCCTCGACGCCGTTCCCTATCTCTTTGAAGAGGAGGGGACCAACTGCGAGAACCTGCCGGCGACGCACGAGTACCTCAAGTCGCTGCGCACGATGGTCGACAGGGAATTCCCGAACGCTGTGATCCTGGCAGAGGCAAATCAATGGCCGGTTGACCTACTCCCCTACTTCGGCGACGGCGACGAGTGCCACATGGCCTTTCACTTCCCGGTGATGCCAAGGCTGTTCCTCGCGCTCGCAACCGGAGATGCCACTCCGATCATCGACACGATCGAGGCAACCCCTGAGATCCCACAGGGAGCACAGTGGGCGGTGTTCCTACGCAACCACGACGAGCTCACCCTAGAGATGGTCACAGACGACGAACGCGCCGTGTTGTACGAGGCGTACGCTCCCGAACCCGAAATGCGCAAGAACATCGGCATCAGACGCCGCCTTGCTCCACTTCTTGGAGGGGACCGAAGAAAGATCGAAATGCTCAATGCCGTGCTCCTGAGCCTTCCCGGCACTCCTGTGATCTACTACGGGGACGAGATCGGCATGGGGGATGACAACACCCTGCCAGACCGCGATGGTGTTCGCACCCCGATGCAGTGGGATAGTGGGCCAACCGCCGGTTGGTCTGATGCCGATCCCGCCAGCTTCTACCTTCCGGTCATCACAGACGGCCCATATGGCAGCGCGACCGTCAACGTTGCGGCCCAGAAAGAAGACGCCACGTCGCTTCTGCATGTCATGCGATCACTGATCGCCCATCGTCCACCAGAGTTCGGGACCGCTGCGTTGGAGCGCATCGACACTGGCGACCACTCGGTGCTCGGGTACACAAGGGGCAGGTTCGCCATCGTCGCCAACTTCGCCCAAGACCGTCGCAGCGTCCCTGTGGAGAGCATCGAGCAGATCGCCGGGCCGGCATCGAGCGATGGGAAGACCGTCGCACTGCCACCGTTCGGCTGGGCGTGGCTCATCACTCGTCCTGAAGAATCCTGAGAAACCCCTTGACCCTCACGTAACGTGAGGCCGTATCGTGGTCGCCACGGTCGTAGAGAACCGTTCCCAGGCAGAAGCAACGCTGCATGACACTCTCCAGCGCGCCATACAGCGATCTCCTCGAGGCGATCTCTGCCCGATACCTCTAGACCCACCAGAGCCTGACTCGAACTGGATTCGTTTCGCGGGCCCCCGATACGTATCCTGTGGATGTCGACAGAGTGGACCATGCCAGCGAATCTCACACCTGCGTACAAGACAGCCGAAGGCCAATACCGCCAGGCGAGAGATCCCGCGGACAAACTCGACGCCCTCAAAGAGATGTTGCGCTCCATCCCGAAGCACAAGGGCACCGAACATCTCCAGTCTGACATCAAGGCCAAGATCAAGGAGTTGACTGAGGAACTCGCTGGGCCGCGTAGCGGTGGTGCCAGAACGGGCCCCGCAACCGTGGTCAGAGCAGAAGGTGCCGGGCAGATCGCCCTTATTGGGCCGCCGAACACAGGCAAGTCGACACTGCACTCGGTATGCACCGGGTCCCATACCCAGATCGGCGAGTATCCCTTCACCACCCAGCATCCGATTCCGGGCATGACGTCGGTTCGAGATATTGCCATCCAACTCGTCGATCTACCGCCCATTGCCACGGAACACCCGGTTTCGTGGATCACCAACGCCCTTCGGCCTGCCGATGGATGCCTCCTCGTCGTGGACCTCTCGCTGCCAGGCTGCGTGGAGCGAGTAGTGGAGGTACGCGACCATCTTCGTGAGAGAAACGTGCAGTTGACACCGCTATGGCCCTGCGATGGTCAAGAGTTCGACGAACAACTCGATGAACAAGATGTGTTCACGAAGGTGCTACCCACGCTGCTCGTCGCTGCAAAAGCGGACAAGGATCCCGATGTCGAGGAGGATCTTGAGATCCTCGAGGAGCTCGCCGAAGTGAGCTTCCCTTGCCTGGCGGTGTCAGCTGAGACAGGCGAGGGCCTCGACGAGTTGGGCGAATGGCTCTTCGAACATCTCGACGTCGTGCGAGTGTATACGAAGATCCCTGGGAAGGACGCAGACATGGATCGGCCCTACACGGTGCGCCACGGTGCAACGGTCCTTGAGGTGGCACGGCTAGTACATCGCGAGATCGCAGAGGAGTTCAAGTTCGCCAGGCTATGGGGCGCTGCAGACTTCGACGCACAGCAGGTTGGACGAGATCATGTCGTTGAAGACGGAGACATCCTCGAGATCCACGTTTAATGAGATCAGACGAACCCTTCTGCCCTAGACGCCATATCCCTTGACATTGGGATGGGCTTGATCACCCGATGGCATCACACGCTCCGGTGGCTTCCACGCCACCATGACAAGCGCCCCTGCAACGGCGGCAGCCAGAGACAACATCCACACCCCCGTGTACGACCCGTTTGCATCGACCATCCACCCGAACAGAGGCGGGCCGATACCGAGGCCGATCAGGAACCCGAACAGGATCACACCAGAAGCGTGCCCTGCCGCCCTGGGCCCGGCGAACACGATCAGGCCCAGCATGCCCACCGAATTCCACGATGATGGCCCGAGGCCGGTGAGGACAGCCGCGACCCAGATGAGCCACCAGCTACCTGCCCCGGCCCCGAGCAGGGCCAACGAGGCGAGAATCGCGAGCAACGCGATGATCAGCAGCGATGAGCGGAACGCGTGATGTCTTTCGGCATGACGTGCCCAAGCGATCCTCGCGGGCATCGCGGTCAGGCCCACCACGGCCGCAACCGCACCGCCGACAACGATCGACCGCCCCAGCTTCTCAGTGGTGAACAGAGCGAACATGACGGTCGCCGATCCCGAGAATCCGAGCAGGAATCCGTAGGCAGTGATCCACCAGATGGCGCTCGGCAGCCGCGCCCTTGGCAATGACCCCGTCTCAGAATCAACTGTTTTGCGCTGTCGCGGGAGCAGCCAGGCGCCTGCAACAGCGAGGATGACAGACACGACGGCGAACAGAACATAGGCGCTCACTCTTCCCCATGCGAGTGCCATCGTTGGCACGACCAGCCCGCCGACGAAGATAAATGCTTGAACGCCAGACTGCTTGATTCCCGTAACGATGCCCTGGGATCCGGCAGGGAGGTCCTCAGCTATCAGCTTGTTCGTCGCGGGGTTCGACCCTGCCTGGGCGACCGCACCAACCGCCGAACCGATACCCAGGGTGATCAGCGACCCTGCAGCGCCGAGTATCAGGTACGAAACCCCAGCCGCCAGGGCCACCACGATCAACGCTGCACGTCCTCCGATCTTGTCCGTTATGCGACCTACTACGGGAGATAGCACCGCCGCTCCGACGGTGTTGATCGCAAACACGAATCCCAACTGAGCCCTGGAGATACCGAGGTCCGTGATGAAGACGACCGCAATGATGCCAAGCGACGCCGCGATGAACGTGCCGACCCCCATTGTCGAGAACAACAGTGCAGTGAACGCCCAACGTCGATCTGGCTCAATGGTCTCCATCGGCACAGTATGGCAATGCACGGCACCCACGGATGTCTGAGGCAACTACCGTAGAGACCATGAGTATCACATCCCACGCCGACTGGTGGAAGTCGGCTGTCATCTACCAGATCTACCCGAGGTCGTTCCAGGATTCGACGGGTAACGGTGTTGGCGACCTTCCAGGGATCACGGACCGTCTCGACTATCTGAGCAACACGCTGGGTATCGATGCCATCTGGATCTCGCCGGTGTTCCCCTCCCCGATGGCAGACTTCGGATACGACGTATCGGACTACACGGACATTGAGCCCCTATTCGGGACACTCGATGATGCGGACACGTTGATCGAGCATGCCCACCAACTGGGGCTGAAAGTCATCATCGACTGGGTTCCGAATCATTCGTCGGACCAACACCGCTGGTTCACGCAATCGCGGGC
>Ga0164313_10006276_pt1 | contig 10492 bp, 6 predicted proteins | sample GuaBasSedimGuay4_FD_113735 | JGI IMG/M metagenome (GOLD analysis project Ga0164313, IMG submission 113735) | Subseafloor sediment microbial communities from Guaymas Basin, Gulf of California, Mexico - Guay4, Core 4569-4, 0-3 cm | ecosystem: Environmental > Aquatic > Marine > Hydrothermal vents >...
AAGCCTCAGGTGAAAGTGCAGCGGAACTGGATTTTGCCTCTGTACAGCGCGAAAACCCGGAAATGGAACGTCGCTGTCAGGAAGTGATTAATCACTGTAATGCCCTGGGCGATGATACACCCGTTGTGTCAATTCACGATATAGGCGCAGGTGGATTATCCAATGCCGTACCTGAAATCATCCATGATTGTGAGCAGGGCGGTCGCTTTGAATTACGCAAAGTGAATAATGATGATAAAGGCATGTCACCGATGCAAATCTGGTGTAATGAAGCCCAGGAGCGTTATGTTGTTGCGATAAAACCTGAAGCCCTGGAACTGTTTGAGTCTTTCTGTACAAGAGAGCATTGTCTGTATGCAGTGATCGGTGAAGCAACTGATGCACAACATTTAACTTTGACAGATGAGTTATTTGGCGATAAGCCCGTTGATTTACCTATGTCAGTCTTGTTTGGTAAATCGCCTAAATTACATCGCAATGTCACACACCTTGAAGCAGAACATAAAGCGCTGGATTTTTCCGGAGTTGATATTCAAGAAGCAGTTAAACGTGTATTAAGTTTTCCTGCTGTTGCCGATAAAAGCTTTTTAATTCATATCGGAGACCGCTCGGTTACTGGATTAGTGACTCGAGATCAAATGGTAGGCCCATGGCAAGTCCCGGTTGCCGATGTCGCAGTCACAGCATCAGGCTTTCATGCCATAACAGGTGAAGCCATGGCCATGGGAGAGCGTACACCGTTAGCAGTTGTTAATGCACCTGCATCAGGCCGCATGGCAATTGCAGAATCGCTAACAAACTTAGCAGCAGCTAAAATCGAGTCCCTTAAGCATATTAAAATCTCTGCCAACTGGATGGCAGCAGCGGGGAGCCCTGGTGAAGATGCAGCACTATTTGATACCGTGAAAACAGTAGGTATGGAAGTCTGTCCTGAATTAGGCATTGCAATACCCGTGGGTAAAGATTCGCTATCCATGAAAACAGTATGGAATGAAGCAGGGCGAGAGACCACGATGACCTCACCGCTATCATTAATTATTACCGCTTTTGCTCCCGTTACCGATATTACCCGAACATTAACACCTGAATTAAAGAATGAAGATAGCGTATTAATATTGCTAGATTTAGGCGGGGGAAAAAACCGTTTAGGCGGCTCGGTCTTGGCACAAGTCTATCAACAAATGGGTAATGAAGTGCCTGACTTAGATGATACCGCTTTATTTAAAGCCTTTTTCAATACCATACAAGCACTTAATGCTGACGATAAATTACTCGCTTATCATGACCGTTCTGATGGCGGTTTACTTGCTACCGTTGCAGAGATGATTTTTGCTGGACGCAAAGGAGCAGAACTTGAGTTAGATCGCTTAGGTGAAGATGTATTAGCGACCTTATTTAATGAAGAACTGGGTGCAGTGATACAGGTTAAGCAAAGTGATTGTGATGCTGTTTTAGATGTATTTTCAGCTGCAGGACTGGCAGATTGTACACATCTTATCGGCTGGGTAACAGAAGAAACGCAACAGTTCAATATTAGCTATGATGGTGAAGTGATCTATTCTGCAAGTCGAGCTGAATTACAGCAAACCTGGTCAGAAGTTAGTTATCGTATGCAGGCATTACGTGATAATCCTGATTGTGCAAAGCAGCAGTTTGAGCGCATTAGTGATGATAAAGATCCGGGCTTAACAGCTAATCTAAGTTTTGATATTAATGAAAATATAGCTGCTCCCTTTGCTTCTATACGCCCACGAGTGGCAATATTAAGAGAGCAGGGCGTTAATGGCCATGTGGAAATGGCTGCCGCTTTTGATAAAGCAGGATTTACCAGTATCGATGTACATATGACTGATATCATTAACGGCAGAGTTAGCTTAAAAGACTTTGTTGGTCTGGTTGCCTGTGGTGGCTTTTCTTACGGAGATGTTCTAGGCGCGGGTGGTGGCTGGGCAAAATCAATACTGTTTAATGAGCGTGCCAGAAATGAATTTTCAGCATTTTTCCAGCGCAAAGATACCTTTGGTTTAGGTGTTTGTAATGGTTGCCAGATGTTATCAGGTTTAAAAGAACTGATTCCCGGTGCCGAGCATTGGCCACAGTTTAAGCGCAATTATTCAGAGCAATTTGAAGCGCGTGTAGCCATGGTAAAAGTGCAGGATTCGCCTTCTATCTTACTAAAAGGCATGGCAGGCTCAAGTATGCCAGTTGTTATTGCCCATGGAGAAGGGCGGGCGGAATTTACTGCTAATGATCAAGATCAGGCATTAGTTGCATTGAATTACGTGGATAATTATGGCGAACATACCACAGACTTCCCTATGAACCCCAATGGATCACCTGATGGCATAACAGGCTTAACCACCACAGATGGACGTTTTAGCATAATGATGCCACATCCAGAGCGCTGTTTTAGAACCCTACAAAATTCATGGCAGCCCGCCGAATGGAATGAAGAGGGTGCATGGTTAAGGATGTTCAGAAATGCACGAGTCTGGGTTGGCTCGTAGTGGAATAGCGCAGCGTTTTCCACCAAAAGGCTATAAACTCCAGGCAACTGATAAAAATAGCTGAATTTATGGGTAATGAAAATGCCTGCTCCCGAAAAAAATAAAAAGATAAAGTTTTACAGAATAGCTTTACAATAATTGTTAAGTATATTATAAAAGACTAATATTATTTATTGATCAGGAGTGTATTATGAAAAATGATGTAAATATTCAGCGTCGTAAATTATTAAAATTTGCAGGGCTTAGTGCAGCGACATTAGCTACGTTTCCTGGCCTGATCAATGCCAAGTCGATGCGGGTGGGGGGGCATGCATCGCTAGATTTTAATCCTGATGTAGAAATTAGTCTAACGGGAGAAGTCAAGTATGTCCCCATTTTTAGTGGCCCTCAAACGCGCGTCTGGAAAGTAACGGGTGAAGTATTAAAGGGCGATCAAGGCATTATTACTAATGAAGGCAGCTATCTAGCGCCTACTATCCGTTTGCATAAAGGCCAGAAAGTTCGTATCTATCTAAAAAATGAATTACCTTCCGCGACGATATTGCATTGGCATGGCTTGCACGTTCCTGCGGAAATGGATGGTAATCCCATGTATGCGGTTGATAATGGCGAAACCTTTGTCTATGAGTTTGAAATACTCAATAGAGCAGGCACGTATTGGTACCATGCGCATACCCATAACCTAACTGCCAAGCATGTCTATTCAGGACTGGCCGGCTTTTTTATTGTCAGTGATAATGAAGAGCAGGCGCTTAAATTACCCCGTGGTGAATTTGATATTCCTCTGGTGATTCAGGATCGAAACTTTGATCAGCAAAATCAGCTTAAGTATGATGGCGGCATGATGATGCGCATGCATGGCTTTCTTGGTAAACAGATTCTGGTTAATGGTACGCCTGAGTTTGAATTGCCTGTTGCTACACGAGCGTACCGAATGCGCCTATTAAATGGTTCTAACTCGCGCATTTATAAACTAGCCTGGGATGATGGCTCGCCTATTAAAGTGATTGCCACTGATGGCGGGCTTTTAGAATATGCAGAAACGCTGCCATATTTAACGCTTGCGCCAGCAGAGCGACGTGAAATCTGGGTTGATTTTAGTGGCAAGGATATAGGCGCTGAAATTACTTTACGCAGCCTGGAATTTTCATCCGGTGGCATGGGTATGATGGGCGGCATGGGAGGGGGCATGCGTGGTCGTCGTGGCGGTGGCATGATGGGCGGAGGGCAATCTCACGCTGGAGAAGATTTTGCCGTCCTCAAAGTCCGTGTCAGTAAAAAAGTTTCTAGTCATGATGTATTACCCAAACGCTTAAGTAAAGTAAAACCATTGCGTTTAGCAGATGCTGCAAATTCTCAATCACCACGCCGCATCACTTTGTCTATGCGCCATATGTCGGCATTGTTAAATGGCCGCTCTTATAAAATGAATGATATCAGGGAAGACGAGATTATTCCTGTAAATACCCTGCAACTTATGCAATTTGATAATGGCTTTCATGGTATGGGTGGGGGCATGATGGGCATGCCTCATCCTATGCATTTACATGGTGAGCAGTTTCAGGTGGTCAAGCGTGAAGTAAGAAATAAATCAGGGAAGGGGTATACTTCGGTTTCTGCGGGTTTTCTGGATAAGGGCTGGAAAGATACCGTGCTAGTGATGCCGGGTGAAAAGGTGACTATATTAAAACCGTTTAATGACTATACCGGTATTTTTATGTACCACTGTCATAATCTGGAACATGAAGATATGGGTATGATGCGCGATCTATTGGTGAAATAGAGCTGTAGACGTAGGAGTGGTCTTTAGCCACGAATTGATAAATTACCATTCGCGGCTAAAGACCACTCTTACAATTGAAACTAAGTCCATTCATTTTGGGTTGTATGAATTATATAAAGGAGCAGGGAAGAATTATGCAAACTAGCCAGCAAATCGATATTGAAGGAATGGTCTGTGGTGGTTGTGAGTCAGTTGTTGAAGAAGCTGTTGCTGAGCTTGAGGGTGTTATCGAGGTAAAGGCTGATTACCCTAGTGGGCAATGTACGGTCAGTTTTGACAGCGATAAGACCAGCCTTGAAAGTATTTATAAAGTTATTGAAGATAAGGGCTATCAGGTTGTTTTAGTCCCGGTGAATAAAGGCAATATTTTTATTAAAATCAGTGTGTCTATACTGGCATTAATCGGCATTGTTTTGTTAATGTTTTTCTCGCGCAAATTATGGCATCAATTTAGTGTGCCTGATATTAGCTCGCAGTTAAGTTACGGCATGATTTTTGTTGTTGGTTTAATAACCGGGCTACACTGTATTGGCATGTGTGGCAGTTTTGTTATTGGCTATACGGTTAAAGATGCTGAACATGGGCGCTCAGCTTATATGTCGCATATATTGTATGGTACAGGAAAGACCCTGTCTTATGCCATGTTTGGAGCGCTGTTTGGCTTTATAGGCTCGGTAATCAGTATTACCCCCTTTATCAGTGGCGTGAGTATCTTGCTGGCAGGAATCTTTTTAATTATCTTTGGCCTTAATACCCTGGGTTTATTTGCAGTATTAAAGCGCGTACGTATTAAACAGCCGGAGCTCATGGCGCGTTATGCGAACAGGAAACGACGTAATTCACGCAGTCCTTTTTTTATCGGTTTTTTCTCAGGTTTTTTACTAGGCTGTGGGCCTTTGCAGGCTATGTACATCATGGCTGCAGGTAATGGCGATCCAGTGGAGGGCGCGAAATTTTTAGCGGCATTTGGTTTAGGTACCTTACCTGCTTTATTGGGATTTGGTATGGCTACACGCTGGCTTTCAGGCGCAATGACGCACCGAATTACGCAAATATCCGGTGTTATTTTGCTGGTTATGGGAACCATGATGCTCAATAAAGGTTTAATGAAAACCCAGTCTGGCTATGATTTTAAATCCATCAGCACCACATTGACTCAACAGCTCAAGTAAAAACTTACAGGATGTGTTGAGGCACGAAACGCATCAAGCATTACAAGCTTATGCCGCGAATGATGCGTTTCCTATCGTCAACACTGCCTGTATCCAGGAAAGGGTAAGTTTTTACACATACCTAAAGCATCTCAGCTGATACAGGTAATACCCGCCAAGAAATATCAGCGCCCCTGCTGTATCCGCCAGCCAGTCATTAACATCACTCATTCTTCCGGGTATAAATGACTGATGCCATTCATCGAATGCTCCATAGACACTGCAAAAAATCAGACTGCTGACAATCAATAGGGGCAGAGATGATATGCTATGCCGAAAAGTTCGCAGTGCAAAAACAGCCATAAGGAAATAAGCACCTGCATGCATCACTTTATCCTGATGTTGAAATAGCTCAGGTGTTGGCAGTGTAGACTGGTCTGAGAGCCAGTAAATCAAAACACAATAGAGTATAAGCTGTGCGCTGTCTAATGCTTTGTTATAATATCCGGACATGTATGATTTGGGTGGTTTTCTTTGTAAATGAATAATGTATTTGATTTTGCCGAAGCCTGTCTGCATCGTGCAGATATAGATGAAAAGTTACAATTAACGGCACAAGCGTGGCAATTATATCAACAAGATGAATTACAGTTTGATTCTTTATCAGTAGTGCAAGGGATAGAGCAGGTTTGTTTTCCTGATAAACCCGAGTTACTTGCGCCTCGTTATATGGCGCGGCGTAAATTAGGCACGCCCGAAGGCGTACAGGCTTTTTACCATGCTCTGGCGCATATTGAATTTATTGCCATCTATCTTGCCTGGGATATGCTCTATCGGTTTCGGGGCATGCCCAAAAAGTTTTATCAGGATTGGCTGCAAGTGGCTCAGGAAGAAGCGGCACATTTTAATTTAATCCGTGACCATTTACGTAAATCAGGAATTGATTATGGCGACCTGCCAGCTCATCATGGCTTGTGGGAGCATGCGCAAGATACAGCGCACGATTTGCTCGCGCGGCTAACGATTATTCCGCGTTGTATGGAAGCAAGGGGGCTGGATGTGACACCAGGCATGATCGAAAAAATTCGTACACTGAAAGATCAAGACGGCGTTAAAATTTTAACGCGAATTTTACAAGATGAGCAGCAACATGTGGCTTTTGGTTCAGAGTGGTTTTATCAGCAATGCCAGGTGCAAGAAATGGAACCCGAAGTAACATTTAAGAAATTAATTTTAAAGTATTTTAAAAATAACAAACCTAAAGGCCCATTTAATACCGAAATGCGCTTAAAAGCCGGCTTTACTCAAAATGAATTAGCCTGGCTGGAAGATCAGTAATTAGTTGCAAATATTAACGGCGCTGATCCCTTTCGTTGTGTAAGTAAGCCAGAAACATATAAAGACCAAAATATTTTCGTTCCCGTACGCCTTTGTGCGGGAATACCCCAGAGGGGCGCTCCAGTGTCCTGTAACTCGCGATGCACAGCATCGCTGAAGCATTCCCATGCAGAGCATGGGAACGAGTATATTTTATGAATCAGAACAAGCCTTTTGATATTCCATTTTTTGCCTTGGGATTTAGAACCTTTTTTGCCTTATCAGGCTTATCTGCCTTAGTTCTGCTGGTTTTGTGGCGGTCCATCTACGATGGCAGTTTAGTGATGGATAATTACTTTGCTAAGAACTATTGGCATGCGCATGAAATGCTGCTGGGTTATACCGTTGCAGTTATTGCCGGCTTCTTATTAACGGCCGTTAGAAACTGGACTGGACAACAAACACTCACAGGAGCGAGCCTGGCAGCTCTGGCTTTATTATGGGTTTATGGCAGGATTTTGCCTTTTTATTCAGGCTTACTGGCAGATGAATTTATTGCGCTGGTAGACTTTCTGTTTTTACCCGTACTTGCTATTTGCCTGACTAAGCCGATGATAGCCGCTCAATACACGCGGGGCTATGTATTTATAGGCTTGCTATTGATTATGGCCCTTGGTAACGGACTGATTCATCTGGATATATTAGGTCTGGCGGAGGAAACTGCCTGGATGGGTTTTCAGATAGTCATTAGCCTGATTATTACAATGATCCTGGTGATAGCAGGGCGCGTGTTTCCGTTTTTTACCGAAAAGGGCTTGCCGGGTACGCTACCTATACGTAATCCACTCTATGATGCCCTGTCTATCGGTTCGGCATTGCTGGTCTTTGTTTTATCTATTATGCAGGTTTCAGGAATTATCCTGGCATTAGCAGCAGCTCTGGCCACCATAATTAATATATTGAGACTGAATGACTGGTATGTATTCAAAATCTGGTTTGTGCCTTTATTATGGGTGCTCTATATAGGCTATGCCTGGATAATTTTTGGCTTCATCCTGACTGCCTTGAGTGCATTTGACATAGTCTTGCCAACTCTGGCGCTGCATGCTTTTACCATGGGTGGTATAGGCGTTATTACCTTAGGCATGATGGCACGGGTTTCACTAGGGCATACAGGGCGGGTATTAAAAGCGTCTCAAGCAATGGCAATTGCCTTTGCTTTAATTAATTTAGCTGCACTCATCAGGGTGTTTGTACCGATACTGTTACCTAACTGGTATGCAGATATTATTTATCTATCAACGATACTATGGTTAGCTGCTTTTTCATTATTTGCCTATATCTATGCACCAATCTTAACGACAGCAAGAGCCGATGGTAAGCAGGGCTGAGTATAAAAATTATTTTAGCCCACCATCATCACAAATTCGGAGTACATCGGGTTAAAGCTACGCCCTACCGATAATAAAAATTCACTCACTGGCATACAGGCAGAGAGCAAATCTTAACTTTATAATTCAAGAGAAAATATGGCACTTTATTGTGGAATTGTTGGTTTACCCAATGTTGGTAAATCAACCTTATTCAATGCGCTGACCAACGCAGAAATTTCAGCTGAAAACTATCCATTTTGCACGATAGACCCTAATGTAGGTGTTGTTCCTGTGCCTGATGCGCGTATGGATGCCCTGGCAGAAATAGTAAAACCAGATCGTATATTGCCCACCACCATCGAGTTTGTTGATATTGCCGGTTTAGTGGCGGGCGCATCAAAGGGTGAGGGGCTGGGTAATAAGTTTCTGGGCAATATTCGTGAAACAGATGCCATTGTTCATGTAGTACGCTGTTTTGAAGATGAGAATGTCGTGCACGTTGCAGGGAAAATTGACCCTATTGGAGATATAGAGGTCATTAATACAGAGTTAGCGCTAGCTGATATGGCTAGCCTTGAAAAAGCGCTGGTAAAGTCCGGCAAAGCGGCTAGAACAGGCAATAAAGAAGAGCTTGCTAAAAAAACACTGTATGAGAAATTAATCAAACATTTAGATGATGGCGGGCAGGCACGGTCTCTGGATTTATCAGAAGATGAACTAGCAATTATCAAAGAACTCTTTTTACTGACGATAAAGCCAGCCATGTACGTTGCCAATGTACAAGATGATGGCTTTGAGAATAATCCTTTATTAGATGCAGTGCAGGCCTATGCTGATAAAGAAGGCTCAGTGGTTGTATCGGTTTGCGCCGCAATAGAAGCTGACATAATCCAGCTTGAAGAAGATGAAAAACAGGAGTTTATGGATGATTTAGGTCTTGAAGAGCCTGGTTTAAATCGAGTGATTCGTGCTGCCTATAAGCTGCTTGATTTATCAACCTACTTTACTGCAGGAGTGATGGAGGTTCGGGCATGGACTATTCCAGTGGGCGCATCTGCTCCACAGGCAGCAGGTGTTATCCATACGGATTTTGAAAAAGGTTTTATTCGTGCAGAAGTGACGTCTTATGATGACTTTGTTGAATACAAAGGCGAGCAGGGGGCAAAAGACGCTGGAAAATGGCGTTTGGAAGGCAAAGACTATATCGTACAGAATGGCGATGTTATCCACTTTAGATTTAATGTTTGACAGCTAAAAAAAGAGCGGATATAATTTTCGCTCTTTAGTTGATTGTTCGATCAACTCTCAGAATGGCGATGTAGCTCAGTCCGGTTAGAGCGCGGGATTCATAACCCCGAGGTCCCAGGTTCGATCCCCGGCATCGCCACCAATTTTTTCAATGGCTTAGCAGAACTCTCCTAGAACTTTAAAGGTAATTCGTTACCATTTTAGTTACTCTGGAGAATTCAAAATGGCACTAACAATAGCAAAAATAAAATCTCAATCTAGACTTAGATACAAAGCTATAGTAAAAAACAATGGCATAATAATCAAGACCAAACATTTTCTAAAAATCCCTAGCTAAAAACTGGGGTCAAGCATTGGAACAAGATCAAGAAAGAATTGATGCCCACTGTTCACTTGCCCAGAATGTAATCATACGCTTGAAGTTCGTACTGCTATTCGAGGCAAGAAAATTGGTCAAAATTATATAGGCTGTAGCCATTTTCCAGACTGTAGGTTTTATGCGTGGCCTAAGCTTTAATCAAGGTAAGTTGCAAAAAAGAATATACCTCCTAGTTCCCATGGTCTCCATGTGAATTTATGCGGGAACGCTCTGCGTTTCGTGACGCAGAGCGTCACAAACTGGATTACCACATCAAGCATGGGCGAGACCTGGATGGTTTAATTATTGCCAGTTACTTCAGTGAATGTCATTGACAGCATACTTTTGCCGACTATCTTCTGTGGAAAAGGCGTGCCTTATTGTGTCAAACAAACTGACTACAAACGAGAATTCAATAATACTCGCTCCTAACGACAGTTTTTTATTACATCTCGATCAAAACTAAGCCACTCATTACATAGCCTATGCTATTAGTCCTTAAAAATATTAGCAGATATAATAGACACAGATGAATCATATTCAAGGAATGTAATTTTTCACTTAACAAACCAACATGGACTCTCTCTTCGACCCAGCCTTACAATTTCAGATCACTTGTCATAGCCCGGATGAATTTCAGGAGCAAGTCATCGGCTGGGATATTGACCACCTCCAGCTAACTCAAGGAGCATACCAGAGTAGCGTGGATATCGTGCATACACCCAATATGCAATTCACCAAGGCAACACATGATG
>Ga0164313_10006277_pt1 | contig 10490 bp, 6 predicted proteins | sample GuaBasSedimGuay4_FD_113735 | JGI IMG/M metagenome (GOLD analysis project Ga0164313, IMG submission 113735) | Subseafloor sediment microbial communities from Guaymas Basin, Gulf of California, Mexico - Guay4, Core 4569-4, 0-3 cm | ecosystem: Environmental > Aquatic > Marine > Hydrothermal vents >...
ATTAACAATAAACAAATTTATTTTCCTAAATCACCTTTTAACTGTATACCTCTACGACCTTTCTTTTTAATCGCCTTTTTAACAGTGCTTACAGGTTTTTTCTTAGCAGTAGTTGATTCCTTTGTGACCACCACTTTCTTTTTTGCAGCCGCTTTTTTAGCAGCGGTTTTTCTTACAGCAGATGATTTCTTTACAGCCGGTTTCTTTTCCGCTTCAAGCTTATCAGGTTTTGTTGCAGCAGCAGGAGTGCTTGCTACCGGTTTTACTTCTTTTTTAGACAGATCTGCAGCAGGAGCCACTTTTGCAGTCACGGCCGGTACCTCAGCTTTTGCTACTTCGCTTTTAGCCTTTGCAGGTGTAGACACTGGAACTACCTTAGAAGCAGGTGGTCTGGAAACAGGAGCGGCTTCAGGTTTTTTCTTTCTTTTAAAAATAACAGTGTAAAGCCCCTGAAGGCTCCACCAGACAACCTGAACAACTGTAACGACAACCGTATAGGTAGTGAATAAAATCTTTCCGATAACACTGCCATCATCAGACTTTTTATCTTTTGATTTATTGTCAGTGCAGATTTCATAATCAGGGTGATCTTCACTCATAATTTCACAAAAAGCAGCGCGACTACTATAACATCCCAAAGGAATGACAACTAAGGTTAAAATGGTCGAGACAAAAGTACCAAACATCAGTGAAATGGCCATACCCTGAAAGATAGGATCAAATAAGATTGCAGTAGAACCTACCAACAGTGCTAGCGCTGTAATGATAATAGGTCGCGTTCGAGTAATACAGGCCATAATAATGGCTTCTCTGATCTCAACACCACGACTGATCTCCTGTCGGGAATAGTCCATCAGTAAAATAGAGTTACGAACAATAATACCGGCCAGTGCAATAAAACCAATCATTGATGTTGCCGTAAATTCTGCACCCATGATGGCATGCCCAGGAATAATTCCAACCAAAGTCATAGGAATAGGTGAAATAATAACAGCGGGTAATATAAAATTACCAAATTCCCAGACCACCAGCATATAAATCAGAATAATGGCCAGACAAAAAGCCAGGCCCATATCACGGAAGGTTTCATAAGTAACAGTCCACTCACCAGTCCACTCAAACCCAGAACGTCTATGCATATCAGCGGCATCAGGAGGTCCCATCCAGGTACCTTCTATCAGCTCTTTACGAGGCCCTAGATTTTCTTCCAGATCAAGCATGTCCCAGACATCAAACATACCGTAGATAGGTGCTGCAAATTCACCCACCACTTCACCGATAACATATTCAACATCTCTTAAATCTTTATGAAAGATAATGGGCTCTTTATAGCCTTTGCTAAAAATACCCAGTTCCGCCAGGGGTACACTACTGCCCTGCACTGTAGGCACAGGTAACTGACTCAGATAATTAAAGTTTGCACGAATATCCAAAGGTACTTGCAGGATAATCATAGTAGCTTCCAGTATTGAGCCATCTTTGATGTCTCCCAGAACAAAACCACCCATGGCCTTTTCTAATGTTTTATTAATGGTATCAACACTGACGCCAGCACGAATTGCTTTCTCACGATTCACCCTGAAATTCCAGATTTCATAAGGTTTCTGAATATAATTATCAACATCTGCAATGGAGCCTGACTGCTCAAACAACTCAGTCAATTTCATTGCAACTTCATGACGTTCATGTGCCGTTGGTCCATAAACTTCAGCCACCATTGACTGCAGCACAGGAGGCCCTGGCGGCATTTCAACAATTTGTATTCTTGGCGCATCAAGCTTTGTATAAACACCTGATTTTACTTTTTTTGCAATCATCTCAGTCAATACTGTTCTCACTTCCTGAGCAATCTGATGACTGGTCCTGTCACGATCTTTCTTATGCAGTAGTTGCACATTCAGATCAGCTTGCCAGGGCTGTTGACGTAAGTAATAGTGACGAACAAGACCATTGAAATCATAAGGAGAGGCAGTACCAACATAAGACTGTATGGCAGTCACTTCCGGGATCTGCCTGACTTTTTCAGCAAGCTGACGAGTCAGATTGGCAGTTATAGGTAATGAAGTGCCTTCGGGGAAATTAATCACCACATTAAATACGGACTTATTATCCAGAGGCATCATTTTCACCTTCACGACCTTGAAATAAAACAGGCTGCAGGAAAGGAAGAACACCACAAAAAGTCCAATTAAAAAGCCATAACCAACCACTTTGTTATCCATCAGCGGATTGAGGACCCTGCGATAAAAACCATCCAGACGTTTTACTGTCTTATGCTCGGATTCTTCCATTTTATGCAGAGAATCCATTGCCGGCTTAAGTCGAAGCGCTAAATAAGGAGTGAATACAAATGCGGCAAACAAAGAGTACATCATTGCCACAGAACCCAAAGCAGGAATGGGTTCCATATAAGGCCCCATCATGCCTCTCACCATCCCCATAGGTAATAAGGCTGCGATGACAGTAAATGTGGCCAGAATGGTTGGGTTACCCACTTCTCTGACAGCATCAATCGATGTACTATCAGAAATTTCGCCATCCATGGCCCAGCGACGGTACATGTTTTCAACCACAACAATGGCATCATCAACAAGAATACCAATGGAAAAAATTAATGCGAACAAGCTGACACGGTCAATAGTGTAGCCCATCATTAAAGCAAAGAAGGTAGTGACAAGAATAACGTTTGGAATAACAATAAAACAGACCAGCGCAGCACGCCAGTTAAGGAACCAGAAAATAAGTATAGATACGGCAACTGTAACCAGTACCAGTTTAAATATCAGACCGTTTACTTTATCTTGTGCTGATTTACCGTAATTTCGTGTTACGCTAAGCTCTACATTACTTGGAATCAAACGTCCTTTCATAGACTCAACACGTTCCAGAATATCTTCAACAACAGTTACACCATTGGTACCGGCTTTTTTAGCAATAGCCAATGTCACTGCAGGAAAACCATTGGCGGCTCTAGCTTCTGTCGTTGCAGCACCAGTATAAAAGTTGACAAACTTGTGGGCCTCACCAGGCCCATGTATCACCTCGGCAACATCTCTCACATAAACAGGATTACCATCGTGCATGGCAACCACCAGTCGTTCAACATCCTCTGCATTACGTAAAAATGAACCAGTATAGAGATTAAAACTATTATCACCCGATTCGATAGAACCAACAGTTTTCTCACTATTGGCAGTCATAATAGTACCGGCAATCTGCTCCAGAGTGATATCATAGCCTGCCAGGCGTTCCGGCTTAACTTCAATGCGTAGTTGTTCCTGACGACCACTGACAACAAAACTCTTGCTGGTTTCCGGAATTTCTTTTATTTCCTGCATCACATCCAGTGCAATTAATCGTAAAGCAGCATCATCAAGGCTATCAGACCATAAGGTCAAAGCAACAAGCGGTACATCATCGACACCCTTGGGTTTAACCAGAGGCTGAGAAACTCCAGGAGGAATTATATCCATATTAGACTGTAATTTATCATACAGTTTTACCAGTGAAGGCCCCATTTCTTCACCCACTTCAAACTGTACGGTGACCACGGCCTGATCACGCTGAGAAGCAGAATAAACATGTTTAACGCCTGGGATTTCACTCATAATCCGTTCTAAAGGATCAGCCACCAGCGAAGCAACCTGTGCTGTTGAGGCACCGGGATAGCTGACAAAAATATCGGCCATCGGTACTGATATTTGCGGATCTTCCTGCCTTGGAGTCATCATAAAACCCGCAATACCAATAGCAAACGTTGCAATTAGCAATAACAGGGTTAATGGTGAATGCATAAAAGTTTGGGTCAAATTCCCAGCCAAACCCAGACTATGTTTCTTTTTTGTGTTATCCATAATGATTAAACTTACTCGTGCTTATTAAATTGTGACTATGCTCAATTCGTACTTATCTTGCACCTAAAATGACGGTACGTCCTTTCAACTTGAGCTCAGGATATGGTGCTTAATTTATTTGCAGACCAGGTCTCCAGTTCTGAGGTGGATGATCAACAATTCGGTCACCTGATTTCAGTCCGGAAAGAACAGTATATGATTTACCACCATCCACTTTTTTACCCAGTCTGATAACATGTAATTCGGCAACATTCTGGTCATTCATCACTAAAACGCTGGGTAAACTACCCATATGCTTGAGAATGCTTGTTCTGGGAATAATAATTGACGTGTTTGGTTTAGAGTTTTTAACAGGTATTGCGACTTCGGCATACATGCCTGGTACGCCATGAGTACCAATTGGCAAATCAAATTTTACCGTTACTGTGTGCTTGCTTTTGTCAGCCAGCGGATAAATTTGAGCCACTTTGGCAGGAATCATCATACTGTTGACATCAAGATAAGCTCTTACAGTATCACCGACTTTCAAAGAACGAACCAGTCTCACCGGCACTTCGGTACGAATTCGAATGTAATCTGTATTGGCATAGGAAATTAAAGGCATTCCTGGCTGAACAGTATCACCCACCTCGACCAGTTTTTTAATAATCATTCCTTTGAAAGGTGCAATCGAACGAGTATCACGAATACTTGCATCAATTTCATTAATTGCTTCACGGGCACTTCTTACTCGGGACTGAGCCTGATTAACTGCGGCCCCTTGATTATAAAGGTCAGCCTGACGCTGTACATCAGTATCACCATACCCCATTGAATCACCAATCTGCTTGGTAAACATTTGATCAAACATACCGGGAAGTCCCATTCCAGGCATTTGGGTAGCATTTTCAGTTTGAGGAGACCAGAGTTCACGGTTATATTGAACCTGGGAATTTTGCAGAGAGGCAACAGCCTGATCATATTGGGCAACGGCTGATTTGCGTTTTGCCAGTAAACTTTCATCACTAATGCTGACTAACAGGACTCCTGCCTCAAAGGCATCACCTTCATCGCCTGACAGGTATTCAATTCGCCCGGGCATCTGTGCAGAAAGAGTGACTTCTTTATAGGGGATAACACTACCACCAAGAAAAACCTGTTCTAAATCCCGATGCGCTCCTACCTGGATAATCTCACTGGAAAAAACCTCCCCACCCAATAGAAGTCCAATACTTAGAACAAAAGTGCTGCTTAAGCGCCTAAACATTATTTAATACCTTTATAAATTAGTAGTTTGTATTCGTAGTTTAATTTAATTTTGCCGCTGACTCTGCAGGCCAGAGTACATCGATTAGATTATACAATGTACCCATTTGCGTAATACATAACCTTATAAATATAACTATTTTTTGCCATAAATCAGTTATTCTATACGCATCAGCCTGTTGTAGCGACATTTATTTCACTTACAGCAATAGAGCCAGAGAAATTATATATGAATTCCCCAGCTTAAGTTAGGCACCGATCAAATTCGCTTTACATTAATGTAGGTTGGAGTGAGGCACGAACCCCAACATAAGTTGTTGATTTATTGATAATGTTGGGGTTCGTGCCTCACTCCAACCTACAAAAATTTGTAAACATAAATCAGCGAATTTGATCGGTGCCTTAAGTTACTAAATTTATTATTATTGTTTGGAATCCACTAATAGTAACAACAAATAAGGTTGTTATGGTCAGTAATATTAACACCCTTAAGATAGTTATTACATTACATTATATAATAATATACTGATTATATAATGTAAAAAAACCTTCATCCTAAACCTTATATGCATATACTAATGAGTTATTAATATAGACTCTATTAGGGCTTACCCTTAAAGGTATAAATAGGAGTACGCTTTCAATGCCCAACGGCATTTATGGGGCTGGGACAGTAAAACGTTTTAACCTGATTTCCACGCACAGAATCCGCCAACAGGCTTCTAGTACAGTTCAGTCTATTAGGGTAAAATAGTCGATTTCCTACTCAATCATTTAAGAAGACTATTAATGCGTACCTCACAGTATCTACTACCAACCCTTAAAGAATCACCTGCTGATGCAAAAATCATCAGTCACCAACTCATGCTTCGTTCAGGTATGATCAGGAAATTGGCTTCAGGCCTTTACTCCTGGCTGCCCATTGGCCTGAGAGTCTTACGCAAAGCTGAGGCCATTGTCAGGGAAGAAATGAATCGCTCCGGTGGCCAGGAATTATTAATGCCTGCAGTGCAGCCATCAGAATTATGGCAAGAGTCTGGCCGTTGGCAGCAATATGGTCCGGAATTATTACGCCTTACAGATCGTCATAATCGTGAATTTTGTATTGGTCCAACCCATGAAGAAGTGATAACTGATCTGGTTCGTCATGAGCTGAAAAGTTATAAACAACTGCCGGCTATTTTTTATCAGGTGCAGACTAAATTTCGGGATGAAATTCGTCCTCGTTTCGGTATTATGCGTTCCCGTGAATTTATTATGAAAGATGCCTACTCATTTCATGCTTCTCAGCACTGTTTACAAAAGACGTATGAAGTGATGTATGACTGTTATTCACGCATATTCACTCGTATGGGGCTGGACTTTCGTGCCGTTCATGCTGACACCGGTTCAATTGGTGGTAATGCCTCTCATGAGTTTCATGTCCTGGCAGATTCAGGCGAAGATGCTATTGCTTTTAGTAGTGAAAGTGATTATGCCGCAAATATTGAGCTCGCAGAGGCTATTTGCACCACTGAACGTGCTGCTCCAACTCAGGAAAAAACAATAGTAGACACCCCAAATCAACACAGTATTGAAGAAGTCAGTCAATTTTTGAAAGTTGAGCCTTGCCAAACGTTAAAGACTTTACTGGTCAAAGCCAGTGATCAGGTTGAGGCAGACGTTGTTGCACTGGTCCTTCGGGGTGATCACGAATTAAATGAATTTAAGGCAGAAAAACTGACATCTATTGCATCACCACTCACCTTTGCCAGTGATGAAGAAATCAAATCAGCGGCAGGCTGTGATGCCGGCTCCATTGGACCGGTTAATCTGACTATTCCTGCATACATCGATCGCAGTGCCGCAATGTGCAGTGATTTTGTCTGTGGTGCCAATACCAATGATCAACATCTCACCGGTGTTAACTGGGAAAGAGATGTAGAACTCGGCACAATTGTTGATATTCGCAATGTACTCGATGGTGATCCCAGTCCAGATGGTCATGGTATTCTCAACATTAAGCGGGGCATTGAAGTTGGTCATATTTTCCAACTGGGTAAAAAATACTCTGCAGCAATGAACGCCAGCGTTCTGGACGACCACGGCAAAGCTGAAGTTATGAGCATGGGCTGTTATGGTATTGGTGTTTCTCGCGTGGTGGCATCGGCCATTGAACAACATCATGATGATAAAGGTATTATCTGGCCCGATGCTCTGGCCCCGTTTAAAGTCGGCATTGTTCCGATGAATATGCATAAAAGTGAACGCGTCAGAGAAACAGCTGAAAAACTTTATAACGATCTGCAAAGCGCTGGTATCGAAGTGCTTTTTGATGATAGAAAAGAGCGTCCTGGTGTTATGTTTGCCAATATGGAGCTTATCGGTATCCCCTATCGTATTGTCATTGGTGAACGCAGTCTTGATAAGGGTGTTTTTGAATTTAAAGGGCGTACAGATAGTGAAGCCAGGGAAATCTCTGTTGATGATATTGTAAACTATGTACAGGCCCTGTAAAAACAGCAGCAGCAAGCCATTTTACCGATGTATTCTACCATTGGTATTATTCTTTTATGCTCTCTTGTTTTTTACAGCAACGATACAGGCTGAGCCTGCTGATGGCTATCGAACCAATGTTGATGAAAAGTTAAAAAATCTGCTTATCGAAGCTGTGGGGGATACCTCAGGCTTTGCTGATCGCTTTGATGCTGAAGTATGGCTGTTGGACATGTCAACGCGCATGACAAAACAGGTGCCGGATCCACAGGAACGCTTGGAAATTTTAAAAAACGTCCACCGTGAAGCCAGTCGGGTTGAGTTACAGCCTGAACTGGTGCTTGCAGTTATTCAGGTCGAAAGCAACTTTGACAATTATGCAATTTCCTGGGTTGGAGCAAGAGGCCTGATGCAGATCATGCCCTTCTGGCTCAAAGAGATTGGCCACCCTAATGATAATCTTTTTGATATAAAAACCAATCTAAGGTTTGGCTGTACTATTTTAAGTTATTACCTGAAAGTAGAGAAAGGCAATTTATTCCGTGCCCTGGGACGTTACAACGGCAGTCTTGGTAAAGCCCGCTATCCCAAGAAAGTGTTTAAAGCCATGAGAGACAAGTGGTATAAACAGTGACTAGTGTTTTTTCACTATTCCTTTTTTCTTCTGATTATTCTTGCGAATAATGAAACGCTTATCAGATCTTCTTATAGCAGACGATGATTTACGTTTTTCTTCAGCAGGCACCAGTTGTTTATCACCATCACCAATAAGATCATTTCGTCCCAGACTTCTAAGCGTATCCCGGATCAGCGGCCAGTTTTTAGGATCGTGATAACGCAGCAGAGCTTTGTGTAAACGTCTGATTTTCTCACCCTTTGCAGTAAATACTTTTTCTGATTTATAACTGAGTTTTTTCAGTGGATTATGTTCGCTATGGTACATCGCCGTCGCTGTGGCCATTGGCGATGGATAAAAGTTTTGCACCTGATCCAGTCGAAAATTATTTTCTTTGAGCCATAGAGCCAGATTGACCATTTCTTCAATAGTTGTGCCGGGATGTGCAGCAATAAAATAAGGAATGAGATATTGCTCTTTACCCGCCTCTCTGGAAAACTGTTCAAACATCTGTTTAAACTCATAATAACTGTCGATATTCGGCTTCATCATCTTACTCAGCGTACCTTCTTCGGTATGCTCAGGCGCAATTTTCAGATAGCCGCCCACATGATGGGTCACTAATTCTTTAACGTATTCCGGTGAATGTACGGCCAGATCATAACGCAAGCCCGAAGCAATAAAGACTTTTTTGATGCCGGGTAATTGTCTGGCACGCTGGTATAAGTGCGTCAAAGGTCCATGATCAGTATTCATATGTGAACATATTTTAGGATAGACACAGGATAAACGACGACAAACTGATTCAATTTCCTTATCATCACAGGCCAAACGCCACATATTGGCCGTTGGCCCGCCCAGATCAGAAATATAACCCTTAAACTCAGGCACATTATCCCGTATTTCTTCTATTTCACGAATAATAGAATCTTCTGAACGATTTTGAATTACACGTCCTTCATGTTCGGTAATAGAGCAAAAAGTACAGCCGCCAAAACAACCGCGCATAATGTTAATGGAAAAGCGGATCATCTCATAAGCCGGCATTTTTTTCCCTTGATAATCCTGGTGCGGCAAACGTTTATAAGGTAACTCAAACAACTGATCCAGTTCTTCTGTAGACAGGGGGAAAGGCGGTGGATTGAGCCAGACATCACGGTCACCATGTCGTTGAACTAAAGCACGTGCATTGCCGGGATTAGTTTCCATATGTAAAACACGGGAGGCGTGAGCATAGAGAACTGAGTCACTGATTACTTTTTCATACGATGGCAGGCGTATCACTGAACGATTACGATCCAGAGACTTAATAATACTTTTGATGGGTACAGCAATATCCCCCTTTTCCTGTTCACTATCAGCAGCAGAAGCTTGGCTATCAGAGCAGCTATTCTGATCAATCATTGCATAAGGGCTGACCACTGCATCTACTTTTCCAGGGCGATCAACACGACTTGAATCAATTTCCATCCAGCCTTTTCGGGGATGTTTCACCATAAAAGCGGTACCACGAATATTATCTAATTTAATAATATTCTCACCACGTGACAGACGATGAGCAATTTCAGTGATCTGTCGTTCACCATTGCCAAAAACCAGCAGATCAGCCTTAGAATCAACCAGAACTGAGCGTTTTACCTTATCAGACCAGTAATCATAATGGGCAATTCGTCTTAGACTTGCTTCAATGCCACCAATAACAACTGCAACGTCAGACCATGCTTCTTTACAGCGTTGTGTATAAACTGCAACCGCATGATCGGGGCGTTTACCGCCAATATCATCCGGCGTATAAGCATCATCATGGCGTAACTTGCGATCAGCCGTATAACGATTGATCATTGAATCCATATTGCCTGCTGTCACGCCAAAGAAAAGATTAGGCTTGCCTAATATTTTAAAAGGTTCACAACTCTGCCAGCCAGGTTGATCAATAATACCCACACGAAAGCCCTGAGATTCCAGCAGTCGGCCAATTAAAGCCATGCCAAAACTAGGGTGATCAACATAAGCATCTCCGGTGATCAGAATAACATCACAGGAATCCCACCCCAGAGCCTCCATTTCTGCCCGTGAATGAGGTAAATAGTCTGAGATACCATAGCATTCTGCCCAGTATTTATCATAGGCAAAGATATTTTGCAGACTTGAAATTTTGCTTCTTTTGGATAGGCGTTTAACACTGGGCATGTGGAATGACTCAATACGTAATTATAAGCCGATTATAATCTTTTTTAGATTATAAAAAAAACCTGAATCATTTCAGGTTAATTATTTGTTTCATTACTAAAACTATGCTA
>Ga0164313_10006278_pt1 | contig 10490 bp, 9 predicted proteins | sample GuaBasSedimGuay4_FD_113735 | JGI IMG/M metagenome (GOLD analysis project Ga0164313, IMG submission 113735) | Subseafloor sediment microbial communities from Guaymas Basin, Gulf of California, Mexico - Guay4, Core 4569-4, 0-3 cm | ecosystem: Environmental > Aquatic > Marine > Hydrothermal vents >...
CCCAAGGGCGTAGTTTCTCATCATCGTGGCGCTTATCTGAACGCTGTTTCAAATATGATGGCGTGGACTATGCCGGCTCATCCCGTATATTTATGGACCTTACCAATGTTTCACGCTAACGGTTGGTGTTTCCCCTGGACAATCGCTGCAATGATTGGCACCAGTGTATGCCTGCGTGATGTCCGGGAAGATGCGATATACGAATTGATCAAGAAAGAGAAGGTCAACTATTTGTGTGGCGCTCCAATTGTATTGAATCTTATGGCAAATGCTGCTGATGATTTAAAACAGGGCATAGAGCATAAAGTGAATATCATGACAGCAGGTGCTGCACCCCCAGCTGCCATATTGGAAGCCATACAACAAATGGGTTTTGAAGTGATACATGTTTATGGTTTGACGGAAACCTACGGACCTGCAGCAGTATGCGCCTGGCATGAGAAGTGGAATGATCTGTCAATTACCGAACAGTCTGAGCTCAAGTCCAGGCAAGGTGTTTGTTATCCCCTGCAAGAAAGCATAATGGTTGCCGATCCAGATACACTGGAACCCGTCGAAAAAGATGGTGAGACCATGGGTGAGATATTTTTTCGCGGAAATATTGTTATGAAAGGTTACCTGAAAAATCCTGACACTACAGAGAAAGCATTTAAGGGCGGTTGGTTTCATAGTGGAGATCTGGCTGTATGGCATAAGGATGGTTATATCCAGATCAAGGATCGTTCCAAGGATGTTATTATTTCAGGGGGCGAGAATATCTCCAGTATCGAGGTAGAAGCTACTTTATATCGCCATCCCCAGGTTATGGAAGCCGCCGTGGTCGCTCGACTGAATGAGAAATGGGGAGAGACACCCTGTGCTTTTGTTACATTGAAAGATGGGGAAGAATTGAGCAGTGAAGAACTTATAGAATTTTGTCGTAATAACATGGCGCATTTCAAAGCACCAAGGACTATCGTATTTGGGCCATTGCCAAAGACCTCTACCGGCAAGATTCAGAAATTCAAATTAAGGGACCAGGCTAATCAACTTTGATAACAAATCATAAATTTGTGCACGAGCCAATAAGCCAATAAACCAGGGCCACAGCCCATCTATATTGCATTACACACAATCATTATAAGAAACATTAAACCAATCCGAGGTTTTTCTGATGTCATTAAGCCCCACTGTTCAACGTGAATTGATTCACGAGCGAACCATTGAATGTAAAGGATATAAAAGGAATGATGATCTCTGGGATATAGAAGGCCATCTCATTGATATAAAATCCTACGATTTTCCTAACCATGACAGGGGCGGGATAGCCGCAGGGGAACCTATCCATGACATGTGGCTACGGATCACAGTTGATAATGACATGCTCATTCACGAAGCCGAAGCCGTTACAGTGTCATCACCCTTTAATATGTGTCCGAACATCACCCGTAATTTCACCCAGCTGAAAGGTATTCAAATCAAACCAGGATGGCGTATTTTGGTTAATAAACTGGTCGGAGGCACTCAAGGGTGCACACATTTGGTAGAGCTCTTGAATCCACTCGCTACCACCGCTTTTCAAACCATCTATCCATTAATATCTCAGGAAATGACATCAGCTATTCCAGGTAAAAAACCTCTGCTACTTGGCAGTTGCCATACCTATGCCAGTGATAGTCTGGTGGTAAAAAGACAATGGACCGAGCACTACGACGGCGATAAATAAATTTAAAAATAAGGAGAATACAATATGTCAGACAGTGATAATTTTGATGAATATGAAGTAGGACAGACCGATTCCATCAGTAAAACGGTTACAGAGACTGACCTGGTATTATTTGCTGCCGTCACAGGTGATTTTAACCCTATTCATGTAGATGAAGAGTATGCAAAAAAAACCATGTTCAAAGGGCGTATAGCACATGGTGTTATTTCTGCAGGAATTATCAGTGCTGTTCTGGCGATGAAACTTCCCGGGCCTGGTTCTATCATTATGGAAAAGAACATAAAATTTAAAGCCCCAGTCCGGATCGGGGACACTGTTACAGCAACGGTGACCATTACAGAAATAATAAAAGAAAAAAGGATTATTAAGCTACACACTGTTTGCACTGTTGCTGGTAAGGAAGTTAATACCGGTGATTGCACTATGATGAAACCCTGAAAATGCAAGTTCATTTATAACTTACATTTTGGTCATGCGTCTCATACCAGGTTTCACAAGCGTGTCGTTGTGCTGGTAATGATGTATGTTTACATCAATTTTGTAACTCCGCGATTGAAGAGCAAATCAGAATACTAATTACCTGAAAATACTGGTTTCTTCTTTTCGATGAAGGCATTGACACCGGTCATATAGTCTTGCGTTGAGAAGAGTGAAGAAAAACAGTCCTGTTCCATTTCCAGACCGTCTGTAATAGAGAGATCACGCATGGCATTGATAGATGCCTTTGCTTTTGCGACAGCAACAGGTGCTCGTTGGGCAATGACAGATGCGATGTTCTGAGTTTCTTCCAGCAATTCTTCGGGTGAGACCAGTTTCGAGATCAAGCCCCATTCATAGAGTTCCTGGGCAGAATAAATATTGCCTGTAAATGTCATCATCTTTGCTCTATGGACACCAATGCTGCGTGCTAACCGTTGTGTTCCGCCATAGCCCGGGATCAGTCCCAGACTGACTTCAGGCAATCCATATTTGGCTTTATTACTGGAAACAACGAAATCGCAGGCCAGAACCAGTTCCATGCCTCCACCCAGGGCAAAACCATTGACGCATGCGATGACGGGGACAGCTAGTTGTTCTATCGCGTTAAAAACTTCCTGTCCGCGGTTCGATAATGTCCTGGCTTGTTGAGGAGACATGTTTTGCATTTCTTTTATGTCTGCCCCGGCAACGAAAGACTTATCTCCTGCACCAGTAATAATCAGGCAGCGTATATTATTATCTTCAGAAATCATGTTTAAGAAGCTCTTGAACTCACTGAAAAGTTCTTCATTCAAGGCATTCAGGGCTTTTGGGCGGTTAATCTGTAACAAGCCTACGCCATCAGCACAGGTCTCAAAATTCAAGGTGTTAAATGTCATCTGCGTTCCTTTGAGGGTATCTCATAAAAATTGATCATATCTTTAGTCATCGTAACTATAAAAACCCCGGCCTGATTTTCGGCCTAACCAGCCCGCCTCTACGTATTTAACTAACAAAGGGCAGGGACGATATTTGCTTTCCCCCAATCCCTCGTGCAAAACATGCATGATTGCAAGACATGTATCCAGACCAATCAGATCGGCCAGGGCTAAAGGCCCCATCGGTTGGTTGGTTCCCAGCATCATTGCCTGATCTATATCTTCTTCGTTAGCAATGCCTTCGCTAAGGGTAAAAACGGCCTCATTAATCATAGGCATTAATATACGGTTTACCACAAATCCGGGGCGGTCATTTGCTTCAACAAAAACTTTATCCAGTTTTTCTGTGAATGCCCTTACTTTATTGAAAGTATCATCAGAAGTTTGAAGGCCACGAATACCTTCCACCAGTTTCATCACGGGTACGGGGTTCATGAAATGCATGCCGCAGACTTGAGCTGGGCGCTTTGTTACTGCAGCCATTTTTGTGATAGAAATTGATGATGTGTTCGAGCAAAGCAAGGCTTCGGTTTTACAAATCTCATCTAGTTGTTTGAGGATATTGAGTTTTAGATCTACATTCTCTGTGGCTGCTTCAATGACACAATCACATTGATCCAGATCGGTTAATTGGGTCGTGGTTTTAATATTCTCCAGAAGTGCTGCCTTCCCGGCTGCATCCATCTTTTCTTTTTTTATGAGGCGGTCACAATTTTTGCTAATGGTGCTTAATGCTGAATCCAGAGCATCTTCATGAATATCTGACAATATAACCTGGTAACCTTTTTGTGCGGCAACCTGGGCAATACCATTGCCCATTTGTCCTGCTCCTACTACACCTATTTGTTTCATGATTTGTCCTGTCTTTTAAGTATTCGTTAGATTTTATTAGTAATGTTTTTAAATTTAATATGCAGATGAACCTTGTTCTACATATTTCCGTAATTCGGCCCACCGCCTCCTTCAGGAGTAAGCCAGGTAATATTCTGGGCAGGATCCTTGATGTCACATGTTTTACAATGCACACAGTTTTGGCTATTGATCTGGAATTTATCTTGCCCTTTTTCATCCTTGATTACTTCATAAACACCTGCCGGACAATAGCGCTGGGCCGGTTCGTCATAAACAGGTAAATTATTCTTGATCGGAATTGTCGGATCGTTCATGTGTAAGTGGCAAGGCTGGTCTTCTTCGTGATTGGTACTTGATAAAAATACCGATGACAGCTTATCAAATGTAAGTACATTATCGGGTTTTGGGTAATCGGGATGAGGGCATTCGCTTGCCGGCTTTAACGTGGCATGATCCGGTGTGGTGTTATGCCAGGTAAATGGCAGTTTCCCAGAAAAAATATTTTGATCAAACCATGCGAAAGCGCCACCGATAAGAGTACCAAATTTATGTAGTGCCGGACCAAAATTACGGGTTTTATATAGCTCATCATAGACCCATGAATTGCGATAATTTTCATCCATTGTAATCAGTTCTTTGCCGCTAACATCGCCTGCTTGCATTGCCTCAAAAATTGTTTCTGCCGCAAGCATGCCCGTTTTCATTGCCGTATGGTTGCCTTTGATCTTGGCACCATTCAAAAATCCTGCATCACATCCCGCGAGTAGACCACCAGGAAAACTTAATTTAGGTACGGATTGCATTCCGCCTTTATTGACCGCGCGCGCACCGTAGGAGATTCTTTTGCCGCCTTCAAGAAAATGACTGATTCTTGGATTTAATTTCCAGCGTTGCATTTCGTCAAATGGGCTAAGGTGAGGGTTACTGTAATTTAGAGCGACAATAAACCCTAGTGCAACCTGGTTATTTTCCATGTGATACAGAAAACCACCGCCCTCAGTATGGTTGTCCAGTGGCCAGCCTGCAGTATGTATGACCAGACCTGTCTGATGTTTTTCAGGTTTGACTGACCATATTTCTTTTATGCCTAAACCATAATGTTGTGCATCTACATCTTTGCGCAGATCAAACATTTTCATTAACTGTTTGCCAAGATGTCCACGGCAACCTTCAGAGAAAATAGTTTGTTTGGCCAGTAGTTCCATGCCGGGCATATAAGCGTCTTTTTCTGAACCATCTTTATCGACACCCATGTCGCCAGTTAAAATGCCCTTAACACTACCATCATCATTATAAAGAACATCTGCTGCTGCAAAACCGGGAAATATTTCGACACCCATGGCCTCAGCCTGTTCAGCCAGCCAGCGACAGACATTGGCCATACTGACAATGTAGTTACCTTCATTGTGCATAGGTTCTGGAATTAGAAAAGAGGGTGTTTTAATACCTTTATCTTTTGTTGTCAGGTAAAAAACTTCATCAGCGTTGACCGGTGTGTTTAATGGTGCGCCTTTTTCTTTCCAGTCAGGAAAAAGTTCATTCATCGCTGTTGGTTCCAGTACCGCACCAGACAGGATATGTGCTCCAACTTCTGAGCCTTTTTCAATGACACAGACCGTCAATTCATTATCACGTGTTTTTGCGAGTTGCATTAATCGACAGGCGGCAGACAGTCCTGCTGGGCCGGCACCGACAATAACAACATCAAACTCCATTGATTCACGTTCCATATCGATTTCCTTTTTACATTCAGTGATGTTGAGATCTAGGCCAATGCCTTTTCAAGTTCCGGGATGATCTCAAACAGATCACCAACCAGACCGAAATCAGCGACTTCAAAAATCGGCGCATCCGGATCTTTGTTAATGGCAACAATCGTTCCTGCATCCTTGATTCCGGCAAGATGCTGGATGGCACCAGATATTCCAAAGGCCATATACAATTCCGGGGCAATAATTTTTCCGGTTTGACCCACTTGATGATCGTTAGGAATAAACCCGGCATCAACCGCAGCGCGTGAAGCACCAACTGCTGCCCCCAGTTTGTCAGCTAGCGAGTAGATGACGTTAAAATTATCTTTGCTACCTACACCGCGTCCACCGGAAACTACTTTTGTTGCCGCTTGTAAGTCAGGGCGATCACCACCACCACTTGTTTCCAGTTTAACGAAACGGGTGTGTGATGGTAATTCGATATTGACTTCACGCTTTTCGATTGTCGCTGATCCAGTTGTTTCTGCTTCAGAGAATGAGGCCGTCCTCACTGTTGCCACCACAATCCCTGCAGGTGCTTCAACGGTGACAATCGCATTACCGGCGTAAATCGGGCGGTCAAATATCCGTGGACTTTCGACACGCATGATGTCACTGATTTGTGGTACACCAAGATGTGCGGCAATACGTGGAGTTAAATCTTTGCCAAAAGTCGTACTTGGTGCCAGAACGTGACTGTATTCACTCGCCAGTACCTCGATCTGAGGGGCAAGAACTGCGGCCAGGGCATGTTCATTGGCCGGATTTTCAATCAGTAGAACCTTTGTTACCCCACTTAAAGTTGCTGCCTGTCCTGCCAGGGCGGTACCTTCTGCTGCAAAAACGGCGATCTCTACTGATTCTGCCGAAAGTCCCTGGGCACAAGTCACTGCGCGTGCGGTCGATCCGTTTATATGTTTACCATCATGCTCGGCAATGATTAATACTTTAGTCATCAGAATAACCCCCGTTCTTTGAGTGCCACTACTAGCTCATCCACTGTTTCGACTTTGATCCCCGCCTGTCGCGTGGCCGGTGCACTGGTTTTTAAGACTTTTACCGAAGCAGCTGCTTCAACACCCAGGTCTGCAAGTGTGAAAGTATCGATCGGTTTTCGCTTGGCCTTCATGATATCGGGGAGTTTGACGTAGCGTGGTTCATTTAAACGCAAGTCAGCGCTGATAACCGCTGGTAAATCGACCGCTATTGTTTCCAATCCGGCATCAACTTCACGAGTGACATTGGCAACATCGCCATCCACCTCAAGCTGCGAAGCAAAGGTTGCCTGTGGCCAGTTGGCTAGTGCAGCGAGCATTTGTGCCGTCTGATTATTGTCGTCATCAATCGCCTGTTTCCCGAGCATTACAATCTTCGGCTCTTCTTTATCGATAATCGCATTTAAAATACGAGCAGCGGTCAAAGGTTGAATATCTTCATCGGTTTCAACGTGTATTGCGCGATCTGCACCCATCGCCAAAGCGGTGCGTAATTGTTCCTGACTCGCTTTCGGACCAATAGTAATGGCAATCACTTCCTCAGCCTTCCCCGCTTCTTTAAGCCGAAGTGCCTCTTCAACGGCAATTTCGTCAAACGGATTCATGCTCATCTTGACCCCATCGCTTGCAATACCAGAACCGTCGGCTTTAACCTGAATACGAACGTTGAAATCAACGACTCTTTTCACAGCTACTAAAATCTTCATTGTTTTATTCTCTCCAGGTCTCTTATAACCAGTCTTCTTCGGCAGTCATAACCGGTTCTGAGCCCGCCATTATTACCGGAGCAAGTCCATAAATGCGGGGTAAAATTTTGTTTGCAAAAAATCGTGCTGTCACTAATTTAGCTTTATAAAAATCATCATCCTGTTTCGCCAGGGCTGCCCTGGCTGCCTTGATCCAGAAGTGGCCATGTGTCACCAATGAATACATGGTCAGGTATTCGACTGCAGTAGCTGCGGGATTTTGTGGATCTTCCAGGGCAGCAGCGGTTAACCATTGCGTTGTCTTATCCAGTAGATTAAGTGCCGCTTGCATCGGTTCGACAATAAAGCCCAGTTCATCGTTGCCCGATTCTGTTGCCAGATCATTAATCATTTCCTTGATGAAGGTTTGTGGAAGATTCATTTTCATTTTTCTGCCAACAAGGTCTAAAGCCTGAATGGTATTAGTGCCTTCGTAGATACAAAAAATCTTTGCATCTCGAATATATTGTTCCATTCCCGACTCACGAATATAGCCAGCACCACCGAGCACGAGCACACCAAGGCTGGCTACTTCACAACCAACGTCGGTTGCAAAGGCCTTGCAGATCGGTGTCATCAATTCGACACGATCATTAGCTGTTTTTCTGACTGATTCATCCGGGTGCGCTTTGGAAATATCGTAGTGTTTAGCAGTATCGTAAGCGACCATTCGACAACCTTCTGTCAGCGCCTTCATCGTCATCAGCATTCGCCGAACATCTGGATGGTGAATAATTGTTTCGCCACCATTAATCGCAGTAGCTTGTTTGCGTTCTTTTGCATACTCAATGGCACCTTGCGTGGCACGTTCTGCAACACCAAGTCCCTGCAAACCAACCATCAGGCGAGCCAGGTTCATCATGGTAAACATGTAACGCAATCCCTCATTGGCATTACCAATTAGATAGCCTGTTGCATTTTCAAAACTCATGACGCAGGTTGAAGAACCATGTATTCCCATTTTTTCCTCGATGCTTGCACAAACGACAGGATTTCTTGCCCCCGGATTTCCGTCACTATCGACCATGAATTTAGGTACCACAAACATACTGATGCCTTTAACGCCTGCAGGCGCATCAGGCAGGCGAGCGAGTACCAGATGGATTATGTTATCAACAAAATCATGTTCTCCACCTGTAATAAAAATTTTGGTCCCTTCAATCAGATAGGTGCCGTCATTTTGATCGATTGCCCTGGTTCTCACCTGGCTCAGATCACTTCCGGCCTGAGGTTCTGTCAGACACATTGTTCCTGTCCATTCGCCTGTTGTGAGTTTTTCCAGGTAGGTATCCTGAAGTTCCTGGCTACCGTGTTCCATAAGTGCTTCACAAGCGCCATTAGTCAGACCAGGATAAAGTGAAAAGGCATCATTTCCGGCACATAACATATCAGAGACAGCTGTTGCCAGTGTGTAGGGCAGGCCTTGTCCACCAAAATCAATCGATTTATCCAGTCCTGTCCAGCCACTTTCTGTATAGAGCTGGTATGCTTCTTTAAAACCGGCTGGTGCTGTTACCATGCCATTATCGAAGCGACAACCTTCACGATCACCCGTCTCATTCAAAGGGGCTATCGTATTTTCGATAATTTTGGCTGCTTCATCGACCACTCCCTGAACAATATCCGGCGTCGCGTCTTCAAACCCGGGTAACTCGGCTAATTCAGAAACATTGATTATGTCATTTAACACAAACATCATGTCTCGTTGAGGGGCTTTATATTCTGGCACTTGTTTCTCCCAATAAATTACTTATGACGTTACTGATATTAGTAAATATTAATTAATATGATCATGTGAAAATAAAATACTATTCCTGTTCTTCATGAAACCTTGCCACTGCATTTTTCAGCAGTTTGTAGCCCTCAACCAGTCGAACTGAAGGCCTGCCTAGAAAAGCTTCAGAAATTGAAACGATTCGCTGATGTTTAACAGCAGAGACCGAACTCAATAATGGATTGTCACTAATTACCGATGGACGATATTTTTCTTCTTTTACCCCGCACCATGACATAACAATTATATCCGGGTTAAGTTCGGCAAGCTGTTTAAATTCGAGTAAAACACTGTTTTTTTCAAAACCTTCCAGGATATTTCGCCCACCTGCCATCTCAATCAGATCATGTGCCCAGCTTTTTCTGGCTGCAACGATGGACGGTTTTGGCCACCATTGTATGGCGATAGAAGGGCGGGTGTTCTGTTCTTCAACAGGCTTGATTTGACTGCGCATTTCATCGATGAGCCTGGTTCCTCGACTTGGCACATTTAGCCGTTTTGCAATATCCGTAATATCATCAAAAACCGATTCAAGTGATTCTGGTGCCGATGCCCAGTAGGGCAAGCCTGCTTTTTGTAAAGAATCGATCACATTTTCATGTCCCGGTACGGTCAATGAAGCCAGCACCAGATCTGGTTTCAGGCTGGCAATTATTTCTGCATCAACGTTAAGATCCGGGCCCACCTTTGGCAATCTGGCAACGATGTCTTCCGGATAATCAGAATGATCATCGGTACCAATCAGAAATTGCTCGCAGCCCAGAGCACAAACAATTTCGGTATTGGAACAAGTGGTCGTGACAATTCGCATCGCTACTCCCGGTTGCTACATATTCCGGCGATACTGACCACCAACTTCATAGAAGGTGTCGGTAATCTGCCCGAGAGAACAATGCTGAACTGCGTCCATCAGTACAGCAAATATATTTTCATCATTTTGTGCGGCTCTTTTCAGCTTCTCGATACAAATTGCACTTTGTTCCTGATGCCGAGTATGAAAATCATTTAATCGATCCAACTGGCTCTGTTTTTCCTCTTCTGTTGAACGTGCTAGTTCGATTATTTTCGCTTTCCCATCTGCATTCGGATTTTCAAAGGTATTAACACCGATGATTGGAAGTTCACCATTATGCTTTAGCATTTCGTAATGTAGTGATTCATCCTGTATCTTGCCTCGTTGGTAGCCGGTCTCCATTGAACCGAGTACACCTCCACGTTCTGACATCCGATCAAATTCCTGTAGAACTGCCTCTTCAACCAGGTTAGTCAG
>Ga0164313_10006279_pt1 | contig 10489 bp, 10 predicted proteins | sample GuaBasSedimGuay4_FD_113735 | JGI IMG/M metagenome (GOLD analysis project Ga0164313, IMG submission 113735) | Subseafloor sediment microbial communities from Guaymas Basin, Gulf of California, Mexico - Guay4, Core 4569-4, 0-3 cm | ecosystem: Environmental > Aquatic > Marine > Hydrothermal vents...
ATGGGGAGATAGGGAGATGGAGTGATAATAAAAAATATGATTTACTGGTAGAACCATTGTGCCTTTTGCGTCACACTCTGTGGCCTTTGTGGTTTTCTTTTTTTTAACCACTGAGTTCACTATGTTTTACACAGAGTTCACCGTGTACTTTGTGCCTTATTTGTGTTCCTTTGTGGTTATAAAAAATTAATAAAAACCGGTCAACAAAAAAAGTAATCAAAGATCTGGATTAGACAGATTATAAAAAATGTGTCAATATGAGGTCCGAGAGTTCAAAGTGAACCATATCAATCTCAATATAAGATGCCTGCAGCTTTAAACACTTATAAGTCGTATAAATTAAAGAATATGCTATTTAAATAAATACTTACGTACCAAATTGTTGATATCTTCTGAAAGTCTAAATTTGACTATTAAAACAGAAAATAGCAGACTCACTATTATGCTTTTTAAAACTATACTGAGTATAGGTGTTATTGGCAGTTCCCAAAAATAAAAGGCAAAAAATAAAATAACAATTATTATGAGAACAATTTTGGTGCTATTTGAGTAAGGATGAATCTTTAATTTTGATCTGACATATAATAATTTTATCAAACCAAAAATTAGGACAACAACTAATGTTGCTAATGCAGCACCTTCTATTCCAATCCATTCAATAAAAATTTTATTTAGAACTATGACACTTATCGCCATGGCAATTGAAAAATAAAAGAACATTTTATAATATTTAGAATTTGTCAAAATTGCTCCATTTGTTCCTAGAGATAGTTTGAATAGTTCAGCGATGGAAACCATAAGAACGATATAAATACCAATCGAATATTCCGGTTTGTCAATAATTAAGTAGATTTCATTAATATTTACATTGATCAAGAGAAAAAACAAGCCCCCCACTATTAATAAATTTATAGACGTCTTTTTATAAAGAGATTCTACATTGTTTAAGTTCCCTTCATTTAGTTCCTTTGCGGTTAAAGGATTTACAATTTGCTGCATGGCTCGTGAAGGTATTCCGATGACGGTTGCTATAAAAACACCCACTGAATAGTAGGCAACTTGTTCTATTTTTTCCAATTGCGGAATCATGAATTTATCAATCTCCAATAAAATACTACCCGCTGAACCCGCCAGGATAATGTAGAATGAAAAGGATAATATTTCCTTTATATTGCTTGGCATGGAAAAGTGCTTCACTTTTGGAAAGTAGATTTGAAACGCATATATTTTGATAATCACCATCCTAAGGGCATAAACAACGACCATACTATATATAAATTCTTCGCTGTTCAACCAGTCTAAATAAACTAAAAACAACAATATTGTAACACATACCCTCCCAAAAATCTCCCTGATAAAATTTCCAAAAACAGATTGCAACTGAACCTTGCTCCATGCGTAAAAGACTTCAAAATACCCCATTAAAATAGCGATCAGAAATATGAAATAGGAGTACTTTTTAATAATTATATTTTCTCGCGATAATAGATCGGATATATAATCATAGAACATCGTTCCAACAAGCGCCAAAGGAATGATAATAAATAACGGTAATAGTAAAGCCGTGACTAAAAAATTATCTCTATCCAGTCTATCCTTATAAGAAGAATAAAATTTAATAATGGTATGTTGCATACCAAAAATTAAGAGGGGCATCAAAATATTGGAAGCAGATAATAAAAAAGTCACCAAACCAAAATATTCCGCCTGCAAAAAATGCGTATACAAAAAGAGTACATTGATCCCACCAATAGTGAAACCAATAAAAATAATTAACGTATTCTTAAACGACTGATGTAAAACTACTCCCATTTAGCTACCTGTCTGTATTAATCTATTAGTCAAATAATAAAATCGTAAAAATAATAAAATTGCCGAGGCAGTTAAGCCTGCTAACAAGCCTATCCATATTCCTTGTGAACCTAAACCATAAACTAAGCCCAAGAGATAGCTTATAGGAAATCCAATGACCCAATAAGCAACAAAGGTAATATATGTTGGCACTTTAACATCTTGCATCCCTCTAAGAGCACCGAGTACCACCACCTGAAATCCATCTGATAATTGAAATAATCCTGCAATTAGCAAGAGTGAAGCGGCAGTTTCAACAACCAGAATATCGTCTATATAAACGAGGGGTAGTACGTCTTTGAAAACAAAAAAACCAATCGCAAAACAAAACTCGATAATAAAAACCTGCAAAAATATAGAAACACTAATTCTTTTAAGTTCCGAGAAGTTTTTCAAGCCTTTTTGATTACCAACTCTAATCGTTGCCGTTACACCTAATCCTACAGCAATCATAAAGGTCATCGATGCCAAATTAAGCGCTATTTGGTTGGAAGCCTGATCAATTGTTCCTAAGGTGCCTGCCAACCAAATGGCCGCAGTAAAGACACCCACCTCAAAAAGCATTTGCATGGCAGTAGGGAATCCCAAGGCGATAATTTTATAAAATTCAGAATTTTGAATTTCCCTGAATTTAATTCTTCTAAAAAAGGGAATAAATTTATCTTTTGATCGTAATATGAGAATGATAAAAACTGCCATGACAATTCTGGAAATTAATGTTCCAATAGCGGCACCAACTAACTCCAGACGAGGAAAGATCCATAACCCGTAGATAAGTAGAAAATTCAGAATAACATTGAGGATGTTGGCAATTACTGTTGCGTACATCCCGTATTTTGTCTGTGACAGGCCATCGGTGAATTGCTTAAAAGCCTGAAAGATCATTAAAGGAATCATGGAAAAGGCCGTGATATTTAAATACGGTATTGCTAGTTCTACCACCTCTGGCGGTTGATCCATATATCTCATTACCGGAGTTGCAATTACCAGCATAAAAAACATTGAAAGTCCCAGCAGGGTACATAAAATTAATCCATGTTGAAAATGTTTTCTGCCTTTTTCTATATCATTTTCACCATCTGCCTCAGCAATTAACGGCGTAATAGCAAAGGAAAACCCTATACCTAACGAAAAGGCTATAAACACAAAACTATTACCTAAAGAAACTGCAGCTAGCGGAGCTGCCCCTAATCTCCCAACCATAACATTATCAGCTAAACCCACTAATACGTGCCCCAAATGGCCAATCATGATCGGGTAGGCCAATTTAAAATTGTACTTAAATTCAGATGTATACTTTTTGAGGTCCAAATTGATGCCGACTATATATCACTTCTAAGCAGAGAAAATAATAATTATAAAACTTCTGATGTTTAAGAGAAATTTATTTCACTATCGACAAAAATAGGGAAACACAAATTTTAAAACTATTTTTATTCGGCTTCTTTGGTTCGAATTATTACTTTTTACATAGAAGAACACAAAATATGACAGAAAACGTAATAGCGCGCAAAATAATTGGTCAGGCAATAGAGGTTCATATAGCATTAGGACCTGGGTTATTGGAAAGTGCTTATCAAGAATGTTTGTTTTATAAATTAAACCAAATTGGACTACAAGTTCAAAAAGAAAAACTTATGCCTTTGATATTTGAGGAAGTCGAACTCGAATGTGGCTATAGAATAGATATCTTAGTAGAGAATAAAGTTGTTATAGAATTAAAAAGTATAGAAGCATTAAATGATGTGCATTTGGCTCAAATACTAACATACATGAAATTAGGAGATTACAAGCTTGGGTTGCTTATTAACTTCAATGTATCATTATTAAAAAATGGAATTAAAAGAGTAATTAATGGTATTCTGTGACCATTGTGTAAAACTTTGTGTCTCTGTGGTTGAATAAAAGATAAACCACAAAGTTCACTAAGAAGGCACAAAGTACGCTGTGAGATTCGTACAAAACTTAGCGCCCTCTGTGGTTAAAAAAATACGAAAACCACAAAGTACACCAAGGAGAAACAAAGTACACTGTAAGATCCGTGAAAAACTTAGCGCCCTCTGCGGTTAAAAATATATTATATAAAAAATAAATCTTTAAAAAATAAATCTTTAAAAAATAGATTTTTCTTATCTTTGAATTCGAAAAATGAAGCTATTCATTTTTTTTATAACCCAAACCTAAATTATGAGACGCCCATCACTTAACCTTTTGTTAGTTATATTATTTATTGTACAATATCCTTTGTTGGCTAAGGGTGTTACCACAGTGACCTCAAATAGTGAAGTTGATTGAGTAAGAGTATTGGAAACTCCCGATGGAAATGTCCATACAATTTCCATTCAATCCATAATTGACAAGACCAATATGAGGAAGTAGCCACTATTATTGTAGAAAAGGACCTTCCAGGTCTAATGTAAGAAGAACAAGACATTAATAATTAATAATCAAACCCTAAAACAAAATAAATTATGAACACAGATGTTAATACAATTCTCTTGACAATAAAGGAAATTAGTCTTGAGTACGGACCAAAACTAATCGGAGCGATAATTGTTTGGATTATAGGTTCAATTATAATTAAAAAACTGGTTAACGCCTTTGATCATATCTTGGAGAAGAAAAAAACAGATGCCTCTCTAAGACCATTTCTTAAAAGTATAGTAAGTATATTATTAAACGTATTACTGGTAATAAGTGTACTTAGTATGGTGGGTGTTGCAATGACCTCCTTTATTGCCATTTTAGGAGCGGCTGGTTTGGCAGTAGGTTTGGCACTATCAGGTACTTTGCAAAATTTTGCAGGTGGTGTTATGATACTGCTATTTAAACCTATTTCGGTTGGTGACTTTATAGATGCACAGGGGCATAAGGGAACTGTTAAAGAAATACAGATATTTAATACAATTCTGACGGATCTTGATAATAAGACCATAATAATTCCTAATGGTGGCTTATCTACTAATTCTATAGTAAATTATTCTACAGAACCAACCCGAAGAGTTGATATTTCTGTTGGTATTGCCTATGGCGAAGACGTGAAAAAATCAAGAGATGTTTTAATGGATCTGGGGAAAAATGACAAAAGGGTATTAAAGGATCCTGCGCCATTTATAGGAGTAACCGAATTGGGAGACAGCTCCGTAAATTTAACTTTTAGAGTTTGGGTGAAATCGGCTGATTATTGGGGAGTATATTTTGACATGAATGAAAATGTTTATGATGCCTTCAATAAATCAGGCGTTCAAATTCCGTTCCCACAAATGGATGTTCATCTCCAGAAAGACTGATGGAAAAGAAGGGGGACAGCATAACCTAATACTGTTGAAAATTTGTTAGTTAACGTACTTTGTTTTTTTCATAAAACTTATCACTACAAAACTCACAAAGAAAAATAAGGAGAGAAGCAATATAGATAATTTCATGGATCCTGTAATTGCTACTGCCGTACCAAAAATAAATGTCCCCCAAACTATAGCGAGCTTTTCAGTGACGTCATAAAAGCTGAAATAGGTGGTATTATCCTGGGTGTTTTCTGGAAGTAATTTAGAATAGGTGGACCTGGAAAGGGTTTGAATAGCTCCTAATACCAATCCAATAAAAGCACTGATCAGATAAAATTTTATTTGCACATCCGGATCATCCCTATCCAAAAAATGACCACTTAAAGTTGCCAAAGCCCAAATAATAATGGTAATTTTTAAAGTGGTGATATTTCCTATCTTATTCGACATTTTAGAAAAGACATAGGCTCCTAATATTCCAAGAATTTGAATGACAATTATTGCAATAATTAAATTACTGGTCGGCAAACCCAATTCGGTTGATCCATACACTGTTGCCAATAGTATAACCGACTGAACACCCACACTATAAAGGAAAAATGAGATTAAAAAATTTAATAACACCGGTAAATCCCTGAGTTCGAGCAATACCTTTTTTAATTCTAAAAAGCCTCTAAAAATATAATCCTTTTCGGGTTTCTTATTAAAAGCATTATAAGGTAAATATTTAAAAGTGTATTGTGCAAATCCCATCCACCAAATGCCAACTAATAAAAAGGATATTCTAGGAGCTAAAGTAGGATCATCCAAACCGTAGAACTCTGGTTTCATAACCATGCTTAAATTAAATATTAGCAATATCACCGAACCGGCATATCCATACATAAAACCTTTTGCACTCGCGTCATCGAGCTGATCTCCGTAGGCTATTTGAGGTAAATATGCATTGTAGAATACCATGCTACCCCAAAATCCAACGCTTGCTAAAATCACAAAAGTAAGCCCCAACCAAAGTGTTTCCATTCCCTCAAAAAAATACAGACCCATTACAGATAAAGAACCTAAATAACAAAAAAACTTCATATAGCTCTTTTTATTACCAACATAATCAGCGATCCCAGAGAGTATCGGTGAAATGACGGCTACTATAAAAAATGAAAATGACAATGCGTAGGTGTAGAGTGAGGTATTGTTGAACTCGAACCCTAAAAAAGAAACTAAACCACTATCTGTTTGTGTGACTGATTCATAATAAATAGGGAAAATAGCAGTGCTTATTACCAAAGGATAAACCGAATTGGCCCAATCATAAAAAGCCCAACTTTCAATCAATTTTTTATTTCCTTTTTCTAGCATGATAACTACTTACTTTCAAAAAATTGATGGGCAATGTACAATTTTTTTATATTTTGAACTCTTGAAATTAACATTTTGTTAACTTTTACACAAATAAATAAAATGGTTAGCTTTGCAGCATATGAAAAATAATCAAAAATCCAATTCCAATAATAACTCATTTACAATACCAAAATATATCATTCTCACAGGGAAATTATTACAGCGTATTTCGCCCGATCTCGCGACAAGATTTATAGCTAAAATATTTGGAACCCCACTAAAGTTTTCTCCTCCGGAAAGAGAGTTAATGATGAGGGAAAGTGCAAAAAAAAATATAATAAACCTGGATGGAATTAGAAAAAAAATAATGGTTTATACCTATGGTTATTCCAAAAAGAAAATATTATTAGTACATGGATGGTCCGGTAGAGGGACCCAGCTATATAGCCTTGCCGATAAAATACTAGAAAATAAAATGATGGTAATTTCTTTTGATGCTCCAGCTCATGGATTATCAGATGGTTCCAGAACTTCACTCATGGAGTTTATTAAATGCATCCGTCAACTTGAAAAAAAGTATGGACCCTTTGATGCAGCTGTTGGTCATTCTTTAGGAGGAATGGCCTTAATAAATTCTGTTGCTAGTGGCTTAAAATTAAATAATCTGGTTATAATAGGAAGCGATAATTCTATTATCGAAATACTAAAATCCAGTGTTGAAAAATTTTCTTTAAAGCCAGTAATTGCCCAAAGGTTGATCGCATTGATAAATGAACGATTGGGTATTGATGTTAAGGATTATTCCTCTCAAAATGTGGCAAAAAAAGTAGGTATCCCTACATTGGTAATTCATGATAGCGAAGATAAATATGTGCCCGTAAGCAATGCCTTTTCCATTCGACAAAGTTTAAAAAAAGGAGAGCTTTTAATGACCAATGGACTAGGTCATCATAAGATTTTAAAAGATCCTGTAACAAACCAGAGAATTATAGATTTTATAGGATGAAAAATTTAACCGTTGCATTTATAACCCTTACAATATTTTGCAATACATTGTTGAAGGCACAAGAAAGCAGTACTATGAATAAAAAAGTTATTAAAACAGAGGAAGAATGGAAAGACATTTTGTCGCCAGATCAATATTATATTTTGAGACAAAAAGGTACGGATAGGCCGGGTGATTCTGGATATACTAACCATTTCGAAAAGGGCACTTATCTCTGTACGGCGTGCAATACACAGTTGTTTGAGTCAAATAGCAAATATGAATCTCACTGTGGCTGGCCATCTTTTGACGACGCTATTCCGGGTAAAATTGAATTTGTCAGTGATATGACTTTAAGCATGTTCAGGACGGAGATAATATGTAAAACCTGTGATGGGCATTTAGGGCATATCTTTGATGACGGGCCTAAAGAAACAACGGGAAAAAGATACTGTGTGAATAGCACTTCGATTACATTTGTAAAATCAGAAGATAAGAAGTAATTATTCAGATCGACTACTAACAAAATGCCATTTTTAAAAATAAGAAAAAAGATATTCTTCTCTAAAATTAACATATAATTATCTAATCCTTAATGGTTTTTAAGATTTCAATATTGTTTCTTTGAGTAATGAAACAGCGTTGTGTTATTTTTCTTTTTATTTTTTCCACACAATTGTGGGCCCAAGATAACAGATCAACAATCGCAGGACAAGTAACGATTGACTCTTTAGCCATTGAAAATGTACATATTGTTAATTTAAACTCTAATGTAGGTACTTTAAGTGATCGATTCGGCCTTTTTAGATTACCGATTATACTGCACGATACAATTCTATTTTCTTCGATGCAGCTTCAATCCAAAAAAATGATTATCCAACCGGAACATTTAAATCAAAAAATACTAAAAATTGAACTTTCAATAAAAGTTAATAAACTTCCAGAAGTAATAGTAGATCGTCAGGAAAACACGAAAGGAGTAAATGCTGTGACTTTAAGACTCCCTAATTCCGACAAAGAACCTTTGAATCAATTAGAAAGAAAATTAAATTACTATAGTCAGGCGCCGGTAGCAATTGTAATATTAGCAACTCTTTTGGGTCAAAGTGGAGGTATTGATGATATTTACAATATTGTTTCTGGTAATAGACGAAAAGATAGAAAATTAAAAAATTTATTGGATGGGGACATGCAGAATAAAATAAATCAGGAATATATTCAAATAATAAGAAATCATTTTCAGGATGACTTTTTTATAAAAACAAATCATATTACAAAGGAAAAAATAAATTCATTTATTGAGCACTGTTTGCCAAAAAACATTATTTATCTTTTTGATAAAGAAAGACATCTCGAAATTATGGATATTTTTATATCAGAAAGCAATAATTTCAATCGAATACTACATTTAACAAAACATTAAGTAGGATTAAGATTCTAAATATTTTAATTTGCAAATCATGAAGCAAATCTACTTTTTGTTATTAATTATTTTCTCGTTGCAATCATATTCTCAAGAGAACAGAATAACAATTTCGGGTTTAGTGAAAAGTGACTCCTTAGTAGTTGAGGGTGCACATGTTATCAATTTAACTTCAAAAGTAGGAACCGTATCTAATGCCCTCGGAAAGTTCAAAATTCCTGTTCAATTGAACGACACAATCTTATTTTCTGATATAGAATTTAAGAATATTCAGGTTATTATTAATGAGACAAACGTATACGAAAAATATTTAGAAATTGATTTTCAAGTAAATATCAATGAGTTAGAAGAGATTATTGTTGCCAATAATATGGCCGGGTCATTAGGCCTACCTAATGCTGATAAGAAGCCGCTTAGTCAGGCAGAAAGAAAAACAAACTACTATAAAAAAGGTGGTGCGATAAGTAAATTGCAAGGACTTGTCTCGGGTGATGCCAGAAAAATGAGAAAACTGCAACGACTGAGTGAAGAGGATGAAAGACTGAGAGCCTATCAAATACAAATACTAAATATTAGAGGATACTTTAAGGATGAATTCTTTATAAACACACTCAAAGTTCCTGAAGAAGATATCAACAATTTCATTAGTCACTGCATTAAAAAGGGCGTTCTTCAAATGTATAAGTCAGAGAGATATCTGGAAATTATTGATGTATTTATCGATTCAACTGAAAGTTTCGCAATGTTAAAAAATCCTGATATAGATCCTGAATAATCATCAAAATTCAAGAACATAAAATTTTGGATATAAACAGGTTACTCAATCTACAATTTTCCATATATATTTACTTGCCAGAGTTTTATAAGGGTGCCAATTCTCTGCTATCTCATTAAGTTTTATTTTTAGTTCTTTCTTCTCTAAATTTATTTGGTACAATTTCTTCATTCCGTTTTGTATACCCAGATCATCAATAGGAAAAACGTTAGGCCTATCCATAGGAAACATCAAAATCATTTGTACAGTCCAACTGCCTACTCCCTTTATTTGAGTTAAATACGCCATGATCTCCTCATTGCTTTTTGATAATAAGTAGTCAAATGTTATGTCATTTTCCAATGAAAATTCAGCAACATTTTTAACATATCTAACCTTGTTATTGGATAAGCCAATACTCCTCAGCAAACTGTGCTCCATGCTTAATATTTTCTCTGCTCCCGGATATCCGTTCACGAACAGATCTGTAAATCTATTCCAAATGATTTTAACCACTTTAGTTGAGAGTTGTTGGGATACAATTGAATTGAGCAAAGAGAGATAGATATCAAGTTCCAACTCGGGCCGAACGGAGGTTTCCATTTTACTAATGGCCTCCGATAAAATTTTATCTTTTTCCAAGAACTTGAGAATTTCGCTATAACTTTTCAAATTTCTAATTATTTTGGTGATATTATTCTTTCAGACCGGTTGCTTTTTTCATTTACACCCAGCGCAAACTCATACTCTTTAAAAGAATAATATTAAGACACGAATTTCGCTAATTTCACAAATAAATGAGCGTTGCTCATTTAAAATTCGTGATATTTTTACTTAATAAGATTACACGAAGA
>Ga0164313_10006280_pt1 | contig 10489 bp, 10 predicted proteins | sample GuaBasSedimGuay4_FD_113735 | JGI IMG/M metagenome (GOLD analysis project Ga0164313, IMG submission 113735) | Subseafloor sediment microbial communities from Guaymas Basin, Gulf of California, Mexico - Guay4, Core 4569-4, 0-3 cm | ecosystem: Environmental > Aquatic > Marine > Hydrothermal vents...
ACCGGATTGAGCGCTGTCATGGGATCCTGGAAAATAATGGAAATTGAGCAGCCCCGAATCGAACGCATCTCTTTTTCCGTAAGGTCGAGCAGGTTTTTCCCCTTGAATTGAATGTTTCCCGCCACCACGCGCCCGGGAGAATCCAGCAGTCTGAGTATCGACAGCACCGTTATAGATTTGCCGCAGCCAGATTCGCCGACAACCCCCAGTGTTCTGCCTTTCCGCACACAAAAGTCTACACCGTCTACGGCCTTGACAACACCGTCATCCGTAAAAAAATGGGTGTGTAGATCGGTGATCTGAAGCAATATCTCGTCTTCTATCGGCATATCGTCTTTCTATCCCAATCGTGGGTCAAAGATGTCGCGCAAGGCGTCACCGATGAGATTCCAGGCCAGGACAAACAGAACCATCCCCATGGCCGGGAAAAAGATGGTGTACCAGAATTCCAGTCCTTGCCAGTTGCGTGAATAGCTAATGATCTGGCCCCAGTCCGCATAGTCCTGGGGTGCTCCCAGCCCCAGGAAACTCAGGCCCGAAGCCACCACTACCAGGGTTCCGATACGCATGGTGGTTTGAATGAGTACCGGGAAAGTTGTGTTAGGTAGGATGTGTATGACAATTATGCGTAGATCGCTCAACCCGAGGGACCGTGCTGCTTGTACGTATTCTTCTTCTCTGGCCTGGAGAACGCTTCCACGCAGTAAGCGGGCTGTGTCCATCCAGTCAAAAGCGATCAGAGCGATGATAACCTTGTCCAGTCCTTTACCCAGAATGGTGGTAAGGACGATGACCGCAATGAGAAAGGGTATGGACATGAACACGTCTGTCATACGCATCAGAATTTCATCCGTGATACCCCGATAATAGCCGGCGATTGCACCCACGATGATGCCGATAAGTGTAGTGCAAAAGACAACCAGAAGCCCAATTTTAAAGGCTGTACGGGTACCCCAGACAACGGCATAAAAGATATCGTACTGACCCTCGGTCGTACCGAATATATTTTCGGCCGAAGGGGGTTGGGGCTCTGTTAAAAACCCGAGCCGGGGGATAATATAGGGGGTATTCGGATCAGCCGGAGGGGCCAGTATGGGGGCCGCAGCCGCCACTATGATAAATCCCGTCAACAACACAAATCCCAACAAGGCTGTAGGATTCGTTAAGAGTTTATGGATCCTGCGTCGGGTATCTTTGTCTATGTTTTGAAAAATGTGCATACGAGAACGGTCCTCACCCGAGTTGGATGCGAGGATCATAGACCGCGTACAGCACGTCTACGATCAGATTACCCAACACCAGCACCAGGGAAAAAAACAAGGTGCCTCCCAGGATACCGGCATAATCAAGCTGCTGGGCGGCAAATGCCACGAATTTTCCCATACCCGGCCGATTGAAAATCGTTTCGATGATCACCGTGCCCGTGAGAAGATAGATAACCAGTCGTCCGGCCACGGTGAGAACACTAATCATGGCGTTTTTGGAGGCGTGCTTATTGATTATCATTTTTTCCGGAAGGCCCTTGGCCCGGGCTGTTCGGATATAGTCTTTGTGGAGTACCTCCAGCATGCCGGAACGGGTAATGCGAATAAGAAAGGCTGACCAGAGATAGGTCATGGTGGTCACCGGTCCCATGAGATGCCGCAGCGCATCCCAAAAAATATCGAATCGGCCATTGAGCAGGGCGTCTATGGTGAGCACACCGGTATAGTTGGAATATTCGGTCGATGCCACCACCTGACTGGCCCAGTTGCTCAATACCCCCGGTGGGAACCAGCCAAGCCAGCTGTAAAATACGAGAATAACCAATAGTCCGAAAACAAAGTCTGGAAAGGACCAGCCTATAATCACTGCCATTCGCGTGGAATGGTCAAAAATGGAATTGTGGCGCACCGCCGTCATTTTTCCCAACCAGAAGCCCCCCAGAATAATCGGGAAAAAAGCATAAAAAGCCAATTCGAATGTCAGGGGAAATTTTGTTCGAATCGCCTTGCCCACTGGCATGCTGGCCGATTCAGACCAGCCAAGATCGCCTTTAGCCACCTGCCCCAGCCAGCGGGCGTATTTTACAGGCAGGGGCTGATCCAGACCATACTTGGTGATCAATCGCTCGATATTCTGCCCTTTGAGTTCCGCGGGGCTGCTTACATAGGCGCTCAAAAGCTGGTAGGGGTCAAGTAACTGCATCATGCTAAACACGAGCAGGGTGACACCCATGAGGGTCACTGGAATCATGATGAAGCGGCGAACGATATAGGTGAGCACTGGTATTTTTTTCCCGTTCATACCCTGCTGCATCTTGTGGAAGATCCTCGCCGTAAGACAGGGCTGCAGCAATCGATATTGTTAACCTTTCGCGAAGAACAGACGCCGTCGCGTTTCATAAAATCGTTCCTACGATTTTATTCCTAAGGTGAAAAAGCGGCCGGGAGAGGTGTTGTCCCCCCGGCCGCCGATGTTGTAAGGTTGAGATAATGTTAGCAGTTTACCTGTTAGTCTGCTGACTTTCTTAACAGATAAAAATTTCTGCCGGCACTCTCGGTAATGGCATTGTTGAACCAGCCTTTGACCCATTCGCGTTCTACGTGAACACGTGTTGGCTGATAAAGGAATACGATGACAGCATTCTCTTCGGCCCGCTTGCAGATTTCCCGATACAGGCCCTCGCGTTTTTTAGAATCAAACTCGGAAACGGCTTGATCCAGAAGTGGTGCAAGATGCTCATTTGCCCAGGTGTGATAGGCCGCTCCAAGAGCTGAACCATAAAAGCCTGTGGGATGCAGAATGGGGTAGGCCATGTTATGCGGATCGGGATAGTCGGCATTCCACTCCAAGATCCACATGGGGTAAACACCATTCAGATAGTCGGACAACAGCGTAGACCATGCAAAGCTCTGTGATTCCACTTTGAATTTGGGATTAAGTTTGCGAGCGTTGTAAGAGATCAAATCCAGCACGGCCTTGTCTACCATACGGCCTGTTGCGTATGCCGCTACTAGTTTGAATCCTTTTTCCCAGAGTTTTCCACCGAAGGCAAGCTTGAATTCCGCAGCTGCCTTTTCCATGCTGTGGTTGTAGCCGGGCTCCTTGGTCGTGTACCCTAACAGGGGCTTGACCACGGGACCGTAGGCAGGAATGGCGTTGCCGGCCTGAACGTCATTGATGATGACCGCGTCATTGTATAGATGAGAAAATGCTTTGCGGACATGAATGTCTTCAAAAAAATCAGATGGAACACCTTTCCCGTCCAGTTTGCCGCTGCCCACGTAGCGGTTGCCGCCTTCGGTCTTAATTGTCTGATTGAAAAAGAGCATGTAAACTGAAAGCTGATCAAGTTTTTTATGAACACGTATGCCGGGCTGTCCTTCCACTTGGCTGAGGTATTGGGGATCTACACTGGCAATGTCTACATCGCCGGCTAACAGTGCGGCCTTACGTGTACTCCACTCGGGCATGGTGAGAATTTTGACATACTTGGCTTGAGGTTTTTTTCCCCAATATCCTTCAAAACGTTCCAGAACTACTTCCACGCCATTGTCCCATTTGACCAGTTTGTATGGGCCGGTGCCGTTCATTTTACTGTAGAGAGGGTCTTTTTCAGCCTTGGGATCATGGAATTGCCACCAATTGTCGGCCTTGCCGTCCCATGCACCCTGTTCGATACTCCACTCCTTGTCCAGAATGGAAAACCATCCTGCACCTTGGGGAAGTTCGCTTAAAAACGGCGCATAGGGAGTCTTGAGTGTGATGATAACGTTATCGCCTTTAACTTCCACGGCCGGTGCCACGTATTTTTCAAAAACCCTGACCAGAATATCCTTATGGGCAGGATCGATCAGCTTGCCGTCCTGGTCGAACATCTTCGGGTAGGGAACACCGCTTTCAGCTTCCACGATGGACTCAATTGTGGAATAACCAGTCAGCGGTTCCAGAATCATCCATGAGGGGCCGCCGGCACGGTCAAAAATCATGGCCCGTTCGTAGGTGTATTCGATATCTTCGGGTGTGAGGTCGTTACCATTGTGAAATTTGACATTTTTGCGAATAGGAAAGGTGTAAACTCGACCATCAGCACTGATCATACCGTTTTCCTGGGATGGGATCGCGGTAGCCAGATGGGGCTTGTAGTCGGTAACGCTCTCGCCAACCCAGGCCAGTAGATTTTCATAAACAGTTTTGCAGACCTCGTTGGATGTGATGTCATACTGAAAGTAGGGATCCAGAGATTCCTGATTGAGGGCCAAGGCTTCAATGATGGTGTCGGGATTTTTTATCTCTGCTGCATAGGTGCTGGTCCATACCAGCAACAGTAGAGACAGAATTAACACAACGTTCCGCTTCATAGGGACTCCTTTCAATTGTGAATGTTGGGAAGGAAATAGTGATAACTACATTTTGCATTTTGGCACATTTATGTCAAAAAGACGTGTGTGTGTCAACCTTTCATTTAGGTAAGTATTAAGGGTGTAGTGCACATATAGATAGTAGAATTTGAATGATTGCATCGTTCGTCGAAAAGCTTTTGCTAATTATGAGATTATGCCTTGATCTACAAAACCTCTCTTAAAAACCTTTGAGTCCGCTCCTCGACTGGAGCTGTAATAATCTTTATTGGTGCACCTTCTTCAATTATTTTTCCATCGTCCATGAAGATGAGCCGGGTTCCCGCCTCCTTGGCAAAACCCATTTCATGGGTTACGACAATCATTGTCATTCCCTCATAAGCGAGTTCCTTCATAACCCGAAGAACTTCACCAACAAGCTCTGGATCCAAGGCAGAAGTTACTTCATCAAAGAGCATAACCTGTGGTTTCATAGCAAGGGCTCGGGCTATAGCGACTCTTTGTTTTTGCCCCCCAGACAGAGATTCTGGAAACACGTTCGTTTTGTTTTCAAGGCCAACTTTTTTTAATAAGTCGATTGCGTTATTTGTTGCGTCCTTTTTTGGCACCTTTAACACATGAACAGGAGCTTCAATAACATTTTCCAATGTGGACATGTGGGGAAATAAGTTGAAATGTTGAAATACCATACCGATTTGTGATCGGATATTGTTTAGATGTTTCTCCAATGATTTTTTACGTAAAGAGTCATCATTTACGAGAATATTTTTAAATTTAATTTTTCCAGAAGACGGTTTATCCATCATATTGATACAACGAAGTAGTGTGCTCTTCCCTGATCCGCTTGGTCCAATAATTACAAGAACCTCACCTTTTTTTATATTCAGATTAATTCCTTTTAAAACGTGAAGTTCCCCGAATTTTTTATGAAGACCCTTAATCTCAATGATGGTTTCATCCAGATTTTTCATGAACGCCTCAGAAATATTATATTGTTTGAGTCAAGATGATGATGGTAGATCATTGATTATTTATCTTTACCATCTATTATTGACTCTTTTTCGTTTCATAAACTCGGGAGGGGGCTTAAGATTTCCCCCTCCCTTGTTCTCAGTTTTATATTCCGAACCACTTTGTGGCCAGTCTATCAAAAGTACCATCATTTGTTATAGTTTCAACTGCCTTATTAAGTTCTTCAAGAAGTTTCGGATCTTGTTTTCGGACAGGAATACCAAGGATTTCCTCATATATCAAACCACCTGCCAGCTTTAGAGGAAGGTTTGATTCTTTAATAGTATAGGCACCGATGTATTTGTCGGTGATAATGGCATCTATGTTACCATTAACCAGATCCATCAACTGATCAACTTCAGTTTTATAGGTAACAACTTTGACCCCGGGAACCTGTAAGGCTTTTTCTTCGTATGTGGTTCCAACTGTTACGCCGATCTTTTTGTTTTTGCAATCGTCAAGACTGGTAATCTCAGTGTTGTCTTTCTTAACAATAAGCTGGGCACCGGAAACATAATAAGATTTTGAGAAATTTGCTTGTTTTTGACGTGATTCGGTAATAGCCATGCTGCCGATGATCATATCGTATTTTCCGGCCAGCAACCCTGGTAAAATTCCAGCCCACTCTACCATGAGGATTTTTGGTTTAACGCCTAAATGATTTGCCACTTCTTTAGCGTATTCAACGTCGAATCCGGTGTCTTTGGTGGTCTGCGCATCCACAAAGCTAAATGGTGGGCTGCCAGCTGCAACTGCGATTGTGATGTAACCATTTTTTTTAACCGTATCTAAAGTTTCTGCCCATGAAAATGAAGCCCCAACTAAAACAAGAGCCAACGCCATTACTAAAATCCATTTTTTTCTCATGATCTCCTCCTTTGTTAATTACGGTGAACAATTAAGCAACGAACTTCCCCTTTTTCATTATGCCAACCTTCGCTGAGAAAAAGATACTTTGATCTCGTATTTATAAAGTGCATAGTTTAAAACTGTTGTAATAATAGCGTAATATATTGCAGCTATTAGATACAGTTCAAAAGGCTTCCATGTGGAACTGATCAATCTCTGGGCGGTCAACGTGATTTCCATGATTGTGATTGTTGATAGTAACGAAGTGTCTTTTATGAGTATGATAGATTCATTACCAAACGGCGGAATGATCACTTTAATAGCCTGAGGCAGAATTATTCGTCTCATAGATAATGGGAAACTCATCCCTAATGACCTTGCGGCTTCCAACTGCCCATAATGAACCGATTGGATACCCGAACGAACAATTTCCGCATAATATGCGCCTCCATTTATGCTCATTGCAATGACGCCAGCAACAAAAGGTGACAAGTTTATGCCAAATTGTGGCAATCCAAAATAGATCATGAAAATTTGAACCAATAGCGGGGTTGCCCTGAAAAACCATACATAAAAATTACAGGGCCAGCGTACCATAAAATTATTTGACATTTTCCCAAGAGCAGAAAACAGGCCTAATAAAAAACCGATAACGATCGATAAACTCGATATTTTTATCGTTATTAATGTAGCCGTATAGAAAATAGGCATGTATCTGATGAGCATATCCCAAAATTCTGTGACCATTGCTGTACTCCTAAGTTGGGCAATGACTTACTATCTGTCTTGATTTCAATACATAGCTGGGCGGATTAGATTAGGCAGCGTACATTTCTGATAAAATATTAAATAGTAAGGTGTTTTCACGCAACAACTGCAATGAAATCATGGCATGGCCGTTAGTATATCCATTTCCTATTAACATTCTCGCGTCAGACCCTATCCCTTCGGCCCCAAGTGCTGCTTTAGTGAACTCTGTGGCCATTGAAAAAAAATAGATGCATCCATTTTTTTTGGTGGCCAATATAGAGCCCATTTCAGTGTTTGGCACATTCACGCAGTTGATAGTCAAATCTGCCATCATGTTGTTAGTAATATTGGCAACAGCGTTTTCTAATTCAATCGGATTGGTAGCATCGATCTGTATTACATGATCGCAAAATCCTGTGTTCTTTGCTCGTTGGGTGCTTTTAGGACTGTGGCCGGTTCCAATCACCAGTCCTGTTATACCGGCTCTTTTTTTGGCTTCATATGCACAGAGCATTCCGCTTTTCCCACCAGCACCGATGATCAATACCGTGTCTCCAGGTTTAACAAGTTTTGCTGTCTGCGCCGGTGCACCTGCAACATCTAAAACCGCTAAGGCCAGTTTTATTGGGATGTCATGGGGAGCTTTGCAATAGACCGTCCTCTCAAAGAGGATAGCCTTTCCAATGATATCCACTTGGTCCTTATCCATTTTAATGTCTAATATTTTTTCAATATAAAGGGGTGTAAGGGAAAGGGATACAAGACTGATGATGGTATCTCCCTTATTGAGGTCACATTTAGGCCGAAGGCCTGGACCGATTTCAGCTACATGCCCCATCAACATACCGCCTGATCCTGTTACAGGATTGTGCTGTTTCCCCCTTTCATGAACAGTTTCAATTATAATTTCAGCGATTTTATCTGGTTCACCGCAGGCTTGTTCTTTAATCTGAGCAAACGACGCAGAATCGATATTCAACGTTTCAACATCGATTAAGATTTCATTGTCGTATATTTCCATTGTGTTATCTAAGGCATCAGCCGCTTGAGGAAGCACTCCCTTTGGCCGAATAACCCTATGCGCTCCGTATTTATCTCCTTTTTTCATATCCCACCTAATGATCCTAAAATTAGAATTACATCTATATGAATAAAATCATTCTCTCTTTTTAAGTCCGAGAATGTCCCGGGCATCATTTTCAGATGCAATGGGCCGACCTATCTCTTCCGATAGCCGAACCATTCGAGCAACGAGTTGGGCATTACTTTTTGCAGGTTCCCCTTTTGAGTAGTAAATGTTATCTTCAAATCCCACCCTAACATTACCTCCTAACAGGATAGATATCATTCCTAAGCTGAGTTGATACCGTCCTATCCCGGCTACCCCCCAATTGGAGTTGATCGGTACAGCCTCTGATAGAATAAAAATATTTTTTGGATTGGGTGACATTCCTCCAGGGACTCCTAATACAAACTGGAAACTTAGCGGTGCATTTGCCAACCCTTCTTTAACGATAGCTAAAGCGTTGTGGATATGACCTTCCTCGTATACCTCGAATTCTGGCTTTACACCGTGTTGTTTCATGGATACAGCGAGAGCCCTTATTAAATCCGGAGGATTCAAAAAGATGCCATCGCCAAAATTTAGAGAGCCCGTATTCAGGGAGGCAGATTCGGGTTTAAGGGTAACAGGCTGCATTCGCTCAGCAGCGGTCATACCTACAGCGCCACCGGTTGATACCTGAATTATAGCTTTACAACCAGTGGCTGTTATAGCATCTATATTTTTTTTGAACTCATCCTTGTCTTGAGTTGGATGCCCATTATGATCTCTAACATGAAGGTGAATGACTGCAGCTCCAGCATTCCATGCATCGTAGGCTTCATGCGCAACCTCTTCGGGAGTAATAGGAAGTGGTGAAAAATTGGATTTAGAGATTTCAGCTCCCTGTATCGCAGCTGTAATTATAAGTTTTTCCATTTGCATTTTTTATATAAGCCTAGAAGGTTATTGCCCAGTTTTTCTCTGTTTATCTTTTGGCGTTACGCAGACACCTTTTGCTCTTGTGGTAGTGATCGGTTCTGACAAATATTTAGCCACCGATGGCTGCTGTGGATCGTTTGATGCTTCAATTACTTTTTGGGCTTCAAACGTCATGGTTCTTGAGGTATTACCAACTTTTATTATACGCCCGACGACCTCAAGGTAATCCCCGGCAAAAATTGGAGCTAAAAATTCAACTTCATCGTACCTTAAAAAAAGGCCTTCATCTCCATCTAACTTTATTAAGAGTTCAGTAGCGGCATCTCCAAATAATGATAGGACCTTTGCGCCATCAACAAGGTTTCCACCGTAATGTGCGTCACATGAACTCATACGTAACCGGATTGTCGATTTCAATTCGGCGCTATCCATAAAAGTTACCTCTCCATGATTGATAACAAGTTTTAAGTTTTAAATTCAAATTGCATTGACTGTTTTATCTTATTTTTCGTTGTCTGATATACCTGACATAACAAACTGGTAATATTGATCAATCACATCTTGGATAGATAGTTCACCATCTTTTTGAAACCAGAGTGAAAGACCAGTGCACATTTGAAGCAATGCCAAGGTCGTGAGCTTTGTGTTAATAATTCTGGTGGTAGAGTTGGTTGTTACTTCAATAATAATTTCTTTAAAAATATTTTCGTAACGCTTTCTTTTGGCAATTATTATTTTGAGATTTTCCTCATTTAAACTTCTGATTTCTGTATCTGCAGCATATGTATAATCCAGATTATCAATATGATAACGGATGTGGGTGTCAATCGCTGCATAAAGTTTCTGAAGAGGGCTTTCTATTTTTGTTATGCCTTCTTCAACAATCGAAGTGAGTTCACACAGGGTGGAATCCATGATCTGGAACAAAATATCTTGTTTTGAATCGAAATGGTAATAGATACTACCGCTCTTTATGCCAATCGCTGAAGCAATCTGTCTCAAAGTAGCTGCCGCGTATCCCTGTTTGCGAAAAAGGGAGGCGGCACCTCTTGCAATCCTTTCTTTGGTAGTTTTTTTATCGTCCATTTATTCTTAATGCTCCAAATCTATCTAACGGTAGTTAGAATTATTATCTGAAAGTTTTTACTGTTGCAAGAAAAAAATGAAGTAAATTCATAAAATATTTTTCAAACGGCAGGAAGACCAATTTGTGGTTGTTATTTCATAAGGTTCAAAAAAATCTGTGCCTGCCAAATAATGGAAGAAGTTCTGAAGACAGATTCGCCAGAAACTATAATAAAGATAAAGGTATTCGAAGATTTCTTTTGTAAATTATGAGTTGACTGCATCGAGGGAATTCGGAGATTAGATCATTCTCGAGGATCAAGGCAAAGTTAAGATTGTGATTATATCTTTTTTCATTAAAATCAAAAGTTTATTCAAAGTCACAACATAATGGGCGGCAGTTTCGGGCATTGATTACTTTATGGAGTTGTGAAAACGATTTTAGTCAGGTCAAAATTTGGGACGATGATCAGAACCACCATGGCAG
>Ga0164313_10006281_pt1 | contig 10488 bp, 12 predicted proteins | sample GuaBasSedimGuay4_FD_113735 | JGI IMG/M metagenome (GOLD analysis project Ga0164313, IMG submission 113735) | Subseafloor sediment microbial communities from Guaymas Basin, Gulf of California, Mexico - Guay4, Core 4569-4, 0-3 cm | ecosystem: Environmental > Aquatic > Marine > Hydrothermal vents...
CAGTGGAGTCGGTGTCGTCCACAATGCCCTGATGTTCTCTCGAGCCCAGAAGTCTGTGGCCAGAGGGCCGTTCGCACCGAGCCACAGGACTCTTGGCAAGGGTGAACTTCATCTCGCCCCCAAGCCTGTGTTCTTCGTGTCGAACTCACAGATGCACAAGGTCGGCGAATACCTCGTCGACTATGCGGCCTCTGGCAGGACGACGGACATGTTGAAGGTCGTCGGCGCCGCTCTACGGGGTTGAACGTTCGATCCCGAAGGTCCTGAGTGCATCGATGACCTCCCTGATGGGAAGACCCATCACGTTGGATCGTGACCCTATGACCTCAGAAACGAGCCAGCCGTCATCTCCCTGGAGTGCGTAACCGCCAGCTTTGTCCAATGGTTGGGTTCGCGCGACGTAGGCAACGAGTTCATCGTTCGTTCGTTCGTTGAACCTGACGAGTGACTCGTCGACACCGAATTTCTCCGTCTCACCATCCCTGACGGTCCATCCCGTGAGAACAGAGTGGGTCTCCCCCACGAGTTCGGTGAGGATCTCCACAGCTTCGGATAGCGTTCCCGGTTTGCCGATGATTGCGCCGTTGAACACGACAGTCGTGTCTGCAGCGAGAACGACCTGATCGCCGGATCGTCGAATGGAGCGCGCCTTGCTTTCGCTCAGTCGAAGCACATACTCGGCAGGTGGTTCGCCTTCGAGTGGAGCCTCGTCGACATCTGGCACGACCGTCGTGAACGAGACCCCGGCGGCACCCAGCAGGAGGGCTCTTCGGGGTGATCCGGAGGCAAGTATCAGTTCCATGGTCGAAGCAGGCCTATCGTGTAACTGGTCAGGCAGAACTCGTGTTCGAAGGAAGCCTCGGGATGAGCCACTGCAGGAGCGATTCCTGGCTTCTGCTCTGGGTGGTGAACGTTCCAGGACCTGTAAGCGTGGAGACGAGACCTTCGCCTGAGAGCATCGTGCTCTTCCAATTGCCAACCTTCTTCACGTCGAAGCCAATATCTTCAGACATCGTCACGAGATGTCCTGTGTCAACGGTGAAGGTCTCACCCGGTCCGAGTGTCCACTCGTCCAGAGCACCGTAGCTGGCGATCACCAGTTGGCCCTGACCTGAGATGCGGAGCATGATCGCACCTTCTTTGGCGAAGAACGTCTTGGCGCCACTCCACTTGGTTTCGATCTCGATGCCCTCGGTTGACGCTATGTAGCCTCCGCTTTGGACCTTGACAGGCTTATCAGGCGAGATATCGAGCACTTTCATGTCACCTGGCAGTGACTGCGCCAAACCGATCCTGCCGCCAGCCTCGGCGTGCCACGTGTTCATGAAGAACGATTCGTTTCCGAGCATTGAGCGTCCGAGCGACTTCATGAAGCCACCCCGTGCCTTGGTCTCGAGAGTGATGTTCGTGTCCTTGAACACCATCGCGCCTGCCTCGGTAACCAGTGATTCGCCGGGGTCGAGGTGAGCGGTTGTGACGGCGAATGAGGGCTGATGGGCGATCTCGAATCTGATGATGAACTCTCCTGTCGAGGAACATCATGATAGTAACCGATGACCGATGACCGATGACGGATGGCTGTCGGGCATGTGCGACTTGCCAGGACCCCCTCTTACTCGTTCCTCATCCGATCGTATTACGTAATACGAATTATCCGAACGCCGATATCCCGGTAATGGCCTGGCCGAGGATGAGTGTGTGAATCTCGTTGGTGCCCTCATAGGTGTACACAGACTCGAGGTTGTTCATATGTCTTATCACGGGGTAGTCGAGGGTGATTCCGTTCGCGCCGAGGATGCTGCGCGCTTCACGAGCGGTCTTGAGCGCCATTGCCACGTTCGTGAGTTTCCCGAAGCTCACGTGTTCGGGTGCCAGGTTCCCTGCATCACGCATCGCTCCAAGGTGAACGGCAAGGAGCATGCCCATGTTCACATCGACCAACATGGTCACAAGCTTCCTCTGGGTCAGCTGAAAAGCTGCGATCGGCTTGTCGAACTGGATCCGTTCGGTCGCGTAGGCGAGTGCGCTTTCATAACATGCGCGGGCAGCCCCAACGGCACCAAAGAGGATGCCGAAGCGGGCTTCGTTCAGGCATGAGAGTGGTCCCTTGAGTCCCGTTACATCAGGGAGTACCGCATCAAGCGGGAGTCGAACATCCGTCAGGATCAGTTCGCTGGTGATCGACACACGCAGGGACATCTTGCCCTTGATATCCGTGGCGGAGAATCCGGGTGCGTCCGTCGGTACGATGAAACCTCTCACGCCCGAGTCGGTCATGGCCCAGATGATGGCGACGTCGGCGATTGAACCGTTCGTGATCCACATCTTGGTGCCGTTGAGAACCCATTCATCGTTCTCGAGTCGTGCTGTGGTGCGCATCGCACTGGGATCCGAGCCAGAGTCAGGTTCGGTGAGTCCGAAGCACCCGATCGTGCGGCCAGCGGCCATCGACGGGAGCCATGTCTCCTTCTGCTCCTCGGAACCGAATGCCCATATGGGGTACATGGCGAGGGATCCTTGTACCGAGACGATGCTGCGGATGCCGGAATCCCCCGCTTCCAACTCGGTACATGCGAGGCCGTAGGCCATCGCGCTCGTTCCTGCACAACCGTATCCATCCAGGTGCATGCCGAAAAGGCCAAGGTCACCCATCTGGTTGATTAACTCTCGGGGGAACCCACCCTCCTCGAACCATTCTCCGGCGTACGGCGTGATCTTCTCCCGGACGAACTGACGGACGGTATCCCTGACGAGAAGTTCCTCAGCTGAGATCAGGTGGTCGATCTCGAGAAAGTCGTAAGGGTTGATGGCTCCTGGAGCGAGTAGATCTGCCACTGTTCCTGCTTGTCGTTGTCTGGATGTTCTGGGACATGCTAGGTGAATCAGCAGTGTGTATCAGAACAAGGACATGGGCTTGGGTTCCGTCCTGCATTCCTCGATGCCATCCCATGCCAGATTCTCCATGTATACCCATGATCGCCGATGAATGGTCGACGGGCCCAGTAACTGCAACGCTGCGCGTTGCCGGTGACATGGGTAGCCCTTGTTCGATTCGAACGCGAACCACGGGTAGGTCTTTGCAGCTGCACGCATTAAGGCGTCCCGCGTCACCTTGGCGACGATCGATGCCGCCGCGATGGAGAGCGATCGCGCATCTCCCTTGACGATCGTCGTGGTGTCGATGTTCTCGACAAAGTCCCAGTTGCCGTCGATGAGCGCGTGGTCTGGCACTACACCGAGCGCTTTGAGCGTCCGTGCGGTGGCGAGACGCTGGGCATCGGACATACCGAGTTCGTCGCATTCCGCTGCAGAGGCGTGGCCGACCGACCAGTGCAATGCCCAATCCTTGATGCGGCCGGCCATTGCTTCGCGTTCGGAAGGTGTCAGTTGCTTTGAGTCCCTGATCTTGTAGATCCGTCGATCGGCGGGGATAACCACAGCGCCGACGGTCAGCGGACCCGCCCACGCTCCCTTGCCTACCTCATCGATCCCGACAACGACAGTATCGCCACGGTTCCAGCGCTCCTGCTCGAACGCTGTGCCAGGTGCATGCGCCCTGAGCGATGGTCTGAGTTTGGCCATTGGGCGTGACATCGCACAATCGTACCCCGCACCGTTCGTGTGGTGCGCATTCCGTGTCAGTTGCTCATCGGGTTGTCCGTGTACGTCTCGAACAAAGGTATCCGGCCCGGGGCTCTGCGGAGCGTCTCGCGCCATAAGTCCGTGGTGTCACCGAATATTGCATCAACATCCGCGAGTGTCACCCACCAGGCCTGCTCCCCTATCTCAGCCTCGAGTTGCCCCGGATCCCATCCCGCGTATCCAGCGAATATGCGCATGGCCGACACGCCAGACGGTGGTGACATCGGGTCAACGAGACCGATAGTCCCTAGTGCTGCAGGCCGGAGGAAGGAACCTGTGGGCGCCCTGGCGAGCCCAAGAGCGGTTTCCGTGCCAACCGGACCACCAACGAACACGTTCGGTGGGTCGACAACATGTGGGGCCGCCTCAGGCAGTAGTTCGTGGAGCGGTAGGCCACTGTCCTGGTTCAAGATGATCCCGATGGCACCGGTCTCGTCGTGTTCGAGCATGAGTATCACGCTTCGCGCAAAGGGCGGAGTTGAGATCAGGGGGGTTGCTGTGAGGAATCGACCCGGGTACGTCTGGTCAGTCATGGTTGATTACAAGTCCATCGTGGGCAATGGTGAAGCCTAGTTCATGGGCCAGGGTGGTGATGTCAGCATCGGGGACCCCGAGCCGGTTCGAGTGGTTGATGTGAGTGAGGATCATGGTGTGATCCGGCGTGAGATGTTGGAACCTAACGATCGTGTCGGGGACGAGAGGGTGCTTAATCGCAGCGATGTCACGGCCAGGCAGTTCATCCATCGAGGAGAAGGTTGCATCGATGAGGCACACGTCGTGGCGAGTGAACACTTCCTCAGCCTCTGGCCACTCATCCCAGCCGTCTATGTCAGGGAGGTAGAAGACCCATGGGTTGTCATCGATGGCGATCGAGTACCCGACGGTTGCAGTGAACTCCGCCCTATGCGGAACGTGAACAGCCGAGACAGTGATCCTGTCGACGGTTGCCGTTGCATCATCGATCGAGATCGGTCGCAGATGTTCGCCGCTGATCAACGTTGCCCATGGTTCGTTCTCTTCGAGAAACTCCAGGACCGAGGACGGGGCGAACAGTGGTAGTCCACTAGTCGATGCGGCTTCCTTGCCGAAGTGAACCAGGCCTGCGTAATGGCCCATGTGTCCGTGAGTGACAAAGACTCCATCGAGGGGCGGTGCGTATCCACAGTGTGCGGCAAGGCGTTTGTATTGCGATCGAATGTCGGGCGAGACGTCGAACAAGAGCACCGTACCCTCGTCAGACGTCACTGCAATCGATGAGGCTGAGCGGGCGAGACCAGCAGATGATTCGGTACCGACTTGCGGAGACCCGCCGTCCTGACCTGATCCGAGGATGATAAGCGAGTACGTCATGACGCTATTGTCGCGCATATAGGCAACGGAGGTTCGCCATGGAGTTGATCAGCACATCGTTCGTTGACGGAGCTACGATGCCAGACGGCTGTGCCCTTGCGGTTCCGGCAGATCCGGGACCCGTCGAGTTCGCCGGAAACAAGAACCCGGATCTTTCGTGGTCAGGTGCGCCGGACGCAACCCGGTCCTACGTCGTCACATGTATCGACCATGACTGTCCGAGTGCCCCTGACGATGTCAACCAGTCCGATCGGGAGGTCCCCTCCTCGTTGCCGAGAGTGGACTTCACCCACTGGCTTCTCGCCAACCTGCCTCTGGACATGACGAGTATCGAGGAAGGGTCGCACTCAGACGGTGTGATTCCTCGGGGCAAGGCTGCCGATGCCTCCCCGATCGGCGTTCACGGCCTGAACGATTACACGTCATGGTTCGCAGGCGATCCGGACCTTGACGGAGAATGGAACGGCTATGACGGGTCTGCACCTCCATGGAATGACTCCATTCCCCACCATTACGAGTTCACCGTCCACGCTCTCGATGTGGATGAGCTCGACCTCGACACCGGGTTCACGAGAGCTGACCTGGAGGCGTCAATGGAAGGCCATGTCCTCGACTCTGCGTCGATAACCGGCCTCTACGCGTTGAATCCAAGACTCCGCTGACAAGATGGATACATCCGCAACTATTGGCATACCGAAGGCGGTTCTTCACGAGCACCTTGACGGTGGTCTGCGTATCGATACGATTCTTGAAATCGCAGATGTTGAGGGATACACCGGCCTTCCCTCAACAGACGCATCCGAGCTTGCTTCCTGGTTCTTCCAGGGTGAGTCCGGTTCTCTGGAGCAGTATCTCGAAGCGTTCGCCCACACGACCGCGGTGATGCAAACGCCAGAGTCGATCTCGCGGATCGCGTATGAATCAGGTGAGGACCTTGCACGTGACGGTGTTTTGTACGCTGAGGTCCGCTACGACCCCGGGCTGTCGACAAAGCAGGGTCTGCGGCGTGAGGATGTCATCGATGCGATGCTCGACGGATTCTCCCGTGCGTCTCGCGACACGGGCATCGCGATCTACGCGATAGCCACAGCATTGCGGCACCAGACCGATTCTCTGGACGTTGTGAAGGCCGCGATCCCCTTCCTTGGCCAGGGTATGGTGGCCTTCGACCTGGCTGGTCCGGAGAAGGGGTTCCCTCCGGATTTACACATCGACGCATGCAGGCTTGCCCATGAGAGCGGGCTTGGTGTCACGCTGCACGCTGGCGAAGGTGACGGCGTTCACTCGATCTGGCGAGCGATTGCACTGTGTGGCGCCCAGCGAATCGGCCACGGTGTCCACATCGTCGACGACACGGACTTCGACGGTTCAACGATCACCACCCTCGGTTCGTTCGCACGAACTGTTCGTGATCACAGGGTGCCGCTCGAGGTCGCGATCACGTCGAATCTTCACACGGGTTCGTTCGCGTCCGCAGCCCAGCATCCCTTCGGCGCCCTCTTGGCTCAGGGTTTCAACCTGAATATCAACACCGACAATCGACTCATGTCGCGGGTGTCCATGTCCGATGAGTACGCCCTTGCGGCATCGACCTTTGGGCTTGACGACAAGGCATTGGCTGCGATCACGATCAATGCCCTCGAAGCAGGCTTCGGTGATTGGCCCGTGCGCGCACGGTTGATAGAGAATGTGAGAGATGGATACGCGAACTGAAGATCAAAGACGAGAGAGCACAGAACACAGACCCGGAGAATCCCGCAACCTGTCTTCTGAGTTGTGTGGTCTTGTCTTTGGGGACAGAAAACGGACAACGGATGAGCGAGAGTCGTAAATCGTAAATCGACAAGACGGGGGAAGACAACCGATCACCGATTACGGATTACGGATGGCCGAACTCAGCGAGCGAGCCTTGTTCGGTCATCGGTCATCGGTTTCCTATCCGCCTAGCTTTCTGTCTATCCAGTCTGCTACGTCGCCAAGGACCTGGCTGGATTCAGGCTCGTTGTGCATCTCGTGGCGTAATCCGGGGTAGACCTTTCGTTCGACCCCACCCGAAGCCGCAAGCCCTGCACTTGCTGAAGGCTGAACGAGTTCGTCGTCGGCACCATGGATCACAAGCGTCTGGATCGTGATCTCGCCGTGACGATCCGCGAGTTTTGCCTGCTCGGAGAACACAGCCTTTCCGAAACGGGTTGTCGCCTTGGTTTCGACCAGTTCGTCAGCGAAGTACGCCTCCCCAACCGAGGCATCGCGCGACAGTTGGTCGCCTGTGATGCTCACTGAAATGCTCATCTTCGGAGCGATGGCACTGAAGATGGTGGCAGCAGCCTTCTTCACGTTGTCGATGCCGCGGGTCGCGGTCATCGCGGGGGCCGAGAGCACCGCAAGATTGGGATGAGGCTCGACATCATTGATCAGATAACCGGCACATTCGAGACCGCCGAGGGAATGACCGTAGAGGACCCACGGCCGACCACTCCTGGCAACAGTGCGCGCTGCCATCTCTGAGATGTCGTTGTAGAAGAGTGAGAAGTCCTCCACGTCGATCCGGTCTCCGCCGCTTCGGCCGTGGCCGCGCAGATCGTAGCTGTATACGTTGGCACCGTGCGCATTGAAGTACTCGGCCGGTCCGGCCCATCGGCCACTGTGTTCGCCGAGTCCGTGGACGATCAACATGTCGTACCGTGGACCGTCGATCATCCACGACCTGGTGAATATCTCTGTTCCGTCGCTTGCTGTGTATGTTCCGATGGCTTCGGTCATGCTGTTTCCTCCATGGCAAAGAGCGCTGCTCCGACGATACCTGCGTTGTTTCTCAGACGCGCCGGCTCAAGCGTGCATCGAGTGGACAGAAGTGGGGCGAACTCGTCGAATCGTTTTGAAATGCCTCCACCCATGATGATGCGGTCTGGGGAGAAGAGGAGTTCGATATAGGCGAGGAACTCATTGACCCGCTCTGCCCACCATTCGATTTGCATGCTTTCACGTTTGACAAGCCGTGCCGCCGCATATGTCTCAGCCTTGTCGCCGTGGAACTCCAGGTGTCCGAGTTCGGTGTTCGGAACCAGTTTGCCATCGTGGAGCAGCGCAGAGCCGATGCCTGTTCCGAAGGTCAGGAGGATGACAACTCCTGATGGGTCCCCATCGAAGCGGGCTTCTGCGAGGCCCGCGGCATCAGCGTCGTTGATAACGGAAACCGGCAGACCGAGTGCACGTGTGAAGTGTTCCCGTGCGTCGAATCCGATCCAGCCGTCGTCGATATTGGCTGCCGTGGCCACGACACCATTGAGCACAACACCGGGGACTGTGATCCCAACCGGACCTCTCCAATCGTGGTCTGCTACGAGCCTGGCGACTGCTTCAGCGACATTGCTCGGCGTAGAAGGATCTGGAGTCGTGATGCGAACACGACGTTCGGTGAGGCGACCGGCGACGACATCAACAGGAGCGCCCTTGATTCCGGATCCTCCGATGTCGATTCCCATTGCTTCGGCGATGCCCACGTCCGCTACCTCTCGATGAACGGAAGTGAGGAGAATTCGCCCTGTACAGCCTTGCGACGTATCTCAACGGTGACGGACTCATCAGGAGAAGGGGGTGGAGATACGTACGCCATGGCGATCCCGTGCCCGAGGGTGGGTGAGAAGTTGCCGGACGTTACGGTTCCGGACCCGGAATCGGTGGTCACCTGATAGCCCTCGCGCGGGATGGCGCGGCCCTCTGTGGAGAACGCGACGAGTTTGCGTTCGAGGTTGTCCTTTTGGGCAAGGAGCGATTCCTTGCCGACGAAGTCATGGCCCCAGGAGACAACCCAACCAAGGCCAGCCTCGAGTGGCGTTGTCTCCGCGTTCAGGTCGTGGCCCCACAATGGGTATCCCATTTCCAGTCGCAGCGTGTCCCTGGCGCCAAGTGCGCACTCCTTTGCGCCATTGGCAACGAGAGCATTCCAGAGAGACTCTGCCTCGCCTGCTTCGATGTAGATCTCTGCGCCCTTTTCGCCGGTGTACCCCGTCCCTGCGGCGGTCACGTCAATTCCACCGAAGGTGCCGGACGCAACCCGAAAACGCCCGGGCATGAATCCGATCGTTCGTTCGATGACGTCGGGCGCATTGGGACCCTGTACGGCGAGAAGCACCGAACCGGAACGGATCTGTCCGATCTCGACTGTCCCGGGAGCGGCCGATCTGAACCGATCGACGATGCCGTCGAAATTCGTACCGTTCGGCATCACCCAGTAATGCTCTTCTTCAAGCCTCCACACGATGATGTCGTCCTCGATGCCTCCCGCGTCGTTGAGAGCCATGGTGTACTGGGCGCGGCCCGGTTCCACCTTCGTGATGTCGTTGCATAGTTGGGACATCAACAGATCTGTCGAACCTTCACCCTCCACCGCGAATCGGCCAAGATGCGAAACATCGAAGATCCCTACGGCAGTGCGGACCGCTTCGTGCTCGGCAAGGACGCTGTCGTATTGGATGGGCATGGTCCAGCCACCGAAATCGGTGAACCTCGCGCCCGCGCGCTCATGGACGTTGTGCAGTGGTGACGTGGGCAATCTGACCTCCGATGCGTAGGAGCGAAGAGTAGCCCAATGGGGAACTGCTCTCCGCTCTCCGGCATCCGCCGTCCGCCAGAGACGCAGAGTCCGGAGTGTCCCGAGTGTGTCTGAGCTGGATTCCGAGCGGAAAGCGGAAAGCGGAAAGCGGAAAGCGGAAAGCGGAAAGCGGAAAGCGGTTATCCGTTGACTGCGATTCCCAGGTCGACGACCTCTGGTGGCCCTGGTATCCGCGTCGGTGTCGCCGTTCGGATCGAGGCATCTGGTACCTCAAGGCCGTACTTGACGAGGAGGTGAAGATAGTCCCGTTGGTAGAAGATCTTGCACCGAATCTGGGGGTGGGCCTCTCTCAACATGCGCACCTTCCGGTTCTTCTTCGTGACGAGTTTCTGGTTCATCGTTGTGATCTCGATGTACACCTCGTCATCGGGTAGGTAGAAGTCCGGCCGGAAGAAGGACACAGGTTCACCATCGTCGCCCCAGTCAATGGCGAACGCTATCGGTTCGTACTCCCAGTCAATGGCGTAGAAATCCAGGAGTCGTGCGAACTCTCTCTCGGAGTTGTGTGCGAACTCCGTGTGGTCTGCCCGATCAGGGCCGAAGAGATCGTCGACAGTCAGTGGCCCGACACCTCAGCGATGCGCGGATCAGCCGATGTGAGTCCGTACTGGTCTGGGAAGAGTTTGTAGATCTCACCCTGGACCTCGTCGTGTACTGGCCGCACAGCGATTCCGAACACGCCCTGCCCCTTTGCGAGGAGGTCGATGACCTCTTCGGGGCTGGTTGCAGCGTAGATCGTTGTGCCATCGCTCAGGAGGGTGATGTCGCGCTCGCGCCAATCCTCCCCGACCTCGAGTTCGAGTTGTTCGAATGCAGACCGGATCTTGTGAAGGCTTGTCCCAGCATCCTTGAGACGTTTGACCACACGCAGCGTGACGATG
>Ga0164313_10006282_pt1 | contig 10488 bp, 10 predicted proteins | sample GuaBasSedimGuay4_FD_113735 | JGI IMG/M metagenome (GOLD analysis project Ga0164313, IMG submission 113735) | Subseafloor sediment microbial communities from Guaymas Basin, Gulf of California, Mexico - Guay4, Core 4569-4, 0-3 cm | ecosystem: Environmental > Aquatic > Marine > Hydrothermal vents...
ACTTCCGGTGTGGAGCCCTTGCCTTTTATCTCGTTTTTAAAGGCATGCATGTAGTGGAAAGTCACTTCGCTTTGCTTGTCTATTGCCCAGGTCGCCCCCAGCGTGGCATGGTCTTCTACCGTTGCCGGTGCAAGAATGTTAAGCAACGTATCCTTTCTGCCCATCGGCGCGTCGCCATGATTATAGCCGGCGCGTATTGTCCATTTCGGGTTGAATTGATAAGACAGTCCAAGCTTGTAAACCGTGATGTCATCCCAGCCAAACCCGGCGCCGCTGGAGCTGCCCATTGGATTCCATTGGGAATTGGTGGTTGGGCCACCATTTCCCATGGCATCAATATCACTGAAGTTGATTTGTACAACATCCAGGGCAACCGTAAATTTCGGCGTAAATGCAATCGCAATACCGGCACCGTAGGTTTCAGGGACATCAAGAGACCCACCTTCGGCAAGCAGGCCCTTGTAATCGTCAAAATCACTCATCCAGGTACGTGACTGATAGGTGGCCCCCAGGGAGAGCCATTTGTTCATTTGTCCCAGCCAGCCCACACGCAATCCTGCCCCGTAGGAATAATCGGTGCCATTATTCGTGACCTTGCCAGGGTGTTTGGAAGTAAGTGCAGAATCGAAGGCCTGAATGCCTCTTACCTTCAGGGACTGCGCCACGAGGTTAATACCGATACCAAAACTGTGATTATCATTCAGTTTCCAGGCAAGTGTGGGGACGATGAACATCTGCATTAAATTCATGCTGGTTCTTCTCGGGGCCTCGGCACCATTAAACATTGGAATGCCGTGATCGTAGTTGGTGTTCATCCCCCCGTTGCCAAATACGGAGACCCCCAGCGACATATGCTCATTAACAAGCTTGTTGTACCCAAACTCCGGTATAAGAAATAACTTTGTGTCGTTACCGTCGAACTTGCCGTTCATGCCCTCAAATATGCTGCCCTCATGTTCTGCATCGCGTACCGGGCGAAACAGTGTCAAGCCCACATCCAGTCGACTACCCACCCGAGCCATGCCTGCCGGATTAATGCCTGCAGCCAGTGAGTCCTGCGGGAAAGCAATACCGGCACCGCCCATCCCCTGTGCCTTTTGCCCTACACCATGACTAAAGGAGCCGTTGGTAGCCCACGCAGACGATATGACAAGACATGACAACACACCTGCGACCAGCAGTTTTATTGATCTCATGATTAATCCCCCCGGATTATTGTTAATTAATTAGCAGCAGAAAGTCTGTGGAAAAAACCATCGGCAGTCAGAGGATAGTCAGCACAGGAGAAAAAGGACAGCCATTTTTACTGGAATCCGGGATTATGGTCGGCCATGCGACCCGGATTTGGCCCTGATTGTGAGACAATGGCACCGACTTCACTGGCACCTGCGAGGCGATCAATATCATGAAGAAACTTAAAAACGAGGCACAGTTGCTCAAGGAAGCCATCCGTGCCGGTGTTGAATACGGTGAAAAGCGTGGTGTGGTGAAGTTCGAGGCCACGGATACGCACAATGATAAAATCGAATACATCTACAAGCTGCTGGTCCATGACAAGGTCATCCAGCCTCTCGCACAGGGCCAGCAGAGCCAGCCGAACATGCGGCACAAGCTGGCACTGTGGATGTCGCGTCAGTTACCCGCCGATCATCCCCTGCTGAAATAAGCGGGCACCCGGGAGGACGGATTCCAACGCTGGCAATAACAATATAATGTTACGCGGCTGTTACCTTTTTACATGCCGCATCAGGCGCGTCTTGCGCTTGATCTGACGCCCCGTCAGCTTGTTCTTGCGCCCCTTGTAGGGATTGGTACCGGTTTTGAACTCAATCCGGATCGGCGTACCGGACAGCTTCATTGCTGCACGAAAGGCATTCTCAAGGTAACGTTTATAGGTGGCGGGTACGCGTTCAGTCTGGTTTCCGTGGATAACGACCAGTGGCGGGTTGCGACCGCCCTGGTGGGCATAGCGCAGCTTGATGCGACGACCACGCACCAGTGGTGGCTGATGCTCCTGTACAATTTTTTCCAGGATTGCGGTCAATGCCGGGGTTGGCAGTTCCCGCATGGCAGAGGCATAGGCCTTTTCAATCTCCGGAAACAAATCACCCACACCCGAGCCGTGCAAGGCAGAAATAAAACAGGTCGTGGCGAAACCCAGAAATGGCAGCCGCCGGTTCAGCTGCTCAACAATCATGTTGCGCTCATAGGCATCCAGGCCGTCCCACTTGTTTACGGCAAGGATCAGCGCCCGCCCTTTCTCGGCAATATAGCCGGCAAGACTGGCATCCTGCTCGCTGATCTCCAGTTGTGCATCCAGCACCAGGACAACCACGTGTGCAGCATCAATCGCCTGCAGTGTCTTGATGACGCTGAATTTCTCGATCGCCTCGCTGACGCGTGCCCGACGCCTGACACCGGCAGTATCAATCAGGGTATAGGCCGTGCCATCACGTTCAAACGGAATAAAAATACTGTCACGGGTGGTGCCCGGCAAATCAAATGCCAGCACCCGTTCTTCACCCAGCATACGATTGATCAGGGTGGACTTGCCAACATTCGGGCGCCCCACCACGGCAACCCGGATACGGTCATCACCCGCTGCTGCCGGGGGCACTTCCGGGGATGCCGGCAACAGTGCCGTGGCAGCCGTCATCAGCGCGGTGACACCACGACCATGTGCAGCAGCAATCGGTTGCGGCTCCCCCATGCCCAGGGCGAAAAATTCTGCCATGGCGATACCGGCATCGACACCATCGGTCTTGTTGACCACCAGCAACTGTGATTTGCCGGTACGTCGCAAGGCAGTTGCGACAAGCTCGTCGCCGGCGGTCAGTCCGTCGCGGCCATCGACCATAAAAAGCACCAGGTCTGCCTCTTCGACGGCCTGCCAGGACTGCTGTGCCATCAGGCCATCAAGATCATCCGTGTCACCGGTCAGCCCGCCGGTATCAATAACAATAAACGGGCGTTCTCCAATCTTGCCATCACCATACTTGCGATCCCGGGTCAGGCCCGGGGTATCGGCAACCAGCGCATCACGGGACCGGGTCAGGCGATTAAACAGCGTTGATTTTCCGACGTTGGGACGTCCAACAAGTGCGATAACCGGTAACATGGGCGTATTTTAAGGGTCGGGGAAGGCGTTTAGTAAAACAACCGGGGAACTGTCCGGCATCACTGCCCGCTTATTCTTCCGGCAAGACAAAGGCCGCCAGCTTGCCGGAATTACCATATACATAAAGAACCTCATTTCTGGTCAACAGCCTTGAACTGATGCCCTTGCTGTCAACCTTCACACGTCCCGCAATATGCCCGTCGTAACGTGACAGCAGATGAACGTAGCCCTCGGCATCACCAACAGCAATATAATCTCCAAACGGTTCCGGCGCCGTCAGCCCCCGGTTATCCAGGGTTTCCACCATCCACTCGGAGGCACCGGTACTGCGTGACAGGGCCCATACATGACTCTGATCGTCAGTTACGTAAACCTGTGAAAAATCCACGCCCAGACCAACATTTGATGACATGTCCCGTGTCCAGCCCGGATTACCGTTTTGTATGTCAATCACGGCAACTCGCCCCTGGTAGGTGGTAACGTACACCGCACCGCCGACGATGATCGGATCACCATCAATATCCACCATACGGTCAATTTCCGAACTGCCCTGCGGAATGGCGATGCTTGTTTCCCATACATCAAAACCCTTTTCTGCACTTAACGCAGCCAGCTTGCCATTGGCATAGCCGACAACGACCAGTCCGTGCTGTACTGCCGGTGTACTGGTACCTCGCAGCGTCAGCACCGGTATAGAGCGGTCATGCACCCATATCTCATGACCATCCTCAGCATCCAGTGCGGCCACGTTGCCATCGACTGTTTGCACTATCACCTTGTCCAGATCAATTTGCGGGACCGACAGAATCTCACTGCTGACCTCGGACAGCCACAATTGTGTCCCGTCGTCGGCGCTCAGTGCCAGCACCTCTGCATCACTGGTACCCACCAGCACGACCCCTTCACCGGCACCCGGGCCTGCCGATATCGCCATCTCTGTTTTTACCGACCAGTTTTCCTTGCCGGTTTCGGCATCAAAGGCGGCTACCCGTCCCTTGCGGTTCGCAACAAACACCTGTGAATCGTCAACGGCCGGGACCAGGTTGATAAACTGCTCGTCATCGCCCACACCAACGTTGGCACTCCACAGCTTTTTCAGCGGCACCGGGTCTTCAATCTCAACCAGTGGCGCGGGTGGCTCGGTATTGTCTTCACCACCAAAAATACTTCTGGACCAGTCGCCCATTGTAGAACAGCCGGTCAGTAAACCGGTCAGCAACCCAGGCAGCAATAAAGTTGCAACCGCCTGCTTCACTCCTGCAGCGCTCCTGCATCAGCAGACGCCACTTGTGTACTCCGGTATTTCAGTTCCAGCAGGTGTCGCCCCGGGGATGCGGCTGCAGTCGCCGCCAGCGCTTCCCGGTAGGCCTGGTTTGCGGCTGTCAGATTCCCGCGGGCAACAAAAACATCGCCCCTGGCCTCGGTATACAGTGGCGCAAAGGCGTCGCCCTTAACCCCCTGGTTCAGCAACGTTTCAGCGCCCTCAAAGTTTTCCATTGCAATCAGGACACGGGCAAGCCGCAGACGTGCCGTGTCCTGCATGATGTCCGACTTGCCGTTCTCCACCACCCATTCCAGCTGTGCCTGCGCAGCCTCCAGTTCGCCGGCTTCAATCCTGACCTTGGCAAGCGCCAGTGACGCGAGCGCGGCATAGGGTGTATCGCCGTAGTCCGCGACCAGCACACCGGCCTTCTGGCTCACCGCCATGGCATCACCGCCTGCCATGGAGTTCATCAGTACCGTGTACAGGTTCGATGCAGTCTGTGCATTCCTTTCCTGCCAGGAAAACCACGCCTTGCCACCAAACAGGACGGCCAGGCCCAGTACGACACCGGTAATGATTGACCCGCCATTCTCGCCCCACCACTTCTTGATTTGCTCAAGCTTTTCGTCATCTGTCAAATTCGCGTCCATCAATCACTCCAGTTACAAATATTCAAAAAATAACTACTTATTCACCATCAATCCAGGTCCAGCAACTCGCCCAGTCGAGCCGGCACATCCTGCCGGGATACAATTTCCTGGTCGCGCTTGCTGCGGAGTGGTTTCAGCAACAGGGTGCCCTGTGCGGCTTCATCATCCCCCATCACCAGCGCATACTCTGCCCCGCTCTTGTCAGCCCGTTTGAACTGGCTCTTGAAACTGCCATTGCCGCAGTTGCTCTGCAACCGCAACCCGGGGAGCGCAGTACGCAAGGCTTCTGCAAAGACCATACCTTCCTGCACGCCGCGGTCACCGTTCAGGACAAGGTACACATGGGGCAAACTTGCCGGCAACGTGGCGCCATTCGCCTCCAGCAGTGCCAGCAGGCGTTCCAGGCCCAGTGCAAAGCCGAATGCCGGTGCCGGTTTCCCGCCGAGATATTCTACCAGTCCGTCATAACGCCCACCGGCACATATCGTTCCCTGCGCCCCAAGCTGGTCTGTAACCCATTCAAAGACTGTTTTCGAATAGTAATCCAGCCCGCGCACCAGACGCGGATTGACTTCGTAGGCCAGTCCGGCCCCGTCCAGCAGGGCGCACAAAGCCGAGAAATGTGTCCTGGACTCTTCATCCAGATAGTCCGGCAGCCTGGGCGCATCCGCAATCAGGGACTGCATTTCAGGATTCTTGCTATCCAGGATGCGCAGGGGATTACCCTCCAGGCGCCGCCGGCTGTCAGCATCCAGGGCGGTTTCATGCTTGCGCAACCAGCTCACCAGCGCCGTGCGGTAAGCGGCCCGCGCCGCCGGTGTGCCCAGGGAATTAATCTGCAGTACCGCGCCATGCAGGCCCAGCCGGTCCCACATACGGGCCGTCATAAAAATCATTTCGGCATCGATATCCGGCCCGGCCATGCCAAATGCCTCGACACCGATCTGGTGGAACTGCCGGTAGCGGCCTTTTTGCGGGCGCTCGTGGCGGAACATCGGTCCGGCATACCACAGTCGTTGCACCTGATTGTGGAGCAAGCCGTGTTCCATGCAGGCACGTACACAACTTGCCGTGCCCTCGGGGCGTAGCGTCAGGCTGTCGCCGTTGCGGTCGTCGAAGGTATACATCTCCTTCTCGACAATATCGGTCACTTCGCCGATCGAGCGCTTGAACAGCTCGGTCTTCTCCAGCAGGGGCAGGCGAATTTCACGGTAACCATAGGCGTGCACAACATCACGCAGCGTATCTTCAAGATACTGCCAGCCGGATGACTCCCCGGGGAGTATGTCGTTCATGCCTCGAACGGCCTGTAGGGTCTTGGCCATGTTTTACACGCGTATTATTTTAAAGATGCAAGTTAAACTGCCTGGCTGCCGTTACGCGGATAGTCCGCAGCTGCCAGATTGTCTTTCTGTTATCTGTTTAATGATCCGTTTCCTGTGGCAGCACCAGCTGGTTTGACTGCGGCAACTCCAGGTGGCCCGATGCCGACTCCTCTGCTGACTGTCCTCGCGATGCAATGAGGCGTTCAACAAAAGGATAGGCCAGCCACAGCATGATTACTGCCAGCAGCAGCAGGATAATGTTGCGCAGCAACCTGGCTGAGGGCAGCCGGACAAAGGATTTTTTCCGCTTGATAGCCACCACTGTCAGTGGCGGCAGCTCACCCGTACTATCCGCATAGTCACTGACCAGTTCTTCTTCCGGCAGTCCTGTCAGGCGTGCATATCTGCGCAGATAGCCCTTTACGAAGATTGCTGCCGGCAAGGCGTCCTTGTCATCCTGTTCGATTGCCTCAACCATTCGGACGTCAAGCTTCAGTTCATCCGCCACGGTTTTAAGAGACAGCTCACGTTCTTTTCTGGCCGCAGACAGCCGGGCTCCTGGCGACATCCGGCCATTATCCGTCACGCCATCACTGGCATCATCTTCCCGGACGGTGCTCACTTTCCCACTCCAGTAACATTATCGCCTGCTCACTCTTCGGAAAATTCTTCTTCAGCAGGATCGCATACCGGCCCGAGGCAGCAGGATCGCTTAGTGCAAACTCGGTCTGGACTGCAAGCCACAGGCTCGCGGGATTATGCTCCGCAACCTGCTGGAAACGCTCCAGGTAGGCCCTGGCGCTCAGAAACTGACCCGTCTCAAACTTGACAATAGCCATCTGCAACAGGGCCGGTGCAAACTCCGGATCCACCTGCAAGGCCTGGCGGAAATACTGCTCTGCCTGTGCGGCATCCGGAACTCGCTTGGCACACAGGCCGGCGTTGGTAAGCGGCACCTGGGTTGATGCATAGAAGGGACTTTTTGCAGCCTTCATAAATTCTTTATTGGCTTCCTGGTAACGTTCCTGGAAGCACAGAAACTGACCATAGTTATTCTGCTCCCTGGCGTTATCCGGGTTGAGACGAATCGCCTTCTTGTAATGCTGTTCTGCAAGTGTGGCTTCACCCACTTTTTCATACAGAACGGCGATCGCACCATGCGCCTGGGGGAGATCAGGGTCCAGCTCCAGTGCCTTCTCCAGCTTGGTCCGTGACATTTCATAGTCGCCCCGGCGGAAATACTCGATACCCAGCTCGGTATACGCCATGGCGCCCCGGGTTGCAGCCTCTTTTTCACGTTGCCGCTCCGCAGAGGATGTACAGGCCGCCAGCATGACGACTGCAACAACACATACAAGGAGTTTTCCTGGTTTCACTGTCTCACCATCCGGTTGTGCAACTGGCCACGTTCCCGCCGCCGGGTCCGGTCCATGAATTCCCCGGCAAGCTGACCACAGGCCGCATCGATATCATCGCCGCGGGTACGCCGGGTAATGGTAACAATTCCGGCACGGTTCAGGATTTCGAAAAAACGCTGGATACGATTACCGGAACTGCGTTGATAGCGGGTTTCCGGAAACGGATTAAACGGTATCAGGTTTACCTTCGCCGGCACCCCTTCCAGGCAGCGGGCAAGCTGACGCGCATGGGCATCCGAATCATTGATGCCTGCCAGCATGACGTACTCAAAGGTGACACGGCGCCGCCCCTCACCTACGTATTCCTTGCAGGCTGCCAGCAACTCAGCGATCGGGTACTTCCTGTTCAAGGGCACCAGCTGGTCACGCAGCAGATCATCCGGCGCATGCAGAGACACGGCCAGGCTGACATCACAATCTTCCCGCAACTGCCGCAATGCCGGTACCACACCGGCGGTACTCAGGGTAATGCGGCGTTTGGAAAGTCCGAAACCATAGTCATCCAGCATAATGCCCATGGCACGCACCACGTTGTCGTAGTTCAGCAGCGGTTCACCCATGCCCATCATGACCACATTCGATATTCTGCGTTCGCCATCCGCCGTCTGACCAAGCGCCATTGCCGCCACCAGTACTTGCGAGATGATTTCACCGGTGGTGAGATTGCGGTTAAAGCCCTGTTGCGCAGTGGAACAAAAGCTGCAATTCAGCATGCACCCCACTTGCGAGGAGACACACAGGGTGCCACGGTCTGCCTCCGGAATAAACACGGCCTCGATGCAGTTACCGTCCGTCATCTCCAGCAGCCATTTGCGCGAGCCGTCTGCCGACAGACTGTCAGAGGCCACCGTTGGCAGGTCGATGCAGGCGCGTTGCTGCAGCTCGGCACGCAAACGCTTGCTGATGTTGGTCATGGCCTCAAAATCCGTCACCCCCTGACCATAGATCCACTTCATCACCTGGGTTGCACGAAAGGATTTTTCACCCTGTTCGGCAAAAAAACCCGTCAGACCCGCACGGTCCAGGTCAAGCAGATTGGTGGTGGCGGTAGTGGTCATGAGCTGACTGAAATGACTAGCGGGTACGTGGACAGAGGCCGTCTTCGCCAAAGAAGAATTTGATTTCCTCGGCGGCTGTCTCCGGCGCATCCGAACCATGCACGGCATTCTCATCGACGGTGGTCGCGAAATCTGCACGGATGGTGCCGGCATCAGCCTCGGCCGGATTGGTGGCGCCCATCAATTCACGGTTCTTGCTAATGGCATTTTCACCCTCAAGTACCTGCACCACCACCGGGCCGGAGATCATGAAGCTGACCAGATCGTTATAAAAAGGTCGTTCCCTGTGCACGGCATAGAAACCCTCTGCCTGCTCCTTGCTGAGATGCAGCATCTTCGAGGCAACAATCTGCAGGCCGTTCTTCTCAAAACGGCTCACGATCTCGCCGATGACATTCTTGGCAACAGCATCAGGTTTGATAATGGAAAAGGTTTGTTCAATGGCCATGCAGGACTCCGTATAAATGCTCAAAAGAAACCCGCCAGAAAACGGGAGCTTAGTGAATGATTGCAATCGGGTAGTTTAAGCGGAAGGCAGCCAGCAGGCAATCAGGAAAACACCCGCTTGGCCGTCTCGCCAATCAGTGCCGGATTGCGCACCACGTGGACACCCAGTTCTTCCATCAGGTCCATTTTGGCGTTGGCGGTATCCGACTCACCCGAGATAATCGCCCCGGCATGGCCCATGCGCCGTCCCGGCGGTGCCGACACACCGGCAACGAAGCCGACCACCGGCTTGCTCATGTTCTCTTTGGCCCAGCGGGCCGCCTCAACTTCCTGCGGACCACCGATCTCGCCGATCATGATAACGGCTTCGGTCTCCGGGTCGTCCTCGAAGGCTCGCAGCACGGTGACAAAATCAGTGCCATTGACAGGGTCGCCACCAATACCCACCGAGGTGGTCTGTCCCATGCCCAGTTCGGACATCTGCTGTACGGCCTCATAGTTCAGGGTGCCGGAACGCGACACCACACCGATACGGCCGGGGCTATAGATATGCGAGGGCATAATGCCAACCTTGCAGGCATTCGGGGTGATGATACCCGGCGTATTCGGGCCGATAATAATGGCATGCTTGTCTGCGGCATAACGCTTGACCTTGACCATGTCCTGCACCGGAATACCGTCGGCAATCACAACAACCACACCGATACCGGCCTCCAGCGCTTCCATAATGGCATCGGCTGCAAACGGTGGCGGCACAAAAATACCGCTGACATCGGCACCGGTTTCTGCCACCGCCTGATGCACGGTATCGAAAACCGGCAGCCCGAGATGCTCCTGACCACCCTTGCCCGGTGTCACACCGCCAACCACCGTAGTGCCATTCTGCATGGACTCTTCGGCATGAAAGGTGGCGTGCTGACCGGTAAAGCCCTGAATAATGACCCGTGATTCCTTATGAACAAATACACTCATGCGGATGCCTCCAGTGTCGCCATTACCTTCGTGGCGGCATCATCAAGATTGTCCGCCATAATAAACGGGAAACCTGATGCATCCAGAATGGGGCCGCCCTTTTCAACATTGGTACCCGCCAGGCGCACAATTATCGGTACATTGATGTCCTGATCACGCATGGCCTGGACCAGACCCTCGGCAATCCAGTCACACCGGTTTATGCCGGCAAAGATATTTACCAGGATAATTTTTAC
>Ga0164313_10006284_pt1 | contig 10486 bp, 12 predicted proteins | sample GuaBasSedimGuay4_FD_113735 | JGI IMG/M metagenome (GOLD analysis project Ga0164313, IMG submission 113735) | Subseafloor sediment microbial communities from Guaymas Basin, Gulf of California, Mexico - Guay4, Core 4569-4, 0-3 cm | ecosystem: Environmental > Aquatic > Marine > Hydrothermal vents...
GATTATAGTGCCGATGCTGTAAGAGCAGGAATGATGTTATTGAGTTCTGGAGCTGGCAACGATTTACTTTTTGACGAAACTAAATTACAACAAGGAAAAGCCTTTAGTAATAAAATTATTAATGCCTATCGTTTGGTAAGCGGTTGGGAAGTAAGTGACACCATTGAACAACCTGAATCCAGCAAAATTGCATTAGAGTGGTTCGAGTCAAAATTTCAAAGTGTTTTTGCCGAAATGGAAGATCATTTTTCTAAGTATCGTCTTTCAGATGCATTGATGACCGTATATAAACTCATTTGGGATGATTTCTGTTCGTGGTTATTAGAAATGGTAAAACCAGGCTATCAACAACCCATCGACAGAAAAACATTCGATGCTATTATTGAAGCTTTCGAAAATAATTTAAAATTATTGCATCCGTTTATGCCGTTTATAACAGAAGAGTTATGGCATCAATTTTCGGAAAGAAGTACGGAAGAAGCATTAATTGTTTCTAGTTACCCTTTGGTTAAACCTATAAACACTAAAATTTTAAAAGATTTTGAAATAGCTTCTGAAGTGATTTCAGGAATAAGAACTATTCGGAAAGAGAAAAATATTTCGTTTAAAGAAACCATTAATTTATCAGTGATCAATAATATTAATGCTTCAACTTCATTTGATTCGGTAATTAAAAAAATGGGAAATATTGAGGAGTTGAATTATATTTCAGAAAAAATGGATGGTGCTTTAACGTATCGTGTAAAATCTAACGAATATTTTATTCCAATGGAGGGAGCAATTAATGTAGAGGATGAAATTGCAAAGCTTACCGAAGAATTAAAATACACAGAAGGCTTTTTAAGAAGTGTACAAGGAAAACTTAAAAATGAACGTTTTGTAAACAATGCTCCAGAAAAAGTAATTATGATGGAGCGTCAAAAAGAAGCAGATGCCTTAGCTAAAATTGAAACTTTAAAGAGTAGTCTTAATGGACTTAAATAACTTAATTTCACACAGAACTCTCAGAAATACACAGATAAAAACTATGATGGTTTTTTAAAACCCTCTGTGATAGTCTGTGAAATCTGTGTGAGGTTTATAACTTTACGCCAAAAGCCAAATCGCCAGCATCGCCTAATCCAGGGACAATGTACCCTTTGTTGTTTAGTTTATCGTCAATAGCAGCAATCCAAAGATGTGTGTTTTCGGGAAAATGATTTTTAACATATTCAATTCCTTCCGTAGAGGCAATTACAGATACTAAATGAATTTCGCCAATGTTTCGTTGTTTTTTTATGGCTTCGTAAACGGCAACCAACGACTGACCCGAAGCTAACATAGGATCTGCCAATAGTAAGGTTTTGTTATTAAAGTCTGGAGCAGCAAAATATTCAACTACAATTTCAAAATCAGTATCGTTGTTTGGATGATGACGGTAGGCAGAAATAAAAGCACTTTCGGCATCATCAAAATAATTTAATAATCCTTGATGTAAGGGCAATCCAGCTCTTAAAATGGAGCATAACACAATTTTATTAGTAGGAAGCTCCACACTTTTTGTTCCTAAACAAGTATTTATTTCTGTAGAAGAATAACTTAATTGTTTACTCAATTCATAACCTAAAATCTCTCCAATACGCGAAATATTTTTTCTAAAACGGAGGGAATCTTGTTGTACGTTTACATCTCTAATTTCTGCAATAAATTTGTTAAGAATGGAGTTTTCTTTTTCTATGTGGTGTATAATCATATTTTCTTATTTCCTATACAAAAAATAATGCTCGGCACATTCTATATATTGCTCTTTAGCTTCATCTGGAGTTAGATCTTGTGCTTGAAAAAGCGCATTGGTTTTAAAGGCATTGATGAGTGGAGTTCTGCTGCTAGGTATTTCTTGGTCGTTGGTGGCAACTTTATAAAAAGAATAAAGGCGTAACAATAAGTCTGCAGGAAAGGGCTCCTTATGAGCATTGATGCTCTTTACAGTTTTTTTAAAGATGATATCTAACTCTTCTGAAGTCATTGTTGTGCTAAGATAGTTATTCCTCCTGTTACTTTTTGGTTTAGAGAAACATTTACTTTAGTTCCTAAAGGTAAAAAAATATCTACTCTTGACCCAAATTTTATAAATCCACTATCTGAAGCTTGCACTACTTCTTGTCCTTCTTCAGCATAATTTACAATCCGTTTTGCCACTGCTCCAGCTATCTGTCTGTGTAATACATCTCCAAAAACAGGGTTGTTTACAACCACGGTAGTTCTTTCGTTTTCTTCAGAAGACTTAGGATGCCAAGCCACTAAAAACTTTCCGGGATGGTATTTGCTAAAAGCTACTTTACCACCAACGGGATAACGTGTAACGTGTACATTTAGGGGTGACATAAAAACGGATACCTGAAGGCGTTGGTCTTTAAAATATTCCTTTTCAAAAACTTCTTCAATCACAACAACTTTTCCATCAACAGGAGATAAAATATGATGATTATCTAATGTAAATTTTCGTTCTGGATTTCTAAAAAATTGTAAAATAAGAATGAAAAACACCATTATGATAAGGATAACCCCTTTTTCAATCATTTCGTTTCCAATTAAAAAATGTGCAGTCAAACTTAAGATAGCACAGATTAGAAATGCAATGGTTATTATTTTAAATCCTTCTTTATGAAACATAATCAATTATTACTAAAAACGTGTAAATAAAAGGGCTGGCGTAAATAATACTATCGAGTCTGTCATATAATCCCCCATGTCCTGGCATTAATTTTCCACTATCTTTTACTCCTGCTTTTCTTTTAAATTTAGATTGTATTAAATCTCCTATGGTACCTAGAATAGAAACAATAATAGCTAAAAACAACCAGATATAAATATTGTATAGATTGGTGATTTTAAAAACGATTACACTTGCAATAATTGCTCCTGCCAATCCGCCAAATAACCCTTCTACTGTTTTCTTTGGTGAAATACTTTCCATTAATTTTCTCTTTCCGAAATTTTTTCCAACCAAATACGCAAAGGTGTCGTTAGACCATACCAAAACAAAAATACTGAATAATATGGCTGGGTTAAATGTATTATCCGCACCTATAGAAGGAATCAATGATAAAAAAACAAATCCACTAATTATGTAAAAAATGATGCAAAAATAACGTCTCTTTTTAAAAAGAGAAAGCTTATTTAAAATAAGAACATCTCGCAATAAAAAGAGATTTACTAGAATGGAGGCAACTAATAAAATATTAACCGATGTTGGGTTAATTTCCCGATAACTTAAAAAATAAAAAGCAATGGCGAGTAGCAGATATGCAATTACACCTTTTAAGGAAACTAGCCTTAAAAATTCGTTTAATGTAAAAAGGGCAAGTATAAAAAGCAGGCCTATAAACCATTCGCGAGATAAAAAGAGGAATATAACTATTAAGGAAATATATAGAACTCCTGATAAAAACCGAATGGCAACGTCTTTCATAAATTATAAGTCTTCCAGTAGTAGCAAATATAAGTTTTTTGTGCTACTTCCATAACTCATAAAGTCCTTTTCTTTATCGGTCTCAAAATCTTGAATAGTGGTAATGTTACTTGGAATTAAGTTTTTGCTTTGATTTTTTATTTTCCGCATTCCTTCACTTATGGTGTCTGTTAACTGACTTGTAGTGGCAAAGACTATAAATTTTGAAGGAAGTTCATTTAACTTCTTTTCTTTTATCTGATTAGAAGAGAATAATACAGAGCCATTGTTTGCAATTAACGATTCACAAGTTGTTAAGAAAAAGTCTTCACTTTTTGCGTTATCTGTATTAAATTTTGCATTATTAAACCGTGAAGCCAGTCTGTTATTAATGCAATAAATATCGGACTCATTTAAATTGTTTTCATCTAAGATGCTATTAAAAGCATCCATAATTTCATCCATATTTAAGCAATACAGGAATTTTCCACCGTTTTTATTGAAATTATAAGTAAACTTTTCATCGGTAGGAGCTTTTTCATTTGGGAAATAGCTACTTTGGTCAGATTGATCTAATTTAATAGTTGACTTCCCTTTTTTACCAAAAAGTTTTTTTAGTAAGCTCATAAGCTATTCATTATGGAGTTGTAGGTTAACTTCAAGTCCAAATATATAAAATCTATATTAAATAAGAGATTTCTTACTCTTATCTTTTGTTAATTTAAAAACTTCAAAAAAAATTAAGAGTCACTTATTTCTTCCTCTTGGTCTTTTTTAGTTTCTTCAACTGATTTCTCTACAGTATCTTTTTCTTTTTTAGAAACTTCTTCTTCAACTTCCTCTTTCTGAAAAGGTCTTTTTCCAAATATTTTTTCAAGATTATCTCTAAAGATCACTTCTTTTTCTAATAAAACATTAGCCAATTCAGTAAGTTTTTCTTTATTTTCTTCTAAAATATTAATTGCTCTTTGGTATTGAGTTTCAATTAATATAGAAATTTCTTTATCTATTAATTCGGCTGTTTTTTCACTATAAGGTTTGGTGAAACCATATTCGTTTTGCCCCGAAGAATCATAATAAGTTAAGTTTCCTATTTTATCATTCAGTCCATAAATGGTTACCATAGCACGTGCTTGTTTAGTAACTTTCTCCAAATCGTTTAAGGCACCAGTAGAAATTTCATTAAAAATCACTTTTTCAGCGGCACGACCTCCAAGGGTTGCACACATCTCGTCTAACATCTGGTCTGGTTTTACCAATTGACGTTCTTCTGGTAAATACCAAGCAGCACCTAATGATTTCCCTCTAGGAACGATAGTAACTTTTACTAACGGAGCTGCATGTTCTAACATCCAACTAACCGTAGCGTGACCTGCTTCGTGAAATGCAACAGATTTTTTCTCGTCTGGAGAAATAATTTTATTTTTCTTTTCTAGACCACCAACAATTCTATCTACCGCATCTAAAAAGTCTTGTTTCTCTACTTGTTTCTTTTCATTTCTGGCAGCAATTAGAGCAGCTTCATTACAAACATTGGCAATATCTGCCCCTGAGAATCCAGGAGTTTGTTTAGATAAGAAATCGGTATCTAATTTTTCATCAATTTTTAAAGGACGAAGGTGAACTTCAAAAATTTCTTTTCGTTCTCTAATGTCTGGCAAATCAATATAAATTTGTCTATCAAATCGTCCAGCTCTCATTAATGCTTTATCTAACACATCTGCACGGTTAGTAGCAGCTAAAACAATTACATTTGAGTTTGAGCCAAAACCATCCATTTCTGTTAATAATTGATTTAGGGTATTTTCCCGCTCGTCATTAGAACCAGACATATTGTTTTTACCTCTAGCACGACCAATGGCATCTATTTCATCTATAAAAATAATAGAAGGAGCTTTTTCTTTGGCTTGCTTAAATAAATCTCTTACACGAGATGCACCTACACCTACAAACATCTCAACAAAGTCAGATCCCGAAAGTGAAAAGAAAGGTACGTGTGCCTCTCCAGCAACTGCTTTTGCTAATAATGTTTTACCAGTACCAGGAAGTCCTACCAGGATAGCACCCTTTGGTATTTTCCCTCCTAAGGCAGTATATTTTTCAGGTTTTTTAAGGAAATCTACAATTTCTTGTACTTCTTCTTTTGCACCTTCTAAACCTGCAACATCTTTAAATGTGGTTTTTACATCGGTATTTTGATCAAATAATTTTGCTTTAGATTTTCCAATATTAAAAATCTGACCACCAGCTCCGCCGCCAGCTCCACCAGACATTCTTCTCATAATAAATATCCAAATACCAATAATAACAACAAATGGAAGTAATGAAATTAATATTTCACCCATCATATTGCTATCAGTACTATAACCAAAACCTGTATTAAGATTATTATCAGATTTTATTTTATTGAAATTATTTTCAAAGTTTTGAAGATCTCCAATTTCAAATTGATAGTTAGCCTCACCAGCAGTAGCAGGAATTATTGAGTTTCCTTTTTTCTTAGCATGGGTTTCTTTGGTTTGTGCTTCAGTGGTGAGATAAACCTTTACCATTTTTCGGTTAACAATATCTATTTTTTCAACTTCACCACTTCGTAAGTAATTTTCGAATTCGGTTTGTGTAATTTTCTTAGGTTGTGACCAACCTCCTCCGCCAGAAATCATTAATCCTAAAAAGACTAAGATGATAGCGCCGAATATCCAATTTTGATTGAATTTCGGCTTTTTAAGTTCTGGTTTTTTATTATCGTCTGCCATTAGGCTTTTTCTTTTTTAAGGTTAGTTGATTCTATTTTGACAGATTTTGCATCGCCCCACAATCCTTCAATATCATAAAACTCGCGTATGTGTTTCTGAAAAACATGTATCACCACGTGTACATAATCCAATAATACCCATTCAGCATTATTACTTCCTTCTACGTGCCAAGGTTTTTCTTTTAGGGATTTACTAACTGTTTTCTGAATAGAATTCACAATCGCATTTACCTGTGTGTTTGAGGTACCGTTGCAAATTATAAAGTAATCACAAACCGTATTTTCAATTTCTCTAAGATCTAAAATTTCAATATCCTGACCTTTAACTTCTTCAATTCCTTTTATTATTTGAGTAATAAGTAGATCTGTTCCTTTATTTTTCTTCAATAGTTTTTTATTTTTATCCCATCGTTTTGGGGTGCGCAAAGTTATTATTTTTTTGTTTCTTTAAGCGCCTTTGTAACGTTACATTAACACAATTTTTATACGGTGAAGATAATCAAACTTAATGCCATAGACTCTACAAACTCTTACCTAATTAATTTGGGTAAAAAAGAGCGGTTAACTAATCCCACTATTGTTGTTTCAGAAAAGCAATTAAAGGGTCGCGGACAGTTGGGGGCAACCTGGCAATCTAAACCTTCGCAAAGCCTTACATTTAGTATCTTTAAAAGATTTGAAGGTATCCCTGCAAATCACTTATCTAGCATTACATTTGCCGTCTCAATAGCTGTGTATAAAGCGTTAAATAGAATGTTGATTCCCCAATTAAAAATCAAGTGGCCTAACGACATAATGTCACACTCAAAAAAACTGGCAGGAATCTTAATTGAAAACCAAGTGAAACAAAGTGAAATTGTATCTACGGTTATTGGAATTGGAATTAACGTAAATGAAGAAAATTTTGAAAACTTACCGCAAGCTACTTCCATTTTACTTTCTACTGGAAGAAAACATTTGTTAGACGAAGTATTACAAACTGTTTATGAAACTATATTTAAAGAATTGAACAGGGTTGAACAAGGAGATTTTCAGAATTTGAAATCTGAATATGAAAAAACACTCTTCAGAAAGAATATTGTTTCTGTTTTTGAAGACACTCCAGGAAACCGTTTCAACGGAAAAATAAAAGGTGTTTCTGAAGAAGGAGAGCTACTTATTGAAAATGAGGATGAAATAATTACTTCTTATCAATTAAAAGAAATAAAGTATTTGTTATAATGTTACCTCCTTGTCATTCTGAGCTTGGCTCAGAATCCATTTTTGAATCATATATTTATTAAGAGATCCTGAATCAAGTTCAGGATGACAAATCGTGAAAATAGTATTTATAGTTTTTCTAAATTACTACTCAATGTTTCTAAAAACTTGGTGATGGGTCCTTTGATCATCATTGCCATCATAGGGTTAAAATCACCTTCAAATTGTAATTCTGCCTGCGAGGAAGTTTCATTTACCTCTTCAATATTACCAATAAGTGTAAATGGTAATTTATCGCTTATAGCTCCTAATTTTACATAATTTGGAGGGTTTACTTCTTTTACTTCCAAAGCAATTTCAGGCATTCCTTTAAGTGCAAAAATAAAGGCGTTATCTTTTATCACTTCAAACTTGCTAATATTTTCTGGCATTAATTGCTCGAAGTTTTTTACATCGCATAAAAAATCACAAAGTTCTTGAGCAGATTTTTGTACCGTTACTTTTTTACTTGTTAAGTTCATTTTTATTCTTTTAGTTTAAAATTTTATCGTGACCAATTTCCAGGATCTTCTCTCCATTGTGAAAGTAATTCTGCTTCGGTTGATGTTATATAATTAGATTTTTCAGCAAGTTGAATAAGATTGCTATAATTACTCAAAGTATTTAGCGAAACATTAGCTGCCTTAAAATTTTCTTCAGCCACATCAAAACCATAAGTAAAAATAGCAACCATTCCCTTTACGTTTGCCTTTGCTTCTTTCAAGGCTTCCACAGCCAAAAGGCTACTCTTTCCTGTACTAATTAGATCTTCTACAACAATTACATTTTGTCCTTCTTGCAAAAAGCCTTCTACTTTATTTTTACGTCCATGTTTTTTAGCATCTGGGCGAACATAACAAAAAGGAAGATTCAACGTATCTGCTACCAAAGCACCAATACCAATAGCTCCCGTAGCAACGCCAGCAATAATATCTGGTTTACCATAGAGCTCTTTAATTTGTTTTGCTAAATGCTCTCTTACATAATTTCTTATCTGCGGGAAAGATAGTATAATTCGGTTGTCACAGTAAATTGGAGATTTCCACCCAGAAGCCCATGTAAAAGGGTTTTGTGGTTGTAATTTAATTGCATTAATTTGCAATAGCAAATCAGCAGTTTTTTGAGCTGTTTGTTTGTCTAAAATCATCCTACAAATGTATAAAGTTTTTGTTAAAGACATACCAATAATTCTCTCAACAAAAAAAAATATTGGGAGCCAGTATACATCTATTCCTTTAAAGATTGTAAACTTTAAAAAACTGGTAAAACAAATTGTAAAAGGAGAGATTCACTATGTTAATTTATACCATAAAAATGAAGAGAAATTAGAACGATTTCTTCGAGAAAAATTACCGGTTGTAGAGGCTGCCGGCGGATTGGTGTATAACAATAAGAGAGAGATTCTTTTTATCTACCGAAACTCAAAATGGGATTTGCCCAAAGGAGGAATTAAAAAAGGAGAAAGTCACGAAGAAGCTGCCATTAGAGAAGTAGAAGAAGAAACGGGAGTTGAAAACTTAGAAATAAGGAATTTTATCACACAAACTTATCACGTATTTAGGCGAAATGGTAAATTTAAATTAAAAATTACGTATTGGTACGAAATGTTTACTGAATTTAAAGGTGAGTTAGTACCACAACCAGAAGAAGGGATTAAAAAAGCAAAGTGGAAAAATTTTGAAAAATCTCAAAGAGCACTTCAAGAATCTTATGAAAATGTAAAACTTCTTTTTCCGAAAGAATATTTAACCACCCACCCTAATGATCGGGTAACGCAAGTGTGATTTTTCGTAGTTGGGAGATTTTTTATGAATCCAATCTAATTGCCAATACCAATTCGCTGCAAAATTTGGTTCTGCTAATTTCTTTGCTTCATATTCTTTTTTAATTTCTGGATTGTTTTCTAAAAACTCAACAGCAATATCTTCCCAAACATAAGGGGAAAAATATTCTTTTTGCTGAAGTATCGTATCGAAAAAATTCCAGTTAAAAAATGAATCGGGAGCTGAAGGTTCTATAGTTTCAAGAATATACCGAACTCCTTCTTGCTGAGTGCTAACTATGTAATCTCCTTTGTAAATAGCTACTTGTTCTACACTAGTTTTTATATGGGTGTTATAGTGTAGATAATGACCTTCGTAAGGTTTTTTTACGGTTTCGTAACTTTCAATTTTATAAACAGTAGCGGTTATTATAGTGTCCTTTTTAACTCGCTTCATTTTAATTTTGTTTAGTTTCAGTAATTCAATCACATTCCACCAACCATTCGGAATAATATATTTTTCTGGAATGGTAATACTATTAGAAGGCTCGTAGTAATTATAATAAGTTACTTCTTTTGTAAAGGGTTTATCACGATTGTATTTCAATCTATTCGACCCAGTAATCTTACTTGGTATCATTTCGCCTTCATACCCTTTAAAATTTAATGTGGAGGTTTTTGAGCTGTCAATTTTCCAAGAAATAGGGAAGGAGTCACCAACTTTGTAGTTTTCAGGATAATAAGCTGTTAGTTTTTTAATCTTTTCAGCATCCTTCTCTGCAATAGCGATAAAAGATTTCATCAATTCGTAAGTGCCTTGAACTCGTTTATCATAAGGTTTTAGCATATGTGTTTCCACCATCATTCCCAAGGTATTAAAAAGAGAAGTGTAGCCAGTTGAGTATCTAGGTGAATCTAAAAATTGAGAAAATCCCTTATTTGGAGTTTTATTAAAAACATTAACATAAGGCGTGATATCCCATTCTTTTTGGGCTAGAGAATCTTCCAGCTGTGGCATAAAATCAGTTTGTAAATATTCTCCTAATTCACCACCCAATTTGTTATGTTGCGTAAATAAATGGGTGAGAGTGTATTGGTAATCTGCACCATTACTCACGTGATTATCTATAAAAAGATTGGGTTTTATGGTTCTAAAAATATCTGCAAAGGCTCTAGCGCAGGGCAGAATCATACTTTAACATTCAAGATTTTGAGCAGGTAATCATTGTTCCAAGCAGCTTTAAGTCTTTTACCTTGAATGCCTTGCTTTTCAGTTTTCTCATTTTTCATCAGGTTTAGC
>Ga0164313_10006285_pt1 | contig 10485 bp, 4 predicted proteins | sample GuaBasSedimGuay4_FD_113735 | JGI IMG/M metagenome (GOLD analysis project Ga0164313, IMG submission 113735) | Subseafloor sediment microbial communities from Guaymas Basin, Gulf of California, Mexico - Guay4, Core 4569-4, 0-3 cm | ecosystem: Environmental > Aquatic > Marine > Hydrothermal vents >...
ATCTCTGTGATCGCGCCGGCGCCGACAGTGCGTCCGCCTTCACGGATCGCAAAACGAAGCCCGACTTCCATGGCGATGGGCGTCAAAAGCTCAACCTCGAGATTGGTATTATCCCCAGGCAGAACCATCTCCACACCCTCGTCCATGATCACCGAACCGGTCACGTCAGTCGTCCGGAAGAAAAACTGCGGGCGATATCCCTTGAAAAACGGGGTGTGCCTTCCGCCTTCTTCCTTCGTCAATACATATACCTCAGCGCGAAACTTCAAGTGCGGCGTGATCGACCCCGGCTTGGCCACAACCTGACCTCGCTCGACGTCTTCACGGTTGGTTCCTCGAAGCAAGAGACCAACGTTGTCGCCCGCCTCGCCGCGATCAAGCAGCTTACGGAACATCTCAACACCCGTCACAATCTTCTTCATGGTCGGACGAATACCAACGACTTCCATCTCTTCGCCAACGTTGACCACGCCACGATCGATCCGGCCCGTTACCACGGTGCCTCGTCCCGAAATCGTGAAAACGTCCTCGATCGGCATCAAGAATTCCTTGTCGATATCGCGCTCCGGCAGCGGAATGTAGGTATCCAACTGCTCGAGGAGCTCCCAGATCGACTTACAAGCGTCCGAATCAGGATCCTCACTCTCGCCGGCTTTCAACGCCGAACCGCGGATGATCGGAATGTCGTCCCCGGGGAAGTCGTACTCACTCAACAACTCCCGGATCTCCATGTCCACGAGGTCCAAAAGTTCCTCGTCATCCACCTGGTCGACCTTGTTCATGTACACGACGATGTACGGAACACCCACCTGACGCGCCAGCAAAATGTGCTCTCGCGTCTGCGGCATCGGTCCGTCCGCCGCCGACACAACCAGCACGGCACCGTCCATCTGCGCCGCACCCGTGATCATGTTCTTCACGTAGTCGGCGTGACCAGGACAGTCAACGTGCGCGTAATGCCGCGTCTCAGACTGGTATTCAACGTGGGCCGTGTTGATCGTGATCCCGCGCGCCTTCTCTTCCGGCGCCTTGTCGATCGAATCAAACGGTGCGAAATCAGCCAATCCCTTTCCTGCAAGGGTCTTGGTGATCGCCGCGGTCAACGTGGTCTTACCATGGTCAACGTGACCAATCGTACCAATGTTGACGTGTGGCTTTGTCCTCTCAAACTTTTCCTTGGCCATAATGCCTCCCCCTACGCCGAAATCCCACGGACGCGGGCGACGATTGCATCGGAGATTTTCCGGGGCACCTCGTCGTAATGATCAAATTGCATAGTGTAGGTTGCGCGTCCCTGGGTCGCCGATCGGAGATCGGTCGCATACCCGAACATCTCCGCCAACGGCACGTGAACCGTCACCACCTGAAAACCGGTGCGTTGCTCCGTCGAGTTGATGTGGCCACGACGCCGGTTGAGATCCCCAATCACGTCACCCAGATAATCCTCCGGAGTAACGACTTCAACTTCCATCACCGGCTCCAACATTGCCGGTTCAGCTCTTGTGGCGGCATCCTGGAACGCCATCGAACCCGCCACCTTGAACGCGATCTCGGATGAGTCCACGTCGTGAAACGATCCGTCGTAGAGCGCAGCTCCGATGCCAACCAGGGGATAACCAGCCAAGTAGCCCCGATCCATAGCCTCTTTGATGCCCATCTCAACCGGACGGATGAACTCAGAGGGGATCTTTCCCTGGGAGATTTCGTTGACAAACTCGAAGTCTTTGCCGTTCTTGAGGGGCCAGATGCGGATCTTGGCGTGCCCATATTGGCCACGACCGCCGGTCTGACGAATGAAACGGCCCTCGCCCTTCGCCTCTAGCTTGACGGTTTCGCGGTAGGCCACCTGGGGCCGGCCGACGTTGGCGCCGACTTTGAATTCCCGCATCAAGCGATCGATGATGATCTCCAAATGGAGCTCACCCATGCCCGATATGATCGTCTGGCCGGTCTCTTCATCGGTCGAAACCTTGAAAGTCGGGTCCTCGGTGGTCAACTTGCCCAAGGCCTGCCCCAACTTGTCCTGGTCGGCCTTGGTCTTGGGCTCGATCGCAACAGAAATCACCGGCTCCGGGAAGTTCATGGCCTCAAGGATGATCGGGTGCTTGGCGTCACAAATTGTATCGCCCGTTCTGACGTTGCGAAGACCAACGACTGCACAGATGTCTCCGGCCTCGACCTCGGTGATCTCCTCACGCTTGTTGGCATGCATCCTCAAGAGCCGTCCGATTCGCTCGCGCTTGCCCTTGATGGCGTTGAGCACGGAAACACCGGTTTCGACCTGACCCGAATAGACTCGCATGAAGGCCAATTGACCGACGAAGGGATCAGTCATGATCTTGAAGATCAGGGCAGCAAATGGGGCGTCGTTGTCGGCCGCCCGGGTTTCTTGCCGGTCACGATCACCAAGTCCTTCGATCGCCGGCACATCCAGTGGGGACGGCAAGAAATCAACCACCGCATCAAGCAAGGGCTGCACACCCTTGTTCTTGAATGCGGAACCACACAAAACGGGGACCAGCGCATTCTCGATCGTGCCCTTGCGAAGACCCGCCTTGATCTGCTCTTCATCCAGGCTACCTTCTGTCAGGTAGTGAGCCAGCAGTTCTTCGGAGACCTCGGCAACGGTCTCCATGAGCTTCTCCCGCCACTCCTCGGCTTCCGCCAAAAAGTCTCCCGGGATGTCTTCTTCGCAATATTCGGCGCCCAGAGTCTCCTCAAGGTACCGATAGGCCTTCATACGAATGAGATCAATGACGCCATCAAATCCCTCTTCACGGCCGAGGGGAATCTGGACCGGAACGGGGTTGGCCTTGAGCTTGTTCTTGATCTGATCGACGACTCGGGCGAAATTCGCTCCGACACGATCCATCTTGTTGACCAGAGCGATACGAGGAACGTGGTAGCGGTCGGCCTGACGCCACACCGTCTCCGATTGGGGCTCAACGCCTCCAACTGCACAGAAGACCGCTACGGCGCCGTCGAGGACCCGAAGGCTCCTCTCGACTTCGGCTGTGAAATCAACATGACCCGGGGTATCGATGATATTGATCCGACAATCACGCCACGAGCACGTTGTTGCCGCGGATGTGATGGTGATACCTCTCTCTTGCTCTTGTTCCATCCAGTCCATGGTTGCGGTGCCTTCATGCACCTCACCAAGACGGTAGTTGATCCCCGTGTAGTAGAGGATCCGCTCTGTCGTCGTCGTCTTCCCGGCATCAATGTGGGCCATGATGCCGATATTTCGGACGAGAGCTAGTGGAACGTTTCGGGCCATGTTGTCAAAGATCTCCTAAAATCAGGTCAGTTAACGAAAAAGAAATACGCCAGAGACTGCCTACCAGCGGTAATGAGCGAAGGCCTTGTTGGCCTCGGCCATACGGTGCGTATCATCACGCTTTTTAATCGCAGCACCACGGTTACCGGAAGCATCGATGAACTCGGCTGCCAATTTCTGCATCATTGTTTTCTCATGACGAGCGCGCGAATAGCCAATCAACCAACGAATGGCAAGCGCCTGCTGCCGGTCGCCGCTGACCTCGATCGGAACCTGATATGTCGATCCCCCGACGCGTCGGGACTTGACCTCAACCTGCGGTTTGACGTTGTCGATCGCCCTTTTGAATACCTTGACGGGATCTTCACCCGTACGATCCTCAATCAGTTCGAGCGCACCATAGAAGAGGCGTTCGGCCGTGGACTTCTTACCGTCCTTGGCAACGTTGTTGATGAACTTTGTCACCAGCCGGGACTTGTAGACCGGATCCGGGAGAACAATTCGCTTGTCGATAGTGGCACGGCGTGGCATCAAATTCCCCTTGTCAGTTCTTCGGGCGCTTCGCGCCGTACTTGGAACGCCGCTGACGACGTCCCTCAACACCCTGGCTGTCCATGGAGCCCCGAACGATGTGATACCGGACACCGGGAAGGTCCTTGACCCTACCGCCCCGGATCATCACCTGGGAGTGCTCCTGGAGATTGTGACCCTCACCAGGGATATAAGCTGTAACTTCAATGCCGTTGGTCAAGCGAACACGCGCAACCTTGCGGAGGGCCGAGTTGGGCTTTTTTGGCGTCGTCGTGAAGACGCGCGTACAAACACCTCGACGCTGCGGGCACGACTGGAGAGCCGGGCTCTTGGTCTTCTCGGTGATCTTTTTTCGTCCATGACGGACCAGTTGCGAGATTGTCGGCATCGTGGCTCCCTGTTTTCTCGGAGATGCCCGGCCTTATTGCCATCCGGGACACCTCACCTTCATGTGCTCTGATGTCAGAGCCGCGGAAGAATACTTAAGACAGCGGCGGTTGTCAACCGCTTTTCTGGAGGCTGAACTCTAACTTTTAACCTTGGCCCCCTGGAGTGTTCCATCCAATAAATTCTGGGCGGCCTCGGTCATCTCCATGTAGAGATCCGGCTCGGCCTCTTCAATATCCATTTCCTCGTCCGGTACCGGATCAATAATTGTCCGGCGGTAGCGAGGGGTCCCAGTCCCAGCCGGGATCAATCGACCAACGATCACGTTCTCCTTGAGTCCGTGCAGGTTGTCGACCTTTCCGGAGACCGAAGCCTCTGTGAGCACTCGAGTCGTCTCCTGGAACGATGCCGCTGAGATGAAACTCTCGGTTGCCAACGACGCCTTGGTGATGCCCAAGAGCAGACTGTTGGCGGTCGCCGGCTCACCGTCGGCATTCTCGACTCTCACATTCTCGGCCCGGAACAGATACCTGGGAACTTGTTGATCCAGCAGGAAGTCTGTATCTCCCGGGTCGACGACTTTGACGAATCGCATCATCTGGCGAACGATCACCTCGATGTGTTTGTCGTTGATGGTCACACCCTGGGATCGATAGACCTCCTGAATACGGTCAACAAGATGGCGTTGCATTTCCTGCTCACCGAGGATCGACAGGATGTCGTGCGGATTGACCGCACCTTCGGTCAGCGGATCGCCCGCCTGGGTGAACTCACCCTCTTGAACCGAGACGTGGGCATACCTGGGAATCGCGTACTCACGCTGTTCGTCACTTTCGCCCTCAATGACGATGCGGCGTTGGCCGCGGACCGGCTCCGTGATGCGGACCGTGCCATCGATCTCAGAAACGACCGCGGGCACCTTCGGCTTCCGAGCTTCGAAAAGCTCAACGACTCTGGGCAGACCACCGGTGATGTCCTTGGTCTTGGATGTCTCTCGCGGGATCTTGGCCAGAGCGTCACCCTCGGCAACCTTCTCGTTTTCGTCAATCGTCAGGTGAGCACCAATCGGCAGCTGATAGCGACGTTCCTCGCCGTCGGTGGCTTTGACTTCAATCGTCGGGATTCTCTTGCCTGACCCCAGGGGTTCGATGACGATCTTGTGGGCATGACCGGTCAGTTTGTCGATCTCCTCACGCACGTTCTCGCCTTCGACCAGATCGATAAAATGAGCCGTTCCCGAGACAGCTGTCAAGATTGACGAGGTGAATGGATCCCACTCGACCAGGATTGTGCCCGGTTCAGCCTGCTGCCCGTCCTCGACTTCCACGCGGGAACCGTAGGCGACCGAGTAGCGCTCCTTCTCTCTCTGACGCTCATCGAGAATGACCACCTTGCCTGTTCGGGAGATGGCAATCTGTTGCCCGTCACGGTTTTTCACGGTCTTGACGTCAAGCAGTTTCACCTGCCCGGCATGTGTCGAAATATGCTGGGATCGATCCCCACCTGTGGTTGCGGTTCCACCGTAGTGGAATGTCCGCATTGTCAGCTGAGTTCCGGGTTCACCAATCGACTGCGCGGCGATGATGCCGACCGCTTCACCAAGTTCAACGATTCGGCCGGTAGCCAGCATCCTGCCGTAACACAACTGGCAGACACCCCGTTCGGTGTCACAACTCAGTGCGGACCGAATCCGGACCCGATCGATGCCACTTTCTTGGATCTGTGACGCCAAGCTTTCGGTGACCAGCGTATTGACGGCGCAAATCAGCGAGCCATCGATTGGATCGTAGACATCCTCGGCGATGACCCGGCCGACCAGTCGGTCCCTCAACTGCTCAAGAATCTCCCCACCCTCGGCGATCGCGGTGACTTCGATGCCATTTTCCGTCTCGCAGTCGTGTTCGACCACGATGACATCCTGAGAGACGTCCACCAGACGTCGGGTCAGATAACCCGAGTCCGCCGTCTTCAACGCGGTGTCGGCCAGACCCTTACGCGCACCGTGAGTCGAAATGAAGTACTGCAACACCGACAGACCCTCACGGAAGTTCGCCGTAATAGGCGTTTCCATGATTTCGCCCGAAGGCTTGGCCATCAAGCCTCGCATGCCGGCCAACTGGCGGACCTGTTCCCGGCTCCCTCGGGCGCCGGAATCCGCCATCATGAAGATCGGGTTATAGCCTCCCGCTTCTTCGTCAATGCTGGAAATCTGATCAAACATTTCATGGGCAACAGCCTCGGTGACGTTGTGCCAGATATCGATCACCTTGTTATGACGCTCACCATCAGTGATCAGACCCTGACCACGCTGCTTTTCAACCTCGTCAACCTGGGCCTGAGCTTTCTCGAGGAGAGCCGCCTTGGTCTCTGGAATCACCATGTCCGTACTGGAGAGGGAGAGACCGGACCGGGTGGCATAATGAAAGCCGGTTTCTTTCAAAGTGTCCAACAAGACGATCGTCGCATCGTGGCCCAAGAGCATGAAGGAGTAGGCCACCAGGTTTTGAAGGCCCTTTTTCTTGAGCTGGCCGTTGATGAACGGGAGGCCATCAGGCAACTCCATGTTGAACAGCACCCGGCCGACCGTCGTTTCCAGGAGCATGTTTTCCACATCGATGACGTCTGCATGCTGGAGATCCTGGCTGCCACCTTGTGCGACCAGATCGACCAGTTTCCCCGTATACCGCACCTGGATCGGGGCTTGGGTGGCCACCACATCCTGTGAGTAGGCCAAATAAACCTCTTTGGCCGAGGCGAAGGTCTTGCCCGCTCCCTTGGCCAGGTAGTTTTCGGTCGTCAGATAGTACATCCCGATGACCATGTCCTGCGAGGGAACAGCCAATGGACGGCCACTGGCCGGAGACAGGATATTCCTCGAAGACATCATCAGGATATGACATTCAAGTTGAGCCGCCGGCGACAGCGGGAGATGAACAGCCATCTGATCGCCGTCAAAATCGGCGTTGTACGCTGCACAGACCAGAGGGTGAATCTTGATCGCCTTGCCTTCGGCCAACACAGGCTCAAACGCCTGAATGCCCAAACGGTGGAGCGTCGGCGCACGATTGAGCAACACCGGATGCTCCTTGATCACGGCCTCCAGGGCGTCCCAGACGTCCGGAGTCTGATCTTCCACCAATTCCTTGGCCATCTTGATGGTCGTGGCCAAGCCGCGGCTCTCCAATTCCCTGTATACGAACGGCTTGAACAGCTCCAGGGCCATCTTCTTTGGGAGACCACACTGATTGATCTTGAGGTCGGGCCCAACCACGATGACCGAGCGTCCGGAGTAGTCGACTCGCTTGCCCAGCAGGTTCTGGCGGAAGCGCCCCTGCTTGCCCTTGAGGTTGTCGGAGAGTGATTTCAGGGGTCGGTTGTTCGAGCCCTTGATCACCCGGCCGCGGCGGCCGTTGTCGAACAGAGCATCGACAGCTTCTTGCAGCATCCGCTTTTCGTTGCGAACGATCACCTCGGGCGCCCGGAGATCAAGGAGCTTCTTCAGACGGTTGTTGCGGTTGATCACCCTCCGATAGAGGTCGTTCAAGTCCGAGGTGGCGAAACGGCCACCATCAAGCGGTACCAGCGGCCGCAGCTCAGGAGGCAAAACCGGGATGACCTCGAGGATCATCCACTCGGGGCGGTTGCCCGACCGACGCATCGCCTCGACGAGTTTGAGTCGCTTGGCAGCCTTTTGGCGGCGCATGACAGAAGTCTCGGTCCGCATCAGCATCCGGAGCTCAGCGGCCATCTCATCAAGGTCCAATCGCTCCAGGAGGGTGCGAATAGCCTCGGCGCCCATCGATGCGACAAAGGCTTCCCCGAATTCCTCTTTGGCTTCGCGGAACTCCTCTTCAGTCAGGACCTGCTTCTCTTCGAGAGTTGTATCACCGGGGTCAACCGTCACGTACGCCTCGAAATACAGCACCCTTTCGAGGGAACGCATGGTCATATCGAGCAATAGGCCAATACGGGACGGCAGGCCTTTGAAGAACCACACATGAGAAACCGGCGCCGCCAGTTCGATGTGTCCCATTCGTTCACGACGAACCTTGGATTTTGTGACCTCAACGCCGCACTTGTCGCAGACGACGCCCCGGTACTTCATCCTCTTGTACTTGCCGCACAGGCATTCCCAATCGGTCGTCGGACCGAAGATTTTGGCGCAGAATAGGCCGTCCCGCTCAGGTTTGAACGTCCGGTAGTTGATGGTCTCAGGCTTAACCACTTCACCATGGGACCAGGACCGGATCTTCTCCGGACTGGCCAGGCCCAACCGAATCGCGTTGAAATCGTTCAGCGGTTTCGGCTTCTCGAAGAAGTTGCGAACTTCAGACAAAGGTGTGCGTTCCATTCACAATCTCCTTTACTCGTCGTCCTGCTGGAGCAGCTCGACATCCAGGCCCAGTGCCTGCAGCTCGCGGACCAGCACATTGAACGACTCGGGTAGCCCCGGCTCCTCGGGCACCTGGCCCTTGACGATCGATTCATAGACCTTGGCTCGACCGTCAACATCGTCAGACTTGACGGTCAACAGCTCCTGCAGGGTGTGAGCGGCGCCATAGGCCTCAAGAGCCCAGACCTCCATCTCACCAAGACGTTGACCACCGAACTGAGCCTTTCCGCCCAGCGGCTGCTGGGTGATCAAGGAGTAGGGTCCGATCGAGCGCGCGTGAATCTTGTCGTCAACCAGATGGCTGAGCTTGAGCATGTAGATGTAGCCGACTGCGACCCGGTTTTCGAAGGCTTCACCGGTCTTTCCGTCATACAGGAGGCTTTTCCCATCGACAGGCAATCCTGCCCGATCCAGCATTTCATGGATTTCATCTTCGGTCGCACCCTCGAACACCGGCGTGGCAAACTTCATGCCCAACTCGTGGCCGGCCCACCCAAGGTGGGTCTCCAGAATCTGACCGACGTTCATCCGCGAGGGCACGCCCAGCGGATTGAGGATGATCTCGACCGGAGTTCCGTCGGGCAGGAAGGGTAGATCCTCTTCAGGCAATGTCTGAGAAATCACGCCCTTGTTTCCATGACGACCGGCCATCTTGTCACCGACCTGAAGCTTACGCTTCATGGCGATGAAGACCTTGACCTGCTTGATGACGCCCGGAGGCAGTTCGTCGCCCTGGCGAAGCAGTTCGATACGCTCCTGATTGAGCTGATCGAGCACTTCGACCTGAGACTCCGCCTGGCGGATGATCATCCCGACTTTGTCGGTCAGGACCGAGTCCTTCAGCGGCAGGTCACGATATTGCGCCCGGGTCAGGCCGGCCAGGATGTCCGCCGTCAAGACGCCACCCTTTTTTACCAAAACCGAACCATCATTGCCCTTGAGGGCCGCGGTGATCTTCTCACCTTCGAGAAGGCTGGAGATCTTGGAATCCCTGACCTCCAGGATGATTCGTTTCTCATCCTCGGAGTTCTTTCGAATTCGATCGATCTCTTCATTTTCGATCGCTAACTGGCGGCTGTCCTTTTCGACGCCCTTCCGGGCAAAGACCCGCACACCAACGACAACGCCCTCGATCCCAGGCGGACACCTGAGCGAGGCGTCCCGAACGTCCCCGGCCTTTTCGCCGAAGATCGCCCGCAGGAGTTTCTCTTCAGGGGTCAACTGGGTTTCGCCCTTGGGAGTCACCTTGCCGACCAGAATCGAGCCCTGTTTGACCTGGGCGCCAACGTGGATCACGCCCGCTTCGTCCAGGTGGGCCAGTGCACTCTCGCTGACGTTGGGAATGTCTCGAGTGATCTCTTCCGGCCCCAGCTTGGTGTCCCTGGCCGAGGTTTCGTACTCCTCGATATGGATCGAGGTGTATTTATCGTCCTTGACCAACTTCTGGGACACGATGATCGCATCCTCAAAGTTGTATCCACGCCACGGCATGAAGGCAACCAGGATGTTGTGGCCCAATGCCAATTCACCCAGTTGGGTATTGGGGCCGTCGGCCAGAATCTGTCCCTTGAAGACCTGTTGCCCCTCTGAAATCAAGGGCTTCTGGTTGATCGATGTGTTCTGGTTGGATCGACGGAATTTCGTCATTTGATAGATGTCGGCGCCGAAATCTCCTTCGCCCTCGCCTTCGATCCTGACGATGACGCGTTGGGCGTCAACCTTGTCCACAATGCCGTCCCGGCGGCACACAACCACCGCGCCGGAGTCATGAGCCACTCGGCCTTCCATGCCGGTCCCGACAATGGGCGATTCAGGCGAAACCAGAGGCACGGCCTGGCGCTTCATATTGCTGCCCATCAATGCCCGGTTCGCATCGTCGTGCTCGAGGAAAGGA